>ERZ890604.171-NODE-171-length-24402-cov-4.793239_pt1 | contig 24402 bp, 17 predicted proteins | sample MGYA00521097_ERZ890604 | MGnify/ENA primary metagenome ERZ890604 (study PRJEB32303, sample SAMEA104408625) | aquatic metagenome | biome: Brackish water; feature: Chemocline; material: water | place: Baltic Sea | collected 2014-10-26T21:54:00 | depth 120 m ... | reverse complement strand
GATCAATTAGTCTCCTTTTCTCCTCTAATTACATAGTGATACAAACTTATCGTCATCAGGATTTTAAGAGCATTGTAGATTCTCACCTTAAAAACCAATATTGAATAAAAAGTTATCAGGAGAAGATATGAAAAAATTCCTACTAGTTGGTATACTCGCAATCCTTTGGATCGCCCTGGTCTTTGGATCAGGATCTACCAGTTTTACTTTAAATACGAATCATTCGGATGAAATCAAGATTGATTTTACCAATAATTATAGCGTCGAAACTGAATCCGGTGGTCATCGTTTGGTGGCAGAAAAATCGGGTAGAACCACGGTGGCCGGTGTCCCTGATCTTCCCATTTTTACAACATTTATCCAGTTGCAACCGGGGATCGCATATCAGGTAGAATACGAAATTAAACAATCCACAGTATTGTACGGCATTGAACTTTTACCGACTAAAGGCATATCTTTTGATGACACTCAAGTTGAAGCTGATAGTCAGACTATTCTATCTTTTGATGCAGAGACAATTTATCCACAACAAACTATCAAATTATCCGAACCGATGGTCATGAGAGGGATAGAAGTTTCTCTTTTAGAATTTATCCCATTTAGATATCACGCAGATACTAAAGAATTGGAGGTGTTCGAGGAAGTTGAAATATCAATTGTTGAATCCGGTACTCGATCACTGGGTATGTCCCATCTCATGCCGCCGTCACTTGCATTTGAGCCATTATATAAATCCATGATCTTGAACTACGAACCCACTTCAAGGGTAGAAGAATATCAACAACCTGCAATCCTGTACATTTGCGGAGGTGGCTCCAATGGTTCGATTGTGCATCCAATGTTTCAACAATTAGTGGACTGGCGTCGTCAGAGAGGTTACGTGGTTTATACTGCCTCAACTGACGAGACAGGATCTTCTAACAGCCAGATCAAATCTTATATCACAAATGCGTATGAAAACTATGATCCACCACCGGAATTTGTGGGCTTGGTGGGTGATGTAGATGGTTCGTATGGCATCCCAACATTCACTGAATCCTGGTCGTGGTATAATGGAGAGGGCGATATGCCTTATACCCAGTTGGATGGGACCGATCTGCTCCCTGAAGTTTTTGTCGGCCGATTATCTGCTGACAACAGCACCGATCTTTCTGTGATTGCCGTTAAAACTATCGGATACGAAAAAGCAAGTCACATCGACGAAACCGGTGATGACTGGTATGTGAGCGCTGCTCTGATTGGCGATCCATCTTCATCTGGACTGTCCACTATTACAACAAATCAGTATGTTGAAACAGTTATGACTGCCTGGGGAATGGAAAACATATATACAAACTACGGCCAAGGAAATTACCCTAACTGGATGCAAACGCAACTGAGCTCAGGGATTGGCTATTTCAACTACCGTGGGTATATCGGTGTCAGCGGTTTTGGTGGTGGAAATATTAATAATGCAACAAATGTTTGGATGACGCCTTTTGTTACATTTCTCACCTGCTCAACGGGTTCGTTCTCTTGGGGTGAAGCAATATCAGAATTATTTCTACGAGCAGGTACTGTGAGTAATCCCAAAGGGGGTATCGGCGCAGTGGGGACTGCAACTTCTGGTACACACACTCTATTTAATAATATAACAGAAATGGGAATGTACGAGGGTATTTTTCCCAAACAGGTGGAAACCACTGGTGCCGCGCTAGCCATGGGAAAACTGGCACTACTCCATGCATATCCCTCAGATCCAAGTAGTTATGTAAGTATTTTTTCACATTGGAACAGTCTTATGGGCGATCCGGCAGCTCATCTTTGGACACTTAGACCTCAGGCATTAACTGTAGTACATCCTGATATGATCTCTGCAGGTTCAGATTTTATCGAAATTATTGTATCTGACGAGGGTTCCGGTGACCCTGTTGAATCCGCAAGAGTTGTTCTGACTAGCGGAAATGATATCTCAATTACTAGTTTTACTGATGATGAAGGATATACCATTGTTGGAATTGATCCTACATTTTCTGACGAATACACAATCACAGTGGTAAGGAAGAATGGAATACCCTATCAAAATACAATTGAAGTCAATAGTTCGGGTAGTGAACTATCTGTTGCAACAGATGAGCTGATTTTATATGATTCTGAAGGTAATGACGATGGCTTGGCGAACCCGGGAGAAATGATTCAAATCAATATTCCGGTAGCAAATACTGGTAACGTAAATCTTTCCAATCTTTCCGGTAACTTATCAACTCAATCCGGATCTGTTGAAATCATTTCTGGTACTTCAGTAATTAATCAGCTAAACGTGGGTTCGTCTTCAGAATTAGTATTTATCATCTCCGTTTCCACAAGTTCAGTTGATGGAGAGAGCTTGGAACTGATCTCCATAATCAATGACGACAATGGAAATTCCTGGTCCAATTTAGTTCCGGTTTTGGTTGCCGGATCCTATATCCAAATACAAAGTTATGACATCTCCGGAGGACAAATGTTAGAGCCCGGTATGAGTGTTGATTTTGATATTTTAATATCAAATCAGGGTGCTTTGTCAACCGGGGAATTCACCGCAGAATTGGATGAGATCGGTCCATGGAACTATTTCGACATTGATGACGATCAGGCCAATTATACTAGTTTGTCCACTGGTCAATCTGGTTATTCCGTGGATGGCTTTCACCTGACCACCAGTGATGATATTGTTAACGGGAGCATGTTATTTTTGTCCGTTCATATCACCAATAGTACCGGATATGACCGCACCGAACTCCTGAAGGTTCAGGTTGGTGAAGTTTCCGTAACAGATCCTCTGGGTCCTGATCCACGCGGATATTATATTTATGATTCTGATGATCTGGGATACTCCTTAGCTATGCCATACAGTTGGGTCGAAATTGATCCTGATTTGGGAGGAGACGGTGTAAGTTTGGGTCTGAACGATTCGGGGTATGGGAATCCAACGAATCAACAACCGGCTCATGTTGACTTGCCTTTCACCTTTACTTTTTATGGTGTGGATTATGACGAAATTACAGTCTCTTCCAATGGCTGGATTGCTTTGGGGTACTCGGAAATGGCCTCTTTCAGAAATTATGAACTCCCTGGTGCAGGGGGACCTTCGCCCATGATAGCTGCTTTCTGGGATGATCTCAAAACCTCTGGTGGCGGTCAAGCTTACAAGTACATTGATGGTAACAATGAGCAGGTGATTATTGAATGGTCTGGGATGAAAACGTATGAACAATCTAGTAACGAGACGTTTCAGGTGATTCTCATTAACAGTATCACACCAACGGGTGATGACGAGATTCTGATCCAATACAAAGAATTCAATAATACTTCTTCAGGAGGTGGTACAACCCATGGGGGTTATTGTTCAGTCGGGATCGAAAATCATCTCGGGAATATAGGGCTGCAATACACGTTTAATAATCAGTACCCCACTGCGGCTATGCAATTGCATGATGAAACAGCATTGTTCATTACTACGCGTCAACCCTCTTCTCTGTTAAAGGGTGATGTAAATATGGACGGAGAGCTAAACATCCTGGACATCATTATGGTGGTAAATGACGTGATCAATCTTAATACATTAGGAGCATTAGAACAATATATTGCAGATATGAATGATGATAGTATTGTCAATGTTCTGGATGTAATCCTTATTATTAATGAAATTCTTGCTCAATAAACTTCCCCTTATTGGGTGAACTGAAAAGCCCGTCTTTTGGCGGGCTTTTTTTATCTTGGAATTCTGAATAGCCACAATGGGCAAAAAGTACGTTTCCCAACTACCAGAATTTCATTTGGATAAATAGTATTCTCTACGAGGTATTAATCCGCCTTCCCTGTAAAATCCACCGTACCTTTTGGTAGAAATAGGTTTAGATTTTCTTCAATAATCGTAAAAGAATTTGAATGAAATGTTGATCATCATCGTATTTGTTTACTTGTTGCTTCTATTGGGCGTGGGCGCAATAAAAGCACGAAGTGTATATACACAATCTGACTTTGCCTTAGCCGGACGATCACTCACACCATGGGTATTGGTGGGGACAATGATCGCCACTTGGATTGGTACAGGCTCCATTTTTGGAAATGCCGGTAAAACATTTGATACCGGTATCGCTGCAATTCTCATCCCATTGGGCAGTATTTTAGGCGTTCTGGTTCTGGTAAAGATTTCTTCAAAAGTTCGTACCCTTAAATTGACTACGGTTCCAGAGATCATCGGCAACCGATTTGGAAATGTAGCTCGAATGCTTGCCACAATTGCTCTCGTTATGGCTTATATGGTGATTGTTTCATATCAGTATAATGCGGGTGGGTCTGTGTTGGAGGTTGTGCTGGTTGATCAATCCGGAGCAGCACTTTTATCGGCAGAAAACGCCGTCATTATATCCGCTGTATTTATTGTATGCTATACGCTTTTAGCGGGCTTGTTCAGTGTTGCATTTACGGATGTTGCAAACTCCATTGTGATCATCATTACCTTCCTCATTTCACTTCCTGTCCTGTGGCTTAAAGCGGGGGGAATGGACGGGATAGAACAGGCATTTATCTCAACAGGAAGAGCTGAACATCTAAATTTCCTGGGTGTTTTCGGTGTTACGGATCTGATCAATTTTTGTCTGCCGCCATTTCTTCTGATCCTGGGTGATGCAAATATGTACCAGCGGTTTTCTGCGGGTAAGAGCGTAAAAGGAGTCCGAAAGGCTACCATTATTTTTGTATTCGGTGTCCTGCTTGTGGAACTATTGATTATCCTTACTGCATGGGTAAGTTCTTCAATGATCCCCGAAGCTGAGAATGGCAGGCATGTGATGATTTATGCTGCACGGAATCTTCTTCCACCGCTATTGGGTGCAACAATGATCACAACGATTGTGGGAATCATTATTTCCACCGCAGATTCATATTTGCTGGTTCCTGCCACCACATTGGTTCAGGATGTATGGTTGAAATACATTTATCCAAAAGCAACAGCGATTCAAGCCCTGAGGTTAAACCGACTAACGGTTTTGGTATTGGGGATCATCGCGTATTTTGTATCTTTGGGATTTGCACGCAGTGCAGGATTTTTTGAGCGGGCACTTTATGCATACACAATTTATGGTGCAGGTGTGACTCCTGCATTGATCGCTGCTTTGTTCTGGAAAAACGCTACCCGACAGGGAGTGATCGCATCCATCATTACAGGTGTTCTGGTCACGTTTATATGGAAAGATTGGGCGTTTTTACATGACTTACTCCCGGACGGCGCTTTTGCATTTGATGAAATACTCCCGGCAGCAGGCGCATCTATTATTGTACTTATAACCACCAGCTTATTTACCCGGAGTTCAATTGCTCAGCAGAATTAGCCACATCGTGCTCAAACACCCGAAATTTGTAATCACGGGAATTGGTATTGTCACTGCAATATTTGCGTACATCGCATTTCTATCACCTACACGGCTTGAAGTGGATTTTTCCCTCGAGCAGATGTTTCCTGAAAACGATCCGCATAAAGACGAATACTTGAAATTTCTAAATGATTTTACGAGAGAAGATGATATCCTTTTCCTGACCTATTCCGGGATCGATCCTCTAATTCGTGACCATGTTGAGACCATTACGGACATCACAGAAGAACTGGAATTTCTGGGAAGTGTAGAAGGTGTACTCAGCCTGGGGAATCTGGAATACGGAGAGTTCTTTGATCCCTATTTATCCGACGAGGAATGGCAGGGAAAAAGAGATGACGTCCTCAATCATCCAATTTATTCAAATCTGGTGGTTTCCCGAGATGGACATACCGGCGGATTAATTATCAATTTACAAGATGATGTGGTAGGTCAGGAACGAAGAGAGAACGCTCTGAATGAAATTCACGAGGTTTTAAAATCCACTGGATGGGAATGGCATGAAGCTGGTGTACCCATATTCCGCACCCGGTACATTCAATTTGTCATCAGTGAGAGAAAGATATTCCTCCCTCTGGCCTTTATTGTGACCACTTTTGTTTTATTCTTTATTTTCAGACAGATTAAAGGGGTTCTGCTTCCGTTTGTCGCCATTGGTGCAGCACTTATCTGGGTTGCTGGACTTATGTCTTTATTGGGTATCACTGTGAATGTAGTGTCGTATCTCACATTCAACTTGTTGATGATCATCGGGGTCTCGGATTGCATCCACATCCTGATCAAATATCATGAGAATCTGAATCGGGGATTCGAGAAAAAAAAGGCACTGGACAGCGTCATAAAAGCGATTGGGTCTGCTTTGTTTCTCACCAGTTTTACCACGGCGGTTGGATTTTTCTCACTCACCATGACCAACATCACCGTCACCCGTGAATTTGGCTTTATACTGGGGATCGGTGTGATCCTCATGTTTTTCCTGACAATCATTATTCTTCCCATTCTGTTGAATTTTATAGACGTACCCGACGACGTTCATATACAACGCCTCATAAGGGGAGGTAGATTTCAAGCAGCCGAGCAATTGACCATTTTTAATGAACGGCATCCACGGATCATCCTGGGTTCGACGGTAATCGTATTTATCCTGGCAATCTACGGTCTGACCCAACTGAGTTATAATGCATCCATTATGGATGATTTGAGTCCCGGTAATTCGCTATACGATGATATAAAATTCGTGGAAACTCACATGGGTGGAACATTCCCTGTTGAGATCATTCTGGATACCCATGAGCGGGGGGGGATTCTCTCACCTGAATTTTTGACTGGTTTGGATCAGCTGAGGGAGAAAGTATTATCTACGCCTGAAATCGGATATGTCGTTTCAATTGCCGATCACCTACAGATACTAAACGAAAAAATCGGCGAAGGAGTTCGGGTTATCCCATCCGATTCTGATGATGCCTTATCGTATCTGGTGGATTATGAGCCGGGCAAACATCTCCGGACCAGCGATTATTCAAAGGCACGTATGTCAGCAAGAATTATAAATATCCCCACTGATCGTGCTTTTGAAATTCGAGACACCATTTTGAGGAACGCCAAAGAGATATTCCCTGCTGACGTGGATTGTATCATCACTGGAAGCACCATCCTGGCGCTTTACACAAACCGTCATTTGGTAAAAAATCTGACTTTTAGTTTCATGGTGGCATTTGTGATCATTTTTATCTCGATGGTCTTTCTATTTAAATCTTTCCGGTTAGCGCTAATGTCGGTACTGCCGAATATTATTCCACTAATGATCGCCGGCGGATTAATGGGGTACCTACACATCAAATTAAGGCCATCCACTGCTATGACATTTTCAATAGCTCTGGGGATTGCTGTCGATGACACGATTCACTTTCTCTCACGGTTTAGACAGGAATATAAACACAGTGGAAATCACCGGGAAGCGATTAATAAAACGCTTCTTACCACCGGGAAAGCGATTATCAGTACTACCATCATCTTATCACTGGGGTTTATGGTCTTGATCTTCTCACGATTTGTTCCCAATCATGAATTCGGTATTCTAGCTACTATTATTTTGGTAGTTGCACTTGCAGGATCCCTTATTTTACTTCCGGTTATGATCTTGCTGATAAAACCAACGTTTCGATTTAGAAGACCGCCATCTGATGAAAATGTAGTATAAATGGGTATTGAGGATGGTTTGAATGTGAAATTGTTCACAGATAAGGATGCTTCACTAAACCTCATACTTACAAAAAATGTGGGTGTGATCGGGTATGGTAATCAGGGTAGGGCACAGGCACTAAATTTGAAAGATTCAGAAGTGAATGTGAGGATTGGACTCCGCGATAATAGCCCATCCCGTATTAAAGTTGAATCCGATGATATTTCGCATGATTCAATTCCTGAAGTCACAGCCTGGGCTGATGTGATTATAATATTGATTCCTGACGATCAAATGAAAGAAACCTACCATCTATGGATAGAACCCAATCTTCAGCAAGATTCTACTTTAATATTCAGTCACGGATACGCTGTCCATTACGATCTGATCCATCCTGACATACAAACAACTGTACTGCTCTGTGCACCCAGTGGCCCCGGCAAATTATTGAGGGATCGTTTCGTTGCAGGATCGGGACTTCCAGGACTGATTGCCGTCCATCAAGATCCCCTGAATTTGGGGATGGAGTTGATCCTGTCATATTCAAAAGCGATTGGTATAACGCGCATCGGTGCCATTTTATCATCCTTTAGGGAAGAAACTGAAACCGACTTATTTGGAGAACAGGTGGTTCTCACAGGGGGGTTACCTCACCTGATCCGGTCAGCGTTTCACACATTGGTGGATGCAGGATATCAACCGGTAGTAGCCTGGCTTGTGTGCTTTTATGAAGTGAAAATGATTGTCGATCTGTTCTCATCCACAGGGTTGGATGACATGAAATCGTTCATTAGTAAAACAGCTGAATATGGGGGAGACACTCGTGGAAAACGTCTCATCTCCCACTCAATGAAACTTGAGATGGATAAGATATTGAAGGAAATTCGTGGTGGAGATTTCTTCAATGAATACACAAAAACATTCTTAAAAAAACCAGTTTCAAAAGACGAAACACAAGTGTGCAAAACTTCGGATTCTTTTGATCAGATTACACGCCACATTTTACCTCTGCTGTCGAAAAACGAAAGAAAATCCTGACCGAATGAGGAGATATTTCCAGATGATATTGGAGAACCGGTATCGTTGGATATGGCTGTACTTCGTTCAATTGTCTTTTCTGCTTCCTCAAAGTAGCCTGTTGTCTCCTGCTCAACCTCAAATTATGTCCGGGATTACCCATCTCTACAATTATCAGTTTGATGAAGCAGTGGCAGCATTCGATTCTGCCAGACAAATTGATCCCATACATCCGGTTAGGCCATTTGTTGAGTTAGCCGTAAAATGGTTGAAAGCTCAAACCGAGTTCGGATATGAAAAATCCTATTCTGTCATTGAGGAAGAGGTGGAATCGCTGGTTCCCTGGTACGAGGAGATGGTGAAGAAATATCCTGAAAATCCAGAATATCCTCTGTATCTCGGATCCACATACGGAATGAAAGCCAGGATCGCTCTGGCCAAACAGGATTGGTTGGAAGTAGTCATCTCCGGGTACCGTGGTTACCGGTATGTCACTATCGCAAAAAATATCGATCCTGATCTACCGGATATTCAGATGCCTGTGGGATTGATGGAATACTATTCCGGTAAAATGCCTGTCAGCATTCAATGGATTGCCGAATTATTCGGGATCAATGCCAATACTCAATCAGGATTAGATAAACTGGAAATTGCTGCCTCTACCTCTCAGTACAGTTGGATAGAATCTTCCAACGTTCTTGTGTATGCATATCTCTACATGGAAAAGGATTACGTCAGTGCAATAAAGTGGATATCTCCGCTCACAGATTCATTTCCTTTAAATCCAATGTTCAAATTGTTGAAAGCAGAAGCGTTGGCAAAGTCAGGGAAGTGGGATGAAACGGAGGAGATGCTGCCCGAATTGCAAGCGTTTACACAACAGGGACCAATTCTGTTGAGAAATGAATGTGAATTAAAATACAACCATATTTTGGCATTAGCAGCATTTCAAAAGACAAACTATCCACAGGTTATTGAATTCACCTCTCAAATGATAGATAATTACCAAATGGAATTTGACTGGTTGCTGGGATTCGCTCATCTTCTTCGGGGAAAGGCATTTGAATTATCCGGTGATCGAATATCCGCATTAAAGGATTACAAAGTCACTGCATCCATGGATAACAAATACCCTGAAGTGGACGAAGCCCACCAGCTGTTGTCAACACCTATTCAGCGCAACTGATGCACCTAAAAAATATTGCTCTCCAACCAGTCCCGATTATTATTCAGGGATAATTCTGTATAAAAATGTAATGTATCCAGATCAAATCCGATGAATTTCTCTATCATGTTAAACTTCTCCTGTTTGTTAAACCAGTCGACTGACCATTAGTATTAAGATACAAAGTAAAAATCATGTGTCTGTAGAATATACGGGCACAATTTTTATTATAATCTGCAAACGAGAAGTTAATTAAGAGTATCAAATCTTCTTATCTGATTAACACAATAATAATTTATAGTTATCCAAAATTATGAATTATTTCGACCAGTTATCTGATTAAATTGAGTAGTTGGTGTATAACTAATTATAAATAAAGAATTTAAAATCATTTCGTGATATTAGTGTCGTTGGGGAATAATAAGAAAGATTATGGATAAAATATTGTTTCGTTTTTTCTAAAGTGAGTAAATTTAATTAAGAGACTAATGTCGCATTAATTATAAATAACTAACAAAGGAATTTAACATGAGAAAAAGTACGATTTGGATTCTTACTCTGGTTTGCAGCCTGAGTATCGGTTTGACTCAATCAGTTTCCGTTGCTACATACGGTATTTCTCCCAACGGCGTTAACGCCGATACGGAAGATTTATTTGACTTGGCATACAATGGGATGCAGAATGTTGGTGTTGGTACCCAGATGTACCTGACAGGAACAGTTACGGATGGTAGTTTGACAACTCCTACTTGGACTGTACAGTGGGCACCATTTGGATCGACTGCCGGTTTTGGCGTTTCTATGGATATGGATACAAGTACACAGGCAATTATCTTTGTGCCTGATGTTGCCGGCGTTTATTATATCGAATTTGCAGACTTGGGTGCTGCCGCAACATTGACCGTTCATGCCGCCAATTATATGGGAATGACCGACGGTAACTGCGGAATGTGCCATTCTGATAAAGTTGCAGAATGGGAAGAGACCGGTCACTCTGATATGCTGGTGAGAGGATTGAACGGTACATTAAGCGATCACTATGGTGCTTACTGTATTGGATGTCATACAACTGGCTACGATCTAAATGCAGATAATAATGGTTTTGACGAACATGGGTTTGTCTATCCGGATTCCACAACACTTGTCGATGTCTATGGTTCACCAGACGGACATCTATTTGATGGATTATATGATTTGATGGCTGCAGATTATCCTGATGCATTTGAATTGGCGAATATTCAATGCGAAGCATGCCACGGACCTGGTAGTGACCACTTTGGCAATACTTCAGATTTCAGAATGCAGGCTTCCCTAAGCACCGATAATTGCGCCTGGTGCCACGATTCAGGAACGCATCACGTTTTCCCATCTCAGTTAGCTTATTCAGGTCACTCAAATCCGCCCAGCCGTCCATCTTGGAGCGGTGGTTGTTATTGTCACACACCAGAAGGATTTATTGAATATACCGATGGTGAAACTGTAACTTCACATCCAACATCACCTTTTTCATGTGCGATGTGCCACGATCCTCACTCTCTGGAAAATCCTCACCAGCTTAGAACTGATGATGATGTTGAATTGATGGACGGGACAATAATCACAGATGGTGGAAACGGTAAACTATGCATGAATTGCCATAAAACACGTCGTGACGCCGATTCATATAGTGAAACAGGCAGCGGAGGCCACTATGGTCCTCACTATGGTTGCCAAACCGAAATGCTAACCGGTGAAAATGTGATCACATTCGGTCAAGACCTCCCCACCTCCCCACACCTGACAGCGACTGAAGATGCATGCGTTACATGTCATATGTGGAATGCAAACGGTACTGCTGATGACGATGGTAATATCTATGACGTCGGTGGACATACGTTCCATATGGTTGATGAAGCAGGTGTTGAAAATGTTCTATCATGCGCTCCTTGTCATGGTGAAATCGAATCATTTGAAGAGAAATTGTATTGGGATAATGGTATTGCAGATCACGATGGTGATGGTGTGAATGAAGGTCTCATGCATGAAGTTGATGGATTGTACGCTACTCTAGCAGGCATGCTTCCTCATGCCGACACCACTGATGGATATGATCCCCATGATACTATGGATGACACTTTTACCCTAACAGAAAAAAAGGCAGCATACAATCTTGAAGTAGTATACTACGATCATAGTCATGGTATTCATAACCCGGCATTTGCGGTTGCGTTGTTACAGGTTTCAATTCAGGCATTGATCAATAATGCACTTGACGGACAGATCGTTTCTGTTGACGATGTACCCAATGATCAGGGTCGTAATGTGAAAGTGATCTGGGACAAATTCCTGGATGACGGTATCGCCAATGACCCGATTGACATTTATGCTGTTAAGAGATATGATGCATATGATGACACTTGGACAAACGTAGGTACTTTACCTGCAGATGGCTCCAACCGGTATGCTTTTGTGGCTCCCACTCTGTTTGACTCCACTGGTGTTGGCGATGGCATGACCACATTTAAAGTATTGGCTTTCTCTGATGGCGGTGCAGTTTTCGAATCTGATCCAGCGGACGGATATTCAATCGACAATCTGGCTCCGGCTATCCCAACAGGTGTAATGGGATTCAGCAATCTTGATATCGTCCAACTGATCTGGGATGACGCGACTGATGCTGACTTCAACTACTTCTCCATTCATCGTAACGGTGAATTGATTGGATACTCAACTGAAGCCAGTTATGTAGATGTTGTCGCTGATGGTGGTGAATATGTTTATACGATCCATGCCACGGATATCAACGAAAATGTCTCTGAAGGTTCTTCTCCTGAATCTGTTTTGGCAGGTTTATTAGGTGATGTTACTGGTAATTTCCAGATTGATATTCTGGATGTGGTTCGACAAGTTGGAATAATCTTGGGTAGCTATGAATACTCAACATTTGAATACTGGGCTGGCGACCTCAATGAAGACAGCGTTATTGATGTACTCGACATTATTATAAATGTTGGCATTATATTGGGTCCTGATATGTCTCGTGGAAATATGATGACAGACTCTGACGTTTCTTTTGGTAACGGTTCCGTTATGATTAACTCAAATGGTACTATTGCAGGATTCCAGATTGCCCTTAAAGGTGATTTCAATCTGGTATCCACCAATCTACCAACCGGATGGGAAATTCACAGTAACAGCACGACAATCCTTGCTTTCAACATGAACGGCCAGGAAACAACTGAAAGTGTGATTATCAATTTGGACGGCGAGTTTGTTGTTGAAACCGCATTGGTCACTGACTGGTACGAAAACGGTATCCAGGCTCAATTGGTATTCGTTCCTGGTGAATACTCACTCAGCAACGCATATCCAAACCCATTCAACCCGACTACGACTATTGAATACGGTCTGCCTATTAATTCTAATGTTAGAATTATGGTTTATGATATGCTGGGTCGTCAAGTTGCTGAATTGGTGAACTCATACCAGACTGCTGGTGTAAAGAAAATCACCTGGACAGCAAATGATCTGCCAAGTGGTATTTATATTGTTAAGATGAACGCTGAAGGTTTTGAGAAAACCAAAAAGGTCATGTTAGTTAAATAGTTTCTTATTTCTCAATACTTCCTGAAAGGGGCTGGAGTTACTCCAGCCCCTTTTTTTTGTCAAACAGGTATTTGTTTTTGAACAGTTTAAGGATCGAATTCTATCGTGAAGAAGCAATCAATCCTGTTTGTTTCCAGAACCGAGGTATGATAAATTTCCCTCCATTCATGATAATAAATAATGACAGATAGTAAGCAGTCGCGCGTATTGGTAAATGTGCTGGGTATCCCATCACTGATTATGCTGGTTATTTTTGGAGGTCCCCTTTTTGCCGGTTTTGTAACCGTCGTCATGTTATTGGGAGTCCGGGAATTGAATATTTTATCCAAAAATACGGATTCCAAACCTCTGTTGGTTCTTCTCACCATCTCATTTATCCTGTTATCTTACATTTATTATTACTCGATTTCTATGGTTCTGGAACTGTTAATCTTATTAACCGTGTTAACGGCGATTGTAGAAGTGTTCAGGAAGAAACGAACCCCTTTCAACAATATTTCAGTCATCCTGTTTGGATTTATATGGTTGGGAGTGATGTTGGGTAGTATGATCCTCTTGAGAAATTACGAAGCAGGTGGATATAATATTGGATTTGAGCTGACTTTCGCCATGATGATATCCGTATGGATTTGTGATTCAGCAGCTTTCTTTTTTGGTAAAAAATATGGACGAAAAAAAATTCTTCCTGCAGTCAGCCCCAATAAAAGCTGGGTGGGAAGTATCGCCGGTGTCATTGCCGCATTTGGTGTAATGCTCGTCCTGTATTATACAGATTTTGCCTTTGTAGGATATCCCTCAGCCAATGGATTTTTCCACGGTTGGCTGGATATACAGGATATCCTTGTTTTGGCTCTCATATTTGGTGTATTTGGCCAGTTAGGTGACTTTGCAGAATCTTTGCTGAAGCGCGAAGCCGGAGTGAAGGATTCCAGTTCTTTATTGAGAGGTCACGGCGGTATTCTGGATCGATTTGATTCCCTTGCATTTACCACTCCATTGCTGGTGATCTATGCAAAACATTTTATCATTTGATATTTATTAAATTTGAAAGGATTTAAATGAGATTGACTTTGACCATTTTAATGGCAGGCTTAATAGTTCTGTCCTGTGGAAAAAAAACGGATGGAGACGCAACTGGTTCCACCGATAAGTGGAATGTTGACACAAGCCAGATGAATCCAAATGATCATATTGGTGACTGGATCATTCTTCATGAGTTGAGTGATGCAGACAAAATTCATCCATATGTATCTTCAGGCGCAGATGCGACTTATATTGAACAGAAGATTTTCCAGTCCTTGATGAGAACCGATAACCATACACTTGAATTAGTACCATGGGTCGCAGATGGACAACCAACCGTGACCGAAGACCACCTCTCATACATTTATAAAATCAGAAAAGATGTTCATTTTTCTGATGGTGTAGCACTGACCGGTGAGGATATGATATTCAGTTTAAAAGCCTTAAAAAATCCTTTTACTGATGATGCCCCGCTTCGAAATTATTATCAAAATTTAGAATCCGTTGAATTGGTTGATAATGACCCTTTTACGATAAAATTCACCTGTTCAGAAGCATATTTCAAACATGATCTGTTTATTGGGGAATTACAGGTTTACCCGAAGCATATTTATGATCCCAATGGGTTAATGGATAATTACACATTTGAGGACATCGCGAATTTGCTCCAGAAAACTGTTGATGAAGAGGATTTCGATTTTTCTACAACGCCCGCCTTCCAGTTTGCTGAATATTTCAACGGCACTGAAATGGGGAGGAATCCCGTTGGTTCCGGACCATACAAGTTTGTAGAGTGGGTAACAGATGACCGTCTGACGCTTGAAAGAGATCCGAACTATTGGGGATATGCTGCAGGTATCGAAGGGCAGGGATATGCAGAAAGAATGGTTCATAAAACGGTAAAGGACTTTGATGCTGCCATAACCGGACTTAAAGCCGGCGAGATTGATGCCATCAGAAACCTTCCGCAGGAACTATTCCAGAATCAAACGAACTCCAGTAAGTTTACCGAAAATTACGAGAAAGAACTTTTTTATGTTCCCTCGTATTCTTATCTGGGTTGGAATATGGAAAATCCACTTTTTGAAAACAAAATGGTCAGAAGGGCGATGACCTATCTTTGTGACCGAAAACAGATTGTGGAAACGCTGTATTATGGGAATGCGCAAATTGCAAAATCAAGTGTCTATTTTAAGCGTCCGGAGTATAATGATGATATTGAACCGTATCCATATGATCCTGAAGCAGCCCGTGAAATGTTAAAAAATGAAGGATGGGAAGACACCGATGGAGATGGTATTTTGGACAAAGAGGTGAACGGTGAAAGAATTCCATTTAAATTTACATTCCTCACCAACAGTGGTAATAATACGCGAAAACAGGTTGGTCTCATCATGGCGGAGAATTTGAGAAAAGTAGGTATTGATGCTGATGTTCAAACCTTGGAATGGGCGGTTTTTCTGGACAACGCACGCGATCATGGATTTGACGTATTAATCTTGGGTTGGGTTATGCCAATCACCGATACGGATCCGTATCAGATTTTCCATTCCTCTCAAGCTACTGGCAGGGGATCGAATTCCGTTAGTTTTAAAAATGATCGTGCGGATGAACTTATTGAATTAAATCGCACCGAATTTGACGCCTCCAAACGAAAAGCGTATATCCGGGAGTTTCAGGAAATTCTACATGAGGAACAACCTTATACATTTTTGTATGTACCCATGTCAAATTTTGTGTACCACAAACGAATTAGTGGTGTTGAGGTGTTTCCTTTCAGACCTGGTTTTGATCCCCTTGAATGGTGGGTGCCAACTACGCTTCATGAATATACAAAGTAAAGACTGTCAAATAATAGCTAGCGGAATCGTATGAGAGATTATGTCCTGAAACGCATCTTGTTGATGTTCCCAACACTGTTCTTCATCACGGTGATATCATTTTCTATTTCTCGTATGGCGCCCGGGGACCCCGCTGAGTTAAAGGCTGGTGTTAGCCAGGGAGGCGAGATGAGTACCGGAAAGGGGAGCGACCTGAATGAACAGATCGTTCAACTCATCCGAAAACAATGGAATCTGGATAAACCCATTTTTTATTTCACACTTTTAGAAGAACAGGACGAGGATGATCCCCGATCATTTTTTAGTCGGCTGACATTCCAGTGGAACGGCTCGCAAAGCCAGTATCATATCTGGACAGCCAATTTGTTACGATTGGATTTTGGTAACTCATTTCGGGATAATCAGCCGGTAATAGATAAGTTAAAGGTGCGGGTTCCCGTCACACTGATGTTAAGCATCATCTCGGTAATATTATCTTATCTGATTGCCATACCTTTGGGGATATATTCTGCGGTCAAAAGCAATACCATCTTTGAAAGATTTTCCACATTTATCGTTTTTATGTTATATTCGTTACCTTCGTTTTGGGTGGGAATTATGCTGATCATCTTTTTCGGAGGAGGTGATTTCTTCGATGTCTTTCCGTACGCAGGATTACATTCCAATACCTATGAAGCTATGTCCAGCTTTGAAAAATTCAAGGATGTTGCTTGGCACATTGCAATGCCCGTGTTCGTGATGACCTATGGTAGTTTTGCATATCTATCCCGTCAAATGCGTACAGGAATGCTGGAAATCATTCGGCAGGATTATATTCGCACCGCGCGCGCCAAAGGATTAAGCGAACGAACCGTGATTTTCAAACATGCGTTACGAAATTCGATCATCCCCATTATTACCATTCTGGCAGGACTCTTACCTTATCTCATCGGTGGGAGTATCATTATTGAAACCATATTTTCCATCCCGGGGATGGGCTCTCTGGGATTTGAAGCGATCACAGGACGTGATTATCCCATTGTGATGGCAGTGTTCACCATCAGTGCAGTTCTGACGTTGGTGGGTATATTGCTGTCAGATCTTGCATATTCGTTAGTTGACCCCCGAATTACTTTTGAAAAGAGTGCCCGATGATGAAACCGGAAAAAGGCAAAACATATTTTCAAATCGTAAAGAACCAATACCGGAAGAATAAACTGGCGTTGCTGGGCTTTTATTTGGTGATCTTTCTTTTTACTATAGCGCTTGTTGCGGATTTTCTCGCAAACGACAAGCCTCTGCTATGCAAATACGATGGACATTATTATTCTCCGGTGGTAAAAGAATATTTTGTCAAAATGGAATTAACCAAATGGCAACCATTTTTTTTGAATGTGGAATGGAAGGAATTGGAATTTGATTCTGTTGTTTGGGCGCCGGTTCCATTCCGTCCTTCGAATCTCGATTTTTCCTCACGGTTTAAGCCACCCGGGGTGAATGGACATATTCTGGGCACTGATCAATTAGGCAGGGATGTGCTCAGCGGCATGATCCATGGTACACGAATCGCATTACTTGTGGGATTTGTCTCCATGAGCATCGCCATCATGATCGGAGTTATCCTCGGCGCACTCGCCGGGTATTTGGGAGGGATCATAGATGTGATCATTCAGAGGATGATTGAGATCATGATCACCATTCCCACATTTTTCCTTATCATCACGGTAGTCGCTTTTTATCCGCAAGGTGGGATTTGGATGATCATGGTGGTTATCGGCGTCACCGGATGGACCTCAATTGCCCGATACACTCGCGCTGAATTTTTAAAAACCCGAAATCAGGATTATGTCACCGCAGCCATTGCGTTGGGATATTCCAATATCCGGACCATTTTCAAGCATGTCCTTCCCAATGCAGTTGCACCGGTAATGGTCAGTGCTGCGTTTGGTATCGCTTCCGCCATTCTCATTGAATCCAGCTTGAGTTTTCTGGGATTTGGTGTATCTGCAACCACAGTGAGTTGGGGCTCTATCCTCTCTGTCGCACGGGGTGCGACATATGCATGGTGGCTGGCAGTATTCCCGGGACTGGCGATTTTCATATCAGTTACGACCTATAACCTCGTAGGCGAGGGATTACGTGACGCACTGGATCCACGTTTGAAGTGATCTGCCTTGTCGCAGGCAGCATTACGAAGACGGGGAAATATGAAGTACAGCATAAATTAATTTATGATATTGAATGTACCACTTTGATCGTAGCCAACAAACTCTTTATGCTAAATATTTCATGAAAGTTAATAGTTAGAATTTTAATAAAAATATCTGAATGATATTAATATGATCGAATTGGCGATAAATTTTAGAAAGTATTTATCACTTTATCTAAAATGGGTTCTAGTTTCGACACTGGGAATGACAATAGGAATATTTATTGTTGAGATACTGGGGGAATCTTTTCTTATTGTTTTTGGACCGTTAGGTTATTTATTAATTTTTATTATTAAGCTATTCTTGTATGCATATCTATTAGCTTATTTCCAATGGTTAATTCTTAAAAATATTTCAAATATAACTTTCATCCAATGGTTTTATTCCTGTTTAGCTTTTTCTATTGGAGTTACAATATTTGCTGAATTCTCAATCATTGTATTTTTTGGATGTGTACTTATTAGTCTATTACATCAAGGACGTATCCTAAAGGAACATTTTAATAATTCAAAATTCCTGTGGATATCTATAAATATTATTGGGTGGGTAATTGGATATATTTTATGGAGTCTTAACTACGAAAATATTGGTGATACATCTTTATATTATTATTATCTGAAAATGACTCCATCTGGGAGTACACCCGATTGGATTTACATTTTTATATTCACAATAAATACAATTTTTTCAGGTGTGATTGCAAACTTTTTTTCAGCATTGGTAGTTGCTACTCTAAAACAAAATAAGAACAAAAATAATAGCTCAGAAGCTTTACTAAATAATCAAAATTGTGAAGAATCTACCTGACTATTGCAGTAGACACCGGATCTGCCCATAGTGGTCTTCAAAAATGATCGTACGAGAACAATGAAAACTATACTAAGACTAGGCCATTTGATAACTACTGATATCAGCAGTTATATGACCGCAAGAAAATTATAAAGTAGTAATGAAGGGACAAAAGTATGTGGGATACAGTTGGAATAATTGCCGGTGTAGTTGCTATCATTCTTCTATTTCAAGTTCTTGATTTTTCAGAAATCCTAAAGGAACGTCTTCGTGGGGGTTCGCCAATCAAGGATCTTGAGAAAAGGGTTTCTCAGCTTGAAGAACGCCTGGATACAATCAATAAGAAGTCTAGCTAAAGGCTGCGACCTATTATCCTGCACACAAAGGAATAACGTCTAGAGGTAATTGTCGTGAGAATGACATTTATAAATATCGATTTAGAACAAGTAAATTTTTACCCGTAGGCACGCCTGCGGGTTTTTTCGTTAAACGAAAAGGGTAAAAAATGAAAAAGTCATTTATTATAATCGTACTATTGATGACGCCGATCCTCGCTCAGTGTGACTGGAACGAGGATGGTGATGTTGATGTATTAGACATTGTGTCAACGGTGGACTGCATTATGAATGGGTGTTGGGATGGTACCCAGTGCGATTGGAATGAAGATGGCGCCATAGATGTATTAGACATTGTATCAACGGTGGACTGCATTATGACTGGGTGCTGGGTAGGAGAAGATATCTACGGGTGTACCGATCCTGATGCGACGAACTTTGACCCCGAAGCGACGATTGACGATGGCAGCTGTGGTTATGATCGTGAATTGACAATTTTATATACGAACGATGAACATGGTTGGATGGTACGAGAAAATGGTTCAGGTGGCGGTGCTGAGTTGATGGGTCAATGGCGGGAGGTTGACGGCTACACTGATGATGGTCCATTTTTAATTATTAGCGGTGGTGACAACTGGACCGGTCCTGCCATATCAACTTGGTTTCAAGGTGAGTCTATGGTGGATATGATGAATGCGATGCACTACGATGCGTCAACCATTGGAAATCACGAATTTGATTTTGGACTGGATGGTCTGCAATCCAGACTTAACCAGGCGGACTACCCATTTCTGTCCGCCAATATGGTATTGGAAGATACAGGCGAACTATCACCATTAGCCACGGCATTTGTGATCAAAGAAGTCAATAACATAAATGTGGGTATAATTGGACTCACCACCACAGTAGCAGATGATATCAATTTTCCGGACAATGTAGAGAATATCGATTTCAGTGAATATGTCGGTGTCCTGAACGAGGTGGTGCCCCAAGTCTTGGCACAGGGCGCAGAATTACTGGTGGTCACTTCTCATATTTGCCTGAATGAAATGGAAGCACTGGTTCCGGTGTTGAATGAATTGGGGATTGCACTGATCGGTGGTGGTCATTGCCATCAACCTGCAGCAGAAATGATGGATGGTGTGGGGATCATACTGGGCGGCAGTAATATGAGTTCTTATGCGAAAGCTGAAATTGAGTTTAATACATTGTATGATGTTGTGAACAGCATTGAGGTGTCAACGGCTTACAATCAAGGACTGTATATGGATGAAGACGTGGCAGCTGTTGTGGAATACTGGCAAGAACAAATGGATAATGAGCTCTCTCAGGTCATCGGATACCTGGATGAACAAGTGGGGCAAAGCTCTAACGCCATGTTCAATCTGATAACCGATGCCTGGCTGGAAACATACCCTGCGGATATTTCAATGACCAATCGTGGCGGTATCCGTCAACCCATGCCAGCGGGTGAAATCACCTTTGAAACTTGGGTCGGGATTCTGCCTTTTGAGAATTTTATTGTGGAAATAGAACTCACCGGGCAGGAGCTGATTGACAATATCGGCTATTTGGTTGTGGGTGGTATGACAACAATTCCGGATTATCTGTTGGCCGATGGTACGCCCATCGACATGGATACAACCTATTCAGTACTGCTTACAGATTACATTTATGCCACCAATAGTAACTTCAGTGATCTGGATCCTACACCATACGAAACGTCCATTCACTGGCGTCAGCCGGTTATCGATTGGATTAATTCTCTGAACACCACACCGGAAAATCCGCTGGACAATTATCTGGATTACGAACCCAGACAGTAGGGGTAGGAATGACTTCAAAGATAAGCAACGTCAAGTGGTGTGGAGAAGCTGATTAAAATATGGAAATGTGACTATACCATGTATAAATTATCGTTGTATTAATAGAAAATAATTAACCAGTTATAGATATGCACATCACATTTTATGTAGTCAAACTATAACGAGCAAAATTTTACCCGTAGGGACACCTGCGGGTTTTTTCGTTAAACAAAGGAGAATAACAATGAAGAATAATTTTATGATTATATTTTTAATCACTTCTCTTTTTGCCCAGTCGGATGCGCTTTTGACAAGATCTTTTGGCTGCACTGATCCCACCGCCTGTAATTACGATCCAGACGCTACCACCGATGACGGCAGTTGTTGGTATGCAGATTTAAATCTTGATTGTTTCGGTAATTGTTTAAATGATTTCGATTCTGATGAAATCTGTGATGAAGAAGATAATTGTTTTGAGATATACAATCCCGATCAATCCGATTTTGACTGTGATGGTATCGGTGACACGTGTGACGAATCTCCGGATGGAACCATAGTCTTCCAGTTTGGGGATGTGGTCATCGGTGAAGGAACCGGATTGGGTACCGTGGAAATATTATACAGTTCAAGTAATCCGGTTACCTACTTCGCATTTAACGTGAACGGTATTGTGTTGACGGGAGTAGGAGTGTCAGAAATGTCCAATTTAACGATAGATCCTATGACCGGTCGTGTAAGCGGTTTGGGTGAGATTTTACCGATATCCAATGAGGGATTGCTGGTAACTATCCAATTTGATCTGGCGCAAACATTCCCAAATCCTCAAGATGAGAATGAAATTGTGGAATCATGTATGTCGGGTGCTGTTGTTTCCACAATTTCTGGGTGTCGTTCTGTTCCGGAAGTGATTATCGGTGATTGTTTGGAATTGTCAGAGCCACTCACGGATTGTAATGGTGATTATAATGGTATCGCTTCAACAGATGAATGCGGTGTCTGTTCCGAAGGAAATACCGGACATCCATTTAACAGCGATATGGACTGCGCAGGTATTTGTGATGGGGATGCCGTTGAAGATATGTGTGGTGACTGTGATAGTGATCCAGAAAATGACTGTCTTGACGGAAATTGTTCAGGAATTTGGGGAAGCGACGACTATTTGGACGAATGTGGTGCCTGCTGCGGGGGAGATACTGGCTGGGAATGCTCCTATTGGAATTCATCTTGGGATTTTGGTGGAGTGTACGATTGTGAGGGTATCTGTTTTGGTCAGGCATATGTGGATGAATGTTCAGGGTGTGTGCCTGAAGGTACACTTATAGGCGCGGAGATGGATTGCGCAGGCGTGTGCTTCGGGTATGCGGTCTATGATGAGTGTGGCGTGTGCGACGATAATCCAGAAAACGACAATGAATGTATGGGCTGTACCGACCCCATTGCCCTGAATTACGACCCGGATGCAACTATTGATGACGGCAGCTGCACCTATCCGGTTTTCGGCTGTATGGACGAGGGAGCTTGGAATTATAATCCCGATGCAGAAGCAGGCGATGGATCATGTCTATACCCCGGTGATGTGACGATGGACGGGAATATTGATGTAGTTGATGTGATCCTCTTGGTGGCGTTTGTGCTGGACACAATGGAACCTACAGCAGATGAGGAAGCACTTGGGGACGTTGTACCTGACGGTTTGATAAATATCATGGATATTGTTGCGGTTATTAGTTTGATATTGGGTGATGATCTTCTGGCTGATTTTTCTCCCATTCAGGATGTCCAAATAATCGTAAGAGGTCAGGAGATTTCCGTAAACATGGAAAGTGGAATTGCAGGCGTTCAACTTGAAACCATCGGCGATTTTTCTATTTCTCAAACCTTTCTCCCTGATGGATGGATTCTTGAAAATGGTCCGAGCAGTTTCACCGCATTATCAATGGATGGATCTCAACTTGTTGGTAAATCTCTTATCAACTATGATGGCAATATTGAAATTACTTCCGCCTCGGTAGTTGACGGGTACGGAAACACGATCGATGCATCAATTGTGGTTATTCCTGACACATTTGAATTGCATCCGGCTTATCCAAATCCATTTTATCCAATGACAATCATCAGTTATGGAATACCCGAGGATTCATACGTTTCAATTATAGTATTTGATTCGCTGGGACAACAAGTATCCGATTTGAAACATGAAGTTCAACCTGCAGGCAGTTATGAAATAGTTTGGGATGCACGAAGTTATAGTAGTGGCGATTATCTGGTTAGAATGGTCTCAGGAGATTTTCAGGCCACCCAGATAATGACATTTGTGAAATAGAACTCACCCCAAGCCCCTCTCTCGGGAGAGAGGGGTGGCACGTAGTGACGGGGAGAGTGAAAATAAAATGAGACAATCCATTATCGAAATATGCAGAGAATTCAGAAAGAATTCTACTCCTGCTGAAAAAGTCTTTTGGCAGGCGATTCGTAATCGAAAGGTATTGAATAAGAAATTCAATCGACAATTTCCGATTATCTTTTCAAATGGATTTGAAAGGCGATTTTTTATTGCTGATTTTTACTGTCACGAAAATAGACTGATTGTAGAAATCGATGGTGGTATCCATGAGACCCAAACAAATTACGATAAATTTAGAACAGAAATATTAAATCAACATGAATACAAAGTTATCAGATTTTCGAATGAACAGGTTTTAAAGAAATTGGGTTGGGTTATTGACGAATTGAAGGTCGTACTGGACTCCCCAGCCCCTTTCTCGGGAGACCGTGGACCTCACAAAGTGAGTGGTTGAAAATTCCTACCGAAGATTCCCATCTTGGGATCGGAAACCCTCCGTCAGGAGGGAAAGTTAAGACTTTCGAAAATTCCCTAAAGATGAAACGTATATCTCCAAAAATATTCATTCTGTTGTCTCCTCTGTGATCATCGTTTGCTTGATCGAAGGATCGTTGAAGCTTGAGTTTAAAATAAAATATTTTAAAATTATGAGCTTTTATAATCAATTATATAGGAATTCGTCGTTCCGGCATCGTACTATTAAGCGACTTAGTTTAAGATAATACCATATT
>ERZ890604.169-NODE-169-length-24475-cov-39.256388_pt1 | contig 24475 bp, 12 predicted proteins | sample MGYA00521097_ERZ890604 | MGnify/ENA primary metagenome ERZ890604 (study PRJEB32303, sample SAMEA104408625) | aquatic metagenome | biome: Brackish water; feature: Chemocline; material: water | place: Baltic Sea | collected 2014-10-26T21:54:00 | depth 120 m ... | reverse complement strand
TTCTTTGACCCTGATGGGTTCTGGAAAATATTCAATAGATCAACCTAAAACAATTTTAAAAAGGAGAAATAAGATGAGTCATGTAAAAGGCCAAAGCCTACGTAATACAATCCCAGCTATGTTAGATACTAAAATAATCTGGGAAGAAGATGAAGTAAAGTCAGAGAGTTCTATCAAAATCCAAGTAAAGGATTATGACCAAGATACTAATAAGCGTATTTATATTAAATTATATGCGCCTATTATTAAACAATTAGGCTTAGAAGACCGCGATCGTGTAAGCGTAGGGTTTAATAAAGACTTTTCTATGTTTGGTATTAGAAAACAAGATAAAGGTGTGATGCTTCATGGAAACTCAGAAGTTCTGGTTACACAATCATCGTCTAAAACATTTAATGATTTTGAAGAAGATACTATATGGTTATCCACACCTGAGGAAAGTACTAAAATAGTTGGTAGTGATCAAGTTATCTGTGTGCTAACTGTTGATGATACACTTATTGAACAGCGTAAAAATGATGGTGTATGGAGAACCTTCTTAGATAGTACAGCTGACAACATTAAAGCTTACATTAAGTGAAGTAGCTATAAATTTGTGGGTACTCCGTACCCTATTCCAGAGTATTTACATTTATACGTTGTCGTGTAGCTGACTCTTTAAATTAAAAGACAACATGAGGTAATTAAAATGCTAGATTTAACATTAGACAAAGACGTAATTGAAGACAAAGAAACCATAGGTGGCGGTGGTAATAGCCGTATTTGGGAATCAGGTGTGTATGACACTATTATCGAAATGGTAACTATCGAAGAATCATCAGGTGGTGCTACTGCTGTAAATGTCACACTTAAGAGTACTGACAAAGATTCTAAATTATTCCCTATCAGAGATACTTTCTGGATTACTAGCGGTGAAGCTAAAGGCCAGAAAACATTCTACGTAGACATAGCAGGTAAGAAACATCCATTACCAGGCTACACGTCTGCTAATCGTTTATGTATTGCTACTGAAGGTAAGACTCTTACTGAAGTAGTACCTACTGGTGAGAAGAAAACAATTAATGCCTACTCATGGGAAGCTAAAAAAGAAATTCCTGTTGAGAAGTACGTATTAACTAGTTTAATTGGGAAGCCTGTACAGATTGCAGTACAGTTATTTAAACGTAACAGACAGAAGCCTAACGCTTCTGGAGTATATGAAGATACTGCTGAAGTATTCGAATCAAATGAGATACGTTACTTCGCGAATGCTGAAACTAAGCTGTCTGTCGGTGAAATGGCGGACGGTGTAGCTGAAGCTAAATTTATGAGTGAGTGGGACGCTAAAAACAAAGGTACTACTATTGATAAAACTAATAAGAACCTTCAACCTGCTGCTACAGCTGCAACTTCTGCTAAAGCATCTGTGTTTGCATAAGTATCTCTTATTTTTGCCTCGAATTACTTGAGGCAACCCATACAAGGAATTATCATGAAACTAACAATTGAAATGAGCCCAGAGGACGCTGTTATTCTACTACAAGGACTAGACGTCACTGAAGTGGTAATTAGCTCTCTAAGGGAAGATATCACATCCTCAAAGCCTACATCTAAAATGAAGCGCAAAGTTAAACAACTTGAGAAAGAGGTAGCTGTAGTTGCTAAAGATGCTGTTAAAGATTTAAGTGACCAGATAGAGAGTACCTACTCTGATATGGATACTACAGGTGAGAAACTCGCAGCCTTAGGCTCCCCGTGGGCAACGTAAAAACTGCTCTCTATGCTTTAGGCGCATCTATAGTAGCTATAGGTGCAATCATAGCTAGTTTAGTTATTGCCCCTATCCTTATTGGTATAGGGATAACTTTAGTTATCTATGTCGCACTACGTGTATTAAACACTGATGTAGATGACTAGCTAAAGTAGGTCGTTTATAAATTCTACGCCAGGTAACTTGATTACATGCTCTAGTGCTTCTACTGGATTAGATAAAGGTGGAGCAAAGTTACCTGTAACTATCGCTGAATCAAATATGTCAGGTACATCGACATTAGTTGCTTCTTGCATTCCTAGTAGGAACAACACACTTTTAGTACGTCTCTTAGTAGTTCTAAAGATAGCACGTTGTAGTTTAATAAAATACGACCAGAAGAATGTAAAACCGGTCTTATTTATGAAAGTGGCTAATCTAGAAGTGCCCGGTACGTCATATAGTACAAACGTCTCGTATATAGTACGTTTACGTTCATTGTCTGACATACCTGTCTTCTTCAAGTGGTCGTTTAATACAACCCTAGCTAAGAAGTCAGACATCTGGAATGCTTCCTGCATCACTTGATATAATGCTGTAGATTTAGTCATATAAAACAATTTAGCAGCACCCACTACAGGTGCTGCACCATACTTACCTAATTTAACTTTTGCCCAGCTATCTATACTGTTTGCCCATCTATCCGCAGCAGAGCTCTCTTTCAAGTGAATCTCTTCTACCATAGAAGTAAATAGTTGCATATCCATTAGCTCAAAGATAGGGCTCTTTTTCAAAGAGTTTCCTAGTGCTTCTATTCGAAGTAATAAATTCTTATTCTTAATATCACTGCCATGATAGGTGTAATACAAATCTATCATTTCTGCAGATGTATTCTTCCATTCCCTTAAATCTTTAATTACTTGTAGTTGTCCCTGTACAGCTTTAACAGGATTAACACCATTTAACAATAAGATAATAGTGTTACTAGCTACGTTGTCCGTGATTACTTCAGGCATTTTTAAAATAATGTTAGTAACTGCTATCCTAATTACTGCAAGCGTAATATCATTTATTCTGAGTAAAGACCTCTTAAGAGGTGCAGGATACGAATCATAATAAGGAAGGTCGCGGACAGACATGTCCTTAGCACCAAATAAGATATGCAATTCCTCTTTTTTAATTGGGAAAACATCTCCAGCATCCGTTTTTATTGAGTTAGCCTTCACCCTTGCTTTAAAAGTCTCGGAAAGAGGTAGGAAATACTTTTCACGGTACTTCTTATCTAAAATATTAATAAAGCTTTTATCTCTGCTCCCCTTGTACTCAGTATTCATAACCTGGACAATATAGTCCATACTTGATTTTTCAATCTCCCCAGTCATTTTTCTATCAACATAATGAATTGATAGCTGTGACATAACGTTTTCGTATGTCATATCAGGGTCTAACAAACTCTCTTGCATAGATGTAGACATCATCACACGGAAATCATAAATCTCGCCTGCTTCATTAATCAAAGGGATTAGCTGTGTATTGCTGCCCATCTTACCACTCGTCACCTGAGCAGTTAGAAGCTCTATTTGCTTGTCGATATATCTATCAATAACAGGTCTAATTAGTTTAATATCACCCACCATATTCCCTGTTGTAGGGTCTTGCTTTTGATAAGCTTCATCATTAGATAGAATCTCGAATAAAGTAGTACCCTTGGACTTTTGTCCACTGTAAGGAATAACACCTGTTGTTCTTCCTGCTTCAGGATTATAAGGATTTACAAATAACCCAAATCTGGTTTTGTTTACGCCAGGGATATAAGGTAATTCATGTGAGAATACATATCCATCTTTGTGCATCTGTTTCTTATCACCTAAAGGAGCACTAACAATCTCAATATTAGAGTTGTAAGAGTTACGTGTATAGCCTTTAATCATTGCATAAGGACTATTGTTAAAGTTATGCTCTAGATTTTCCCCAACCAATACTTTATGCTGTTCTATAAGAGTAGTGATTAGATTAGATTTATTATCTAAAGACATCTCTTCTTCTGCCACTCTAAGAGCTTTAGTCTTCGTAGATTCAGGAACATTCTGCAAAGCTGTTAAACTAATTAATATATCGAGTTCTTGTATGATGCCTGCATCCTTAAGTACCTCTTCACCATATAGCTGTTGATGCAATTGATATATCCTAGATGCATTTAATCCTTGTAAAGCACTTACAGAGCTTGTACGGACCATAAAGCTAGCTAAACCCTCTACCTGCTGGCTATAAAAATTATTAGTAGACGTTCCCACTCTAGTTTCATATTCAGCTATCTTATTATGAAGTAGCTGAGGGTACTTAATTAATTTAACAATCTCAGCAATATCAAAGCGTCCCGATTTTAATAGGGATTGTATATCAGTCTTTATAAAAACTTTAGTTACAGCAGTCTGCTCACTACCATCAATAGCCTTTTTAGATTTAGTGTGAGCTCTCAGCTTTTTAACTAATGATTTAGCTCTGTGTATACGCGCAGAATCAATTAAACCTTTAGCTTTAAGTACAAGGTCCATAATATCCATACTTCCTGTACCTACTATCAAATCTTTAACTAATAAAGATAAGGACTCTATCTGCTCAATATCATTCAGCGCAACAAATGCTTTAAGGAACGCACTCTCAGTTGCGACTTTTCTAATAGAATCAGGCAATTCTTTAATATGCCCAATAGTCTTGCCTATTTCCGTATTTTTAAATAAGAACTGTCCTGTCCTAACAGTAGACTTAACCATAACATCTGCTACCTTATCCATACCTTGTTCAACTAATGCTTCTATATGAAATTTCTTAGCTAAAACTGTTAGGGATTTCTCATGTTTTGAGTTAATAGTCGCTATTTTTAAACCTAAGTTAAAGAAATCTTGGTATTGTGAGGTAGTAAGTTTCTTATGTCGCACTTTTGTATTAAAAGCGTTAATCATATGTTGAATTAAATTAATTATCTTATCCGAGAATTTTTCACCTTCCCACAATTTCTTAGAGCGTGGTGGGGCAGTATTCTGCATCTTTGCAAGTAACCCTTTGTTAGTTAATGTATAAATTAGGAATTCTGTAGAATCTCTATAAACATATTCATATTGCTGTGTAGCAATTGCCCTTTCTGCTACTTCATCTGATTTAATACCATCAATTAGGAAATCATCTACAGATATGTGTTTGATAGCTTCTTTATGTAGCTTACTTAACTCTACCTGTAAACGAGGGTTAGCAGCTAATACATGGTCTATTACTGCATGAAGTGTTTCGTGTACAAAAACTTCTTGTGGGCTTTGCTCAGCATAGGTAATAGGAGCATTTTTATTTAGTTGAACTATAACCTTTCTCAAGTCCTCACTAAACCCTCCCCTGGTCTTTTCCTTTATGAACGCTGTTTGAACTACTACATCTTCTACGTTAGCCATGTGCTCTAGCACAAGCGTATGTAAGATATTTTGTAAATGCTCTGCATGTGCAGAATCGTAGTGTATGTCCTGCTTACCTAATCCATCAAAGATGACTAGAGCAGATGAAGACAACGGAGCATTATTATGCCATGTAGTCGAACTCTCTAGCAACTCTGCAAAACTACTTCCTTTAATCACTTCTCCGAATAGATTAGGAGGCGTAACACCGTCCTTATCTGGGGCAAATAAATTAAAGTCCATCACATCTTTATCTCGAGGAATATCTTCCTTAGTAATGCTATTCTTAGCTGTGAACACTGACTTAGGACTCGCAACTTTAACCATCTTACCTAGATATGCACTATATACACTGGTAGCTGGGGCAACTCCTATATCAGTTAGAAAATCTACTAATACAGCCTCTACCCCGGTAGAAGTTTCACTAACTAATTTAGACCTAACTGACCACTCAGGAGCGCTTAAGTCTTTCGTTGCCTCAGCCCTGTAAGTACCTAGAATTTTAGAAGGATTCTTTGCATCTACGACATCCCATGCAATAACTCTTCCAGACTTTGATTCAGCAAACCTCTGTACATTAGCTACTTGTGTCCCCGTAGGAGGAACTACGTAGGTAAGCACCTTCTCAGTAGCTTTGTCAATATCTGAAGCATTATCATATTCATATAACAGCTGTGCTCCTGGAAAGTAAGTCTTGATATTACCTTTCAGTCCTCTCCCCGGCTTGAATGACGTAAGAGGCATAGCAAAGTCGATATCATGCAGACTACCTACTCCTTTACGATATACATTACCTGCTGCAGTTAACGCAAGACTACCTACAAGAAGAGCTTCTGGAAGCATCTTACTTATTACAGTATCGATAACCTCAGCTCCCCACTTGTTGTTCTTTAGGATAGTGTCAAACTTTTGTAAGGTATAGCCTTTCTTAGGTGTAGTTGTAAGTGCTTCACCTGAAATACCATTAATTAGTTTCCATGCCAACTCACGGTAGATATACTCAGCTCGCATTTTCTCTGTTGATAGGTATAGAGGTTTAAATACTTCTTTAATAAACTCCCATACTCTTCTAACAATACTTTGAGTTTTCTTGCCTTTGCCTTCAAGCACCTTATCTGTAAAGATTCTTCCCATCTCATTAGCTAAAATCTCTTTAGCTTCCTTTCTGTTCACATTGTGAACTGCTTGGATTGTAGAAATCTGCTTACTGATAATGGTAGTGTGCTCTAATAGATTTAAGTACACATGAGCATACTCATGAGGAACTGTATCAAGAGCTCCTTTGCTGTTTGAGTACTGAATAGCAGTGCCTATAGCATTACCCAATACCTGTTCACCATGTCTGTCTACTAATGTATCACGATCTTCTAGCGTGATATTAGGGAACATCTTAGTCAGTCGATTAGTTAATACTCGGAATAACTCTCTATTGTCTTTAAGTAGCTTGTACTGGCTAGAACGTTGATAATCCTTACTGTTCTTTTCTAATGACTGTTTAAGTGCTTCTGCTTCAGCTGAAAAATCTACATTTTCAGTTGACTCAGGTGATGCAATATACATATGTTCACTTGTAGCTGTCTCTAACAATTTAGCTAATTCAACTCTGTTCTGCTGGACTTCCTTAGCAGTACGTTGGACTGTGCCCATTACACTATCAAATGAGACTTCACTGTCTTCATTACGATTTAAGTATGAATGCTTAAGGTAAGCTTCTCTAACTGTGTGCTGTTCTGCAGGTGTAAGCATACCCCATGATGAGGTTAGTAGCTCATTTACTTGGGTGAATAAATCGAATCCTGTATCACTAGCTAAACTCTTAAAACTTGAGTTATACACTCCCTTAGTAGTAGGCAGTTGTCCTATCACTTCCATAACAGCATCATGCAGAGGTAACAAAGGAATTTCCGTATTCTCAATATTAGGAATACTAATTGAATCTTGCAATTTCACAGCATCTGTACCTTGAATAGAGCGTACTACTGTAGAAACTCCTGGAGGAGCAAACGAGTACGTCAGCATTCTAGTACTAACATTACCACTATTGAACTTTAGCTCAAATTTAGTAGAGTGCTGTATCTGAGTCGACTTAACTAAATCAATAAATGACTCTGTACCGTCTTGGTGTTTAAGTGTAATTCTAGGATAGAAATCAATTAACTCCCTAGCTAATTCTTTACGCTGTGATGGGAATAACTTACCTTCTGAGCGTCCAGCTACTTCTTTAACTAGATTGTTATACTTGACTTTGAAAATAAAGTATTGAAGCTCTCCTGCTTTAATAAAGTCAGACTTTATCTCAGAGTTCACTATCGTCTCAGCAGCAGCTACTTTAATGGCAGGAGTTAACGCCTGTCCTAGTTTAGAGATTAAATAGTCTCTATATTTAATAGGAGACCCTCTATACAGAGGCTCATTAAAGCTATATCTATGTAATTCATTCGTAGCTAATAGAGTTTTTAATACCCCTGATGTAAGTCCTCCAGGTAGATATTCTTTACCTGCTTTACTCTTCGTAAGCGCTTTCATAGATTTAAACATAGTAGCAAGCTCTTTGTATACCTCTGCTTTTACTTCTGAGCTACCATTCGTATATCTTCCTTGAGCTTCTGTGATGTATTCAAATAAAGAATCCACTAAGCTAACAGATAATTCTTTAGCTACCTTAGCAGCGCCACCTTCATAGTTTAGTACCATAAACGGCGGCTTGCCGGCATTACGTCTATTAGTAACTAGTGGAGCAAATATAGCATTAAACGCATTAAATCGACTCTCAGCCGCCTTAGGGTCTACATGTTCACCATTAGTATCTAAGTAGCTTGGTAAATTCTCAAACTTATCAAATAAAGCATTAGCAAAATTTAGATACCCATCAGGAGTTGCACCATTCGCATTCTTTACTTGCTCAGAATAAGGTACTTGTCCCTCAAAAATCATACCTACACGATTGAGCTCCCTCATCATGTCGTCCATGTTGTTACTTGGGAACAGCATTAAACCAATTCCAAAACCACTAGTAACAGCATCAGCTTCAGCGATGATGTCTGTGGTAAACGTAGTATCTTCTTCTAGAGCTGATTGGTATTGTGCTAAAGCATTCACTGCCATAATTAACGCAGTGTTAGCTCCAGGGTACTTAGTGTGTAACTCTAGCATAGCATCTAAGTAGTTCTCTTCCGTAACTTCATTAGGCTTAATACTGAGTTGAATAACAGATTGAACTGCTCTGCTTAAAGCAGACTGCTCATTCTCCATATCACTGAATACACTGTCAAATAGCTCTAGAGAACCTTGTACGTCTGTTTTATCAACACTTAAATCAAAATGCTGAGCTACAGCAACCTTAAAGGAGATAACAGCTTTAGAGTCCGTAGCAGTAGGGTCTACAATAATACTCTTAGATTTTGCAGGCTTAAGTAAAAAGCGTGCTACATTCTTAGCAGACATAGGGTCTAGCTCACCCTCAATCATCATACGATGCTGAGCCATGAATTTCCACTGTAAGTAGAAGCTATTTATTAGATTATTATCTGAATACTTCTTAATTACTTTAATTTGGTCTAATAGTTGTCTATCTTTAGCTTTAATACCTTCTTCTAAATCAACATGCACGTTAAGAGCATCACTAGGATTTAAAAAGGTTACACCAGCTAATACTTTTCTAAGCTTTACTGCTTTAGCTTGTAGAGGTGCGTTAGCAGTGTCACTGCCTATCATATATAAATGATAAGCACTATTGACTGTCCACTCAGTATTAACTAATTTATTGATTACTTGGTGTGCTTGTGGGCTAACTGAGCCTAACGAGCCTCTAACATTCTTTGAAACGTTAGGTAAAGGGGTAGCAGACGGTGCATTAAATGCCTGGTTAACCCCAAAGAAACTGTCTAAGTGTTTTGAATGGTCTGTAATCTCTTTTATATCTATATTATTAACATCAATAGTTTTTTGTGTAATGTAATAATGTGCAAACTTCTTAGTGACTAACTTCCCATTTTGATTGACCTTATAGACTACTTCAGCAGACTTAATAAGTCCCATCTTAACGCCAATCTCTAGAGCTAAAGCTCCTAATTGATGTGCCAGAATGTCATCTAATACTGTTGATGATGCAGCTAAGTTGCTTTTAATATTTAGTGAGTCAAATATCAATGAGCCTAAAGACCTTGCAGCCTCACCCCTCAACATTCCACCGTGATCTAAATTACGGAAAGCAGTTAATGTCTCATCTAAGATATCAGAAGTACGTTCAGCTCCAACTATTAGTTGTATTTGTGTGTCTGTGAAAGTGTTTAATGTACGCGCACCATCTGTAGCAAACCATCTTAGTAATGAAGTAGAGGCACTGAACAATACAGGCGCAGGTAAGTGATACGTAGTATCACGTCCTTCTTTTTTGTTAGCTCCATATAGTAGGGGTAACACGTCATTTTCATAGACAGTATTACTGCTTTTCAATTCTTGATTTACTTTAGTTGTAAATGCCTTGAATAGTTTTACTAGTTGAGTTGATAGCTCTGGGGTTAACCCAGCTTCCATAAAAATACTTACTAACTCATCAGAATTCTTGTAAGTAGATGGCTCTAGGAAAGTAGAAGACTTTGTGTCTCTATTTTTAACTAAGAATAATTTATTGCCTTCATTTAACACTTCCCCTATCTTATGTAGGTAAGGGGCAAACACGTCAGCTTTAGGTATATGCACATTTAAATCTTGAGAGTTATTAATACCAAGCTCTGCTATGTACCCTACGAAGTTATTGACAGTAGACTTAAATACCTTTGCAGTTTCTGTCTGTGGTTGTGTGTTTATTGCATTAGTAATACTCTCTACAATCAGTTCCTTAGTACATTTAGCAGACATCTGGTAATACTCCTAGTTTTTTTGCAATTGTGATCCACTGAGCTTTACTGTAATGGCCTACAGCGTATACTTTAGCTACGCCTCCCTGTTCATAGGCCGCTCCGGATTCAAGTAATTGTACAGTACTTATCTCAGGACTAATGGTTTCTTGTGAAGTCTTCTCAGGAGTTTTTTCTACCTTGACTTCTTCTTTAGCTTTAGGTTTAGCTTGTTCAGTATTAGGCTTATTCTGTAACTCATCTAATCTCTGTAGCGCCTCAACATCAACCGATTCTTCAACAACAACTTCAGTTTTATGATTTGCATAGTCTGAGCTAATAGCTCTAATCTTATCCTCTACTTCCTTGCTGCCTAGTGTTACTGCTCCATCTAATAATGAATACAGCATCTCTTCTTGCTGGTCAGTCTTGATGTCAGCGTCTTTTATATCTAAATCAAATCTAGTAGCAATCCTATTGAAGTTACCACGTATTTTAGTACGCTGAGTATTTATCTTTGCTTTGGCTTCAGCTACAGGTATCTCTAGAGTGCCAGGGAATAGACTATTCTCTTCTGTTTTACTGTTTAAGTCAGCTACTTGGGTATCAAGCTTCTCCGCTCTCTTAACTAATTTAGTTATTTGACTAGTTGCTTTTGTGTATTTAGCAGCGCCCTCCACAGACTGCGTCTGTTTAGGCGCTTCAGGAGTAGTGGGCTTGGCTTCAGCCTGTACCTTTACTACTTCTTCTGGTTTATTAATAGGGTCTACAGTCTCTTGTGGAGATTTTTTATTAAATGTATCTACTTTACCTAGCAACCTCTCATTAAGAGTTAGTTGTGATTTAGCTGCAGTTACCTCTACATCAGCTTCCCTATTTATAGCAGCTTCTGATACTTTCTTAGAGAGTGCTACTACCTTCTGTCCATACGCAGCTTCTCTCTCTACGTACTCAAGTAGAGTCTCTGTAGAATTATTAATTTCATATGTAACTCCTTTATACTCAACTTCTGCAATATTACCATCTTGTAGGAATTTATCATATGCTGCACGCAGAGTCTCTGCTTTACCTTGCATATGCTTAGCAAACTGTTCTAGGCCTGATTGAGCAGCTAGTGCGTTTGTACCTGATACTACATTATCTAAGTGCTGATTGAAAGATATGAAGTCTTTAGAGCCTTTTCCTGTAATGTCTTCATTAACATCTGCTATATTCTTAGCCTTATTACTTAATCCTTGCTTCGCCTCAATAACTTCTTGCTTAGCCTGGACTACTTCAGTCTCTATTGGGGTAAGTGTGCCCTGTGCTAGTATCTCATTAAGAGTCTGTGCAGAACCCTCGTCTATGTGGTCTAAGCTATACACATATTGGTCTTTCTCAGCACTCTTCTCAATAGTCTTTTTAGCTTCAGTTAGGTCAACACGCTTCTCAAGGAGTTCCGCGTACTCATTAACTTTTCTAAAAGACTCTTGTTGTGCTTCTTTAAGCTCTGTCTCACCTTTCACAAAACGGTGCATTACATCAGTAGCAGCACCTTCATATTGTGCGAATAGAGACTGAAAATCTTCAATAGATAGTTCATCAGAATTTTCTAATTTACCTGGGATTGTTTTAAGCAGTTCTAGAGAGTCACCCTCTACTGGCTTAATTTTGGCAGTATCATCTACATTAAGAATACCTAAAGATGCCTTAGAATCTTTTATATTAGTTTCGAGAAGTTCAACTTCTTGTCTGGCTTCCTGTATTAGTTGTACTACTTCATCAGTTTGCTCTGCGTCTTCAAGTCTCTCTATCTGCTTATTCAGTTTACTAACTGTTTTAGTATCTTTCTTAATTGCAGACTGCAGGCCTTTAGGAGATTCTGCCTTAGTTGTAATCTTAGTTTCTAGTGACTCTATATTAGACTCTAAATCTTTACGTCCCTCTTCAGAGAGTGCATCTTTATTAGGCTTGCCCTCCAATCGTTGTTTAGTTAACTCGTCTCTCTTAGACATCAACTTAACTCTATGGGCATCCGAGATACTTGAACTACGTAGCTTTTCGTCTAAAGCGTCAATATTTTTATTGAGTTTAGTCTCTTCTTCTATCGATAATGCAGTAGTAGGAGCACCTTTGCTTAATTGTCTACGTAAATCATTTACCACTGCTTGGTCACTACTAGTTGTTACTGCCTGTGCTGTACCAGTAGCAGTGGACATTATTCCTCCACCTAGAGCTTCTAGACCGAAGGCATCTCTATTTTCACCATAGCTTGGTGTAGGAATTCCCCCATCAGGAATAGAGAACCCCTCATTTCTAGCACCTGCATGCTCGAAGAGATTACTAAGCAGACCTGAAGTACCTTCTACAGCAGTACCTGTAATAACTACACCGAAGAATTTACCTAAAGCTCTTCCTAGTGCAGGGGAGTTTACAATAGCTTTGTTTATAAACTTGTTAACTAAAGGAAGCTTACCCATCATACCTTTCAAACCAAGCTTTTCAGCAGCGGTAGATGCCACTGCAGCCAGTACAATGACTGTACGTTCCTCAGTATTAGCTTCTCTTCCATTTAGGGCTTCAAACTCATCTGCGATACGTAAGTCAGTATCTAAAGTTGATGCAGTAAAGCCTACGGCTTTACCTGATAGCATAAACATTAATGCAGCAGAATCTGTTAAGAGACTGCCTGCCTCTTCTTTACGATTACCCACTAAGTCTTCCATGTAGGCAAACATGGACATTGCTTCATCTTTACGTATCTTCAGCGCATGTACTCTCTCTTCTATAGAGGAGAAACTATTAGTTACAGTGTGCCAAGCCTTATCACGTTCAAGCAATTTAGTATATGTTTCATCATATTCTTCTTGAGTAATTACACCAGCACGCTTAGCTAGGTTGCTGGTAACCCTCTTTAAATTGTCTGCTGTTCTCTCAAAAGAAATGAATGCTCTGCTGGAACCTTCTACGAGGCCACCTGTAGTGTCATACTCACCAATTCCATTTTCTAGAGGCTTAGAGGGATCAGACTGCAGTACTTCTAAATAGTTATTTAACTCTTCTTTTGATAGTTCCCCTCTACTGAAGTTATCATAAGCACCCTCTGTAGTTTCCAACGAAAAAGGTGTAGTTAAGGAATCCCAGTATGAGCCTAGAGAGTTTATCTCTGGACGCTTTGTCTGTTTGTAATCTACTTTACCTTTACCACGAATGTGTAGGCTATACTTATCTTCGCCTGTCTGCTCTATCCTATACATCTCAGGGGTGTCATCACCTTTCTGGGCATACGTGGCATTCTGGGGGTTGTTATACTTAGAGTAATAGTCTAAATTATTCTCAGGAGTATTTAACTCTTTAACTACATTAACCCCGGTGTTTGGATTTACAGGCTCAACTAAGTTACGTCCGTATACATCTTTTCCGTGGTTAGTGACCTGTACATCAGGAGTATCAGTATTAGCTGAACCTGCTGAAAGTATAGATTGAGTAAACTTTTTTTGCTGTTCAGCAAAGCTATATAGCATCTCTTCAGTAACCATCTCTGGTGGTATGCCAAATTGAGCACCTAGAGCAAGAGCATGTTTGTCGTATACCTTTTCTCTATAAGGGAGTTGTTCACCTGTAGTAGGATGGTATTTAGGGGTCTCAGCAGTATCTACTGATACATTAGGAGCAGCAAGTCTGCCACTAGCACCATCTAAGGTGACAGTGTCAGCATCATAGGTATTAGTGAGTTCCTGTATAGCAGCGTTTTTCCGAAAGAGTACTTCTTTTTTGCGCTCTTCCTTCTTTTTTTGAATAAGAAGATTATCCCAATCAGAGATGACCCCTGGGTTAAAACTGAAAGCTCCCATTGTGCTCCTTATTTTTTAGTTTTTAGTTTGGAATCTACGTAGTTGTTGCGATCATCTTTAACAGCTTGTAAAGCTCTAGTCAGTTCTTTCTGGAACTTCTTGTAGCCACGATTATTACCTTTGTCTGAGAAGTCAACAGAGTACCCATTTTCTAAACTACCTGAGATACTAATCTCATCGTCTCCCAACCAGCCTTTACTAGATACCCAATCATCTTCTTCGAGTCCTTCATCATCAGGGGTAAACACTGTTGAAAAAGCTTTATAAGCTAACTGTTTAACTCTCCAAGGCAGAATGTCACTCTTCGTCATTAGCTTTTCTTCTTTCATCTTATTAATTGCGGCATCTACGAAAGAGCGTGCCTGTCCTAATAGCTGAGGGCCTTCATCTCCATTATAAGCGTCATCTCCTGAGTAACTATTTAGGAGTGCATGTTCATTTACAAAACTTCTATTAGTAAAGTTCGGCGTATCATAGTACTTCGATTTATAGCGTAAACGCTCTTTAGCAGTTACAATTTTATCTTGTAGTTGAGGAATTTGGTAGCGGACAGATAGTTCTTCACTTAGTCTCCCCTTGATCGTGGAGTTAGCTCCAGGGATCGCGTTATCTATTAGAGTATTTAATCGTTCACCGAAATTATCAATTAGGGCTGAGTTAAGAGCTACTGTTGCTTCATCCACATGCTTTAAATCTGCACCTAGAATAGTCTTAGCAGCTTCTTGGAAGTTAGTGGTAACGTTCATGCCACCTACATTAGTATTAAATGTATGCTTGTCTAGATTTTTAGCTAGATGCCCTACTAATAAGTCTTGTACACCTAATAACTGTTCTGAAGGTATTCCATTTAAGTCTGACATTACTTTTCGGATACTCTCAGGGCTTCCATCGAAAGTTGATTTTTGAACTATAGAGGTAGCTATTCTGACTGCATTATTTTGGTCTGCAGTTCTAGCTGAATCTAATGTAGACACAACTTTTTTATCTAATTTGTTATCTGCTACATACCTATTTGTCAGTGTGTTTCTTACTGATTCTGGGTAGTCTGCAATCTTTTCTACAAAAGCAGCATACTTAGCATTATTATTTCTATTCAGAGTAGAGGCAGGTGCAAAAATATTAGAAGGGTCACTAGGATTGAACGCAACGTTTTCTTTAGCTAGTTCTGAATAGGTACTGTTATATAAGTTCTCTACAGCCCTTTCTACTTTTTTCGTACCCTCTACAGTACCAAACGCATCTGTTACTTCTGTATCTGAGTAACGTAAGATGTTGTTAGGAGTAGTGTCTACTTCTGTACGTAAAGCTGCACGGTCGTCTAAAGTTTTTACTGCATCAGGAGTATTTAATTGTCTACCATACTGACCATACAAGTTTGTTTGCAACCTATCTGCATTAGTTTGGGACATACCACTACTTAATAATGCCTTATTTATATCTTTCCTCCGAGCATACCATTCTGCATTTGTACTGCCTGCTTCTAGTGCAGGGAACTGTCCTTTAAGTATTTCTAGATTAGAAGCATCAAACTTGCTTTGAGCAGCCCCCTGTAGGTTAGTAGGTAGTCTAGATAGTGACCCGTAGTTCCTTAGTTCTTGCGTAGCATTAGGATTACTTGTCAAATCTCCAGTAGTGCCAAAGATAGAACCTTCGAGATCCACTTGCATTTTCAGCCTTTTATGTTCTAAATCTGTAATAGCAACCTTGTTTGCTAACTCCTTTTCTTTGAAGGCAAGCTCATTTATTCGATGCTGTCGATACTCAGCAGAAGTTTTTATTTCGCTTTCAGCACGAGTTGCTGCATTTGTCAGTAAGCTATCTGAATGTGATTCTGCAGCTCTAAATTCTTTAGTCTGGTCACGGTAGCTATCTGCCAGTGCACCTTGATCTACAAAACCATTACCACCCTGTGCATAACTTCTTAGGATATCTTGAGCTTGCTGAGGATCAGTAGAACCAGCTAATCTTGCAATTGCTGCATCAGTCTGTGTTTTAGAGTAATCATCACCAAATTGGGAAATAGAATCAACAACCTGTTTGTTATTATCATTAATCTGGGCATTGTTGCCTCTAATAGCATTTACAAGACCTGAACCATCTGCATACTGTACATTCTTCCAATTCAACATGTTAACTCCTTAACTGTATGTGGATAACTTACCAAACTGATCTGCATCAAACATGTCTCTACGCTGGCTCTCATCTAAGAAACCACCAACATGTGCATTGTATCTACCAATCTCATCATTCAGTGTAGCTACTTGCATACCTGTATTGATGTTAAAAGCTTCAGCATTCTGGTTAAGTTGATTTCTAGCTATTTGGTTAGCCGCTTCAGCTCGCTTATTCGCCGTAATCCCATTCCATGCACCAAGAGCAAGACTACCTAGCTGTAGTGTACCCATATTCAAACCTAGGTTAAAATCTTGACCTAAATTAAAACTGTCAGGATTGTTAGTACTTCCAAACCCACTACCTTGTGGTTTAATATTAAAACCATTTTGTTGGTTCCATTTGTCCCAATTATACGCCATGCTATTTCTCCGTAATTCTATTATATGTATTTGTATTGTAACTTATAAGTATACTCTGGTGATACTGTTTTCTTTATCTTCTGAAAGTACACTGCTGAAGGCATCGCTTCAAAGTGGTCTACCTTTTTAATGTTGATTAATGCCTGTGCTATATATTGTCTTTTTCTAAGGTTGTAATAGTACCCCATGTCTTCAAAGGCTTTGTCTATTTCTTCACGTATTTCATCTTGTAAAACAAGCTGTGCATCACCTAAATTCTGTATCTCTTCCATTTCATCTACGATGTGTCTCATCTTGTATGAGTTCATCATATTCATAACCTGTAACGCATAGTTAGCAGTAGTCAAGTTAGCACCTATAGCTACTGAGCTAGTACCCATGGTTATAGCTAGTGTCATTACCTGACCTAATATGATGTAGTCTTCACCAAACACTCCCATAGAGGCTAAGTAGGCAACAGCCATAATTAGATATGCTGTTGATAGAGACACACCTAAAGCTACTGATAGTGAAGTGGCTGTCTCTGCTAGAGCAGCGCTAACGTCATACCCAGTATAGACAAACACAATAATAGCTACTACGATTATTATGAGCGACCAGTTCCATACTTCTTTCTGCTCCCAGTAAGCATAGTACATAGTTAGATGCATACTGCTTGCAGTTAATGAAGTTAACTCCTGATTGTTATAACTGTTAACTATCCTCCAATCTAAAGGGAAGTATAAATCAGCGTCTGTTGAGCTTAAGTTTAAGTGCACTAGCCTATGTTGGCCTGATTGCACATCACGAACATAATGGGATATTACGGGAGCTACAATCATGTGACTGCTCATACTCCCATCTATATTACTTATTTTGTAATATGTCATCGTGCCTAAATTGGCTGTGGTGAGATTTGCTATTATTCCTGACAAATACCCCCAAATTCCCCCATCTAGGGTGACACCTGTCATAGTCGCTGTTAAGCTGAAGTCATGGTTTACCACAGACTTATACCTATGAGTACCTTGTACACGCCCATGTTCCCCAACATCGATAGCAGTATCCCTCAAAGACTTAAGAACAGAGTTAGCCTCTACCTCAGCAGCTGTATGATGCTGTATATCGATATAAGAGTACTTAAGGCCATATGAAGAACTATCAAAGGATACAATCAAATCTACGCCAGGAACGTCTACAAGCTCTTGAGGGGTGTACCTATGTTCAGTACCAAAGACAGTGCCATCTTGGTTAAGCCCTAAAGGTGCTTGTGTATTAAAACCTAGGTTAACATTATCATTAGCCCCGTTAACGTTATACCCCATAGTATGGGTATCAGCCAAAGCTTTCAGTTTAGTAACGAAATCTATACAGTACTTTAAACTGTGCTTGTCTTTAGCTTGTAAATCTACACCTTGACTTACAGATATATGGTCTAACTTATCCATATCAGACTGCCCAGCAAAAGCATCTGCTATATCTTTAGGGTTGATACCTAAATTCTTAGCGTAGTCATCATAGTCAGCATGTCTAGAAGCACTGGAGTGGATGTACCCACCATCTCTGCGTATATCTATCGGAGGCATTAGCTGGAAGACCGTTGGGTCATTCTCCGGTAATCTAGTATTTACATCTAGCTCAGGGTACAGCCCTGTTCCTATTTCATACGTCCATGTTCGTACAGGAGAAGTAGTAGAGGGTTGCCCTGACACACCAGGAGTAGTTATTGTGTAATTAACATTGTATGACTTACCCACAGGTTCTGGAGGTAGGTCTAATGTGTATGATAATAGTGTAGTGTTATTCGTATAGTCAACACTGTTATCTACACTGTCTGCAGTATTAAAGTCTACGGTATACGAGACTCCATCCCTTACAAATATGTTTGTAACAGTATTAAGATTAAAGGTATCAACTAAGTAGTTAGATACCCAGTTAGCATAGTTTAGTGCAACAACTGAACTATTGATGATAGTTACATAAGTAGGGTTGCTAGGGTTTATCCTAGCTTTAACTAAACTAGCAGGGACATAGTTGTTACCTATATCTACGTCACCATACCCACCAAAGTAGTCTTTAGTTTTAAACTTATTGTTTAGCTGCCTATACCTAGTACGTGCACCCGCACTATAATTTAAATACTCTATGCTATTGAAGTAGTCAATACCATTAACAACATCATTAATGATAGCGAAATCATGGAACCCATCAGGTAAAGCATCATCTAATAAAGGTGTTGTAGCTACATTCCAGTATTGGTAGGTTTCGGTCTTCTTGAATGGATTCCAGCCCATACTACCACTTTATGTAGCTGCAACTACATTAGCATCCGCCGGATAGAGGTCTAGTAAATGCTCTACAGTAATGAACTTACTTGAGTTAAAGTCACCAGCTGTGTTGATTTGCATCTTGATGATATCAGCCATGTTCTTATTGAAGGCGTTCTTAGCATCATTCTCAAAACCAACAGCTTGCTGAGTAAATAACTCAGCCTGCTTACCCATAACACTGCTTGTAGCAATAGTAGAACCGATAGTCTCTGTCAACGTCTGAGCATGTTCAGTAATACGCTTCTGTTTAAGTAAGTCAACCTCTTCTTGCGTCTTAGCAATAATAGTTGCAGCAGTAGACTTACCAGCATGTTGTATAACTTTAGACATACTTAGTGTTACGGCATTAACTTCAGGGTATCTAGCGTCATGTGGGTCAGCTGTCATAAGAGCTATTACATCATTATCTGTTAGGTTTTCAACAGTTACGTAGGTGTAAGTCTCACCTAGGTTAAGCTTGTACTCAATCTCCCAGATGTACTCATTCACTTCCATACCATTAGTAAACGCTTCATTGATAATCTGTTGACGTTTGATAGATAAATCTGCATCACTACTTTGTGTACGCAGTACAGCTTGGTCATGAATATCAAGCGTCTGAGCTTCTAATAACTCAGCTTGCTTATCAGCTTGCTGTTTACCTAAGATAAAAGCAACTGATTGTTGCATAGAGCTCTGTACTGCCCCTAGGTAGACAGTAGCGTAATCTGCACCTGTCAGTCTGCCTAAATTAAACTGAGCATCCAGGTGAGCATTCACGGCTTCCATTAAGTCATCAAATACTCCAGTACCTGTAACAGTGTATTTTCCGTCAGTACTGGTGGTTACACCACTTGCCTGTGTTAAATCTGAAGTACTTATTGATGCCATAATTTTATCCTAGTGTGTTATGCGCCTTCTGCGTGCTAGCTAAGGTATCTAACTCAGCTTGAGTAAGCTGTGGTAATACCTCAATATTGTACGCTTTAATCATATGTGTTTCCATCATGTCTTCACCATTACGTCTAACCTTTTTAAAGATTTGACACTCAGCTTCTTTCATGTTCTGATAAATCATATTAGGAACGTGCCAGCCTTCTTCATTATTGTAAGGTACATACTTCTTAACAGCTCTGCCACGATCAACTAAGTCGCTACCTGCTGTAAAGATGTCACCTTCAGACTCACGCTTTAGTGGGTCGTTAGGTCTAACAATAATTCTAATTAGCTTCATAGCTTCTGAAGATATTTTTCCCTCAAGTTCAATACCTTCTGCTGTGTGTGTAGTACCTGGTGCTAGTTCAATTACATCTGCTGTTGCTGTTTCCATAATATCATCCTCATGAGTAGTAATAGTAAGTAAAGCTTCCTCAAGCTTTTTTCTGTTTGAATTAAAATGCATCTTAATACCGTGTTCGGCTAGCTTATCGCTTATCTGTTTAGATGTCAAATTTTCTATGTTCATGGTTCCTCCCAGAATTAATGAGGTAGGCTGCACCGCACTTGCGTGCTAACAGCCTACCAAGGGTAAAGCTCTAATTAAGCAGATTTAGTCCAGATGATACCTAAACGTTCAGGGCGTAATGCCATGAAGCCATAGTACCACTTGATTGAGTAGAAACCTTTCTCGCCGTAAGGGTCGTTAAGGTCTGCTACATCTATACCAGGCTTCTTGTGCGTAGTAGTGAACTTCACAGTCTTACCATCAGTTTGGAAACCAATAGTAGTAAATGAACCATCACCAACAACTAACATCGGGTAGATGTCTACATTAGCCGCGCCGCCTTTAGCAGAGTACTGCATCTCAGGAACAACAACGATGCGGAACTGGTCAATAGAACCAATCTCACCGTTTACTGTGTTACCTGCATCAGCATACTTCTCTACTGACACAAATGCTGGAGCACCGTGTAAGTCAGTCATAGCACGTAAAGCAGGAATCATCTCTGAACCTACATACATGATACGGCCACCGTTGATAGTTTTAGTATCAACTAAACGAGAACCAGAGATTACTTTAGTCTGCTTAGGTGTCTTGTTGTTATCTAGAGCGATAGACAAGTTCATTAAGTCAGTGTAAGCAACAACAGCTGATACTGTAGCTTTAGTAGTACCGCCTTTAAAGTAAGCTGTACCTGTAGTAGTCGCAGAATTAATCAAGTCAGACTGTAAAGCCGCTTCAGTTAATTCAGTAGCGCCCTGTACCATTTCCTCAGTAATATGAGAAAGTAGTTCAGAATCAGAATCAAAGTCCAAAGACTCCTGAGTGTACTCAGTAAAGAAACCTTGCTTAACGATTGAACCAGTAATCTGTGTACGCTTAAAGCCTACACGGTTAACACGTCCACCATTCTCAGTCAATGCAGGAAGTTTAGCAGCGATTAAACCGATGTCCTTACCTGAACCGTATAAGTTACCAGAGTTCTGTTGAACTACAGCAGCACCAGCTGCAGCAGCAGCTAAAGCTTTAGTTGCATATGCAGCGCCAACTAGAGCACCAGCTTTATCCCATGCAGACCACTTAGTGCTGTCGATAGTTGCGCCAGAAGCGTCAATACCTTGGTCATTGATGTTCAAATCATCTAGTAAAGGCTGATAAACGTCTTGTTTAATAGTCTTACCATGATGTTTAGGCATAGCCTGAACGTTAGCCAAAGGCATGAAGTACTGCTTATCACGTACTGCAATTAGCGCCTTTTTGTTATAAAAATCAGTACGTGCCTGTGCACCGATTGTTGAGTTAGTACCGTTACCGTATACTTGAGCCATTATATTCTCCTATAAAGCTTCATAAAATTAGACAGCAGCCATCTTCATAAACTCATCATCCGTCATCTTTAAGAAGTCTGGTTGAGAAGTCGTAGGTTTGCTACTAGTCTTTGTAGATGCTGCAGCTTTACGTTTATTCGCTAACTGAGCATCATTCTTTGCTTTTGTCTTACTTGATACATCTGACGTAGGTGGTGTAGCCACCTTCTTAATGTCTCCGCTGTTCAGCACTCCAGTACTAGCTAAGTAGTTTGCTGCCTGTTGATAAGCTGCTACATCAGAGACACCTTCTAATCTACCTAAGGCGCGCTCCTTTGAGACTAACTTATTCACTTCAGCATACACACCATTCTGCATATGTGCATCGATAATACCTATAATATGAGGATTCTCAGCAATTATATTTTTACTCGCAGTGTCCCATTGATTACTTAAAACGTCAATAGTGTCATTGAAAGTCTTACTATCTTTGATGCTGTCTAGTGCTTCATCTAACTTGTACTCTTTGTCTGATACATTGTAGTCATTAGGGGTGTACTTCACCTCTTCATCAGTATCAATATCGAGAGGGTCTATCCCACTATCTTGTATAAGCTTAGAAATTGCAGCAGGGTTCTTCTTAGAGATGTCGATTAAGTTGTTTAGCTTACTAGCATCTAGTAAGTTATGCTTCTCAAGCATTTTCACTAACTTCAGATTAGGTGCTAACGTTGCCATTTTCTTCTGGTAGTTAGCTCCCATCTTCATTAATGACATTACATCGTCAACCGTGTCCACCTGCATGTCACTGCCATTGGCCTTAAAGGGTGCGAAAATCTTCTCATATGCTCCTTGGAAGTCTACAGTTGATGTTTCTTGGGTATCCCCGTATGTGTCATCTACTTTGACTTCTGTATCAAGAGACGCTGGCTCAGTAATTTTAGCTGAAGGTTCCTGCTCCGTTTGAGTATCCTCAAAGGGTTGGCTATCTACATCATCTAACGGTTCCGGCTCAGGTTGCTCCTGGGCGTTATCTTGAGTCTCAATCACTTGAGTCTCTACATCAGCTTCAGAAGTTTGCTCTTCTGTTACCTCAGTGTCTAGTTCAGCAGTTTCTACTGCTGGTGTTTCTTCGAAGTCTCCGAAGTCTTTTTTCAAGAAATCTTCGTCTGACATTCCTAATGCGTCATTGTTTGTAGTCATTATACTAAACCCTCCTGAAGGATACTAGCTTTTGTATCTTCGTCTTCTGCTAGAGCTTGCTCTGCTTGAGTGCCTCTAGAGATTACGCTATCTAAGAACTTAGCAAGGGACCCCACACCATAAATCATTTTATCAACTAATAGTTGCTGTTCTACATTAAGGTTAGAGCTTTTAGCCATAACTAACCTAGCAGCCTCTTCCTTGAAGTAGTACTCTGTAATCACCTTTTTAAAATCGCGATTATTTTGTAGTTTCAGCATACTATTCTTCACACTGATAAATTGTTTAGCCTCATCCATACTAAGCTCTAAGCTGTCTAACTGTTCCTCTTGTGTCATGTTATTACCCTCATATTGTTAAAGTCCCGGATAGTTAATATTAGCTCCCTGCATCATACCATCTATCGCCTTACTGTCTAAATTTGATAACCTATCAAACTCTTTCTTTTGCATCTCTTGACTATGAGCCAACTTCATCTGCTCTTCTTTGTTTGCGTCAGGTACACCTGATTCTTTATTAACAAAGTCTAGGTCATTCAAGTCAGAGGTACTATGTAGTCCTCTAGCTTTAGCTTGTTCTGTCTGTGTCTTAGCTTGCTTCAGACCTACATCAACCTGGTTCTCTTGTGCCTTAGCTTGCTCATTAGCAATCTGCGCTTGTAACAGCTGCATCTCAAGTTCCTTCATCTGTTGAGCCATAGGGTCAGGTTGTGGCTTGTATTCTTGAATACGCTTAGACAACTCAGGCATTTTACGCAGCTTAGCAATGTCTGCTAGTACCATCTGTGACATCTCTGGAGGCATGTTGTTACCCATCGTCTGAAGCATGAATGATAACTCCTGAGCTTTCTCAGTGTCAGCTTCTGCTGTAGAGATGTTTAACTTGATATCATACATACCACCTAGGTCTTCACGGTTGATAGCTACAAACTCTTCATTAGTTACTCTGATGATTTCTTCATCACCTAAGAACTCAGCGTTCATGGATATAATCTTACGCCCCATCTGGTTAATACCATTAGCTAGACGTCTAAGGATACCTAACTCACGTTTAGATGTAGCATCTAGTGCTGATCTAATACCAGTAGCAGTTGTACCTAATGCTTGTCCTGTGATACCTGAACTAAATGCTTTAACTCCTGTAAGTGACTCAGCTTCGTTATTTTGTAACGTAAGCATATTTAGTGCACTACCTGGAATCTCTGGGTAAGTCTCCATATGGAAAGCTTGTCTAGGGTCTACGTTAGAGTTGAACTTAAAATCTTCACCACGTTCAAACTTACGGTAGTTAGAAACGTCTAATGCATCCTTACGTGTACCCATCTGTCCGTTAGCACTACGACCGATAACATCAATCATACCTCTAGTTACAGCACCGATAATCTTCTGGTTGTCTTCAATCAGTACCCCATCAGGTTCACCATACACAGACTTACGTCTAGGTAAATACTGTACGATTATAAAAGGTAACTTCTTGTCAGGGAACGGGTTCTCTTCTAATCTAATCAGAGTGTCACCTACCCAGGTAGCTACGAAAGGTTCTACTTCACCTGTATCGTTGATATCCCAGAATCCCCAGTATTCATACGCTACAATCTTCTTACGTGGTTTGTCCTTGAAAGTAAAGTTAGAGCCATCATCAACAGAGTGATCTGGAGTTGACAGCACACTACCACTATCTAAGTTGACTACATCTAGGTTCTTATATCTACCATCTTTCTTTAGCTGAGACATTGACGTCTCAAAGCTATAGATTACAAACTCAGCGTTATCTATGTCACCTTCACATGTAGGGTCAACTATTACATTTACGTAGTTGCACACTTCAATAGTAGGCTGGTTCTTAATAATTTTTACTTG
>ERZ890604.165-NODE-165-length-24800-cov-11.355466_pt1 | contig 24800 bp, 30 predicted proteins | sample MGYA00521097_ERZ890604 | MGnify/ENA primary metagenome ERZ890604 (study PRJEB32303, sample SAMEA104408625) | aquatic metagenome | biome: Brackish water; feature: Chemocline; material: water | place: Baltic Sea | collected 2014-10-26T21:54:00 | depth 120 m ... | reverse complement strand
CTTTTTGACACAAATTGTAATGTTGGTTTAAATAATGGTCGTTTTTTCTCATTATACATTAAGATATCTTGTACTTTAGTGTTGTTTGATGGGTGTTTTACATTTTGAGGAAATCCTATATATATTTCGCCATATCTACCAGCTCTATATACTCTCAGATTTTTTACAACAAATTCTGTGTTTATCCAAAATTTATCTTTATTTTTAGCTACTTTCTTCTTATTATATGAAGAGGAAAGAGGTGCATATGCAGAGTTCATAGACTTACCGTTAATTTTTTGTGTTTTGATTGCTTCTTGTACTCTGATTGCAACTATTCGAGCCAAATACATAGCAAACATTTTTTGTAATTCAAATACTTCAATATCGTACTCAGAAGCTATTTCATCTAATTTGTAAAATCTATTTTTATTTTTTGATGTTTGTTTAAACAGTGGAGAATAAGTAGTTATTTTTGTTATATTTATGATTGGAAAATCTGTTCTATTCTTTCTCATGTGTGACTAGCTGGATTTTAACCAGCTATAGTATTATTAGAATAAAGTAAAATTCCATTATATACAATATTTACTATAATAACTTCATCATGTAAGTTATCTTTAAATAACTTCATATCAACTGCATCTGTGATTGAATTCATAATTGACGATATACTACCGTCTGTAAAAGAATATTTTAAAGCTTCATCATTTAAATATGCTTCAACAGATGTCAATACTTTTTTATCTCCGTTAATCATACCTTGTACTTCTGCCCATGACCATGTTGGAGTAGCACCGAATGGATTTAAATCTAGCATGTTTAGAAGCATAGGTGTTGCAGAGTTAGACAAAACCACTTCTACTGATGCTTCTTTACCTTTCATGAAGTCAGCTATAAATTTAGCCTTGAATTTATCCATATTTTTATATTCAAATGCCTTACCAGCTTTTTGAGATTTACTCATAGCCTTTAGTGCTTCATCTGTAAATAATCCATCTCTCATATTTTCATCCTTAATTGTGTTTCTATTAAATTAACTATTTTATTAAAAACATCACTATTCCAGCCATCTATAATTAAATCCGCTTTTTGATGTAAATTAAACTTATGGCTAGGCATAACAGTAATATGATGTCCATTTGAAGAGTCAATTACAGTTGGATTATCATCTATAATTAATCCTGAAACTAATAAATGTTTGTCTGTCATAGTTTTAAGATGTCTAGAATGATCAAACCATGGAAATGCTTTTTCAAGTGCATTAACTTTACCAGCATATGCTTCAGGTACAACAATAGTGGAAACAAAATAAATAGTATAACCAGCATCATATAATGCTTGTATTATTTCTATTGCATTATCATATGTTTCCATATCATCAAAGAACTTGCTCTGCTTTAGGTAGTTGAATTTTTTGCTTTCTTCTAAACCGAATTGGTTAGTCATAAAATCATATGACTCTATATCTTCTGGTTTATATTCTTTACCACCGTTTAATTTATGGTATAAACAAAATCTATCTAAGAACTTGTAAATAGTGCTATCCAAATCTGCATAGATATTCATCTATTTGTCTTTTGGAACTATAACGAATACTTTTTTGCCATCTACATCTTTAATAAAAGTATTTTTAGTTTTACCATCAATCTGTACTTCTTGACCTTTGTAAACAACTCTTTCGTTATCTCGTTTTAGATATTTTGCCATTTGTTTTCCTTGTTTAAAATTAGGGTATTGTAAAGCTAGATATGTTTAGCCTTTAATATTACAACTCTAGCTTACCAGCTTCTAAATTTTTATACCCATCACATAGGTTTTTATAACTACAGAATTTACAGTTACTCTTGTTTGCTAAAGCCTCAAAAATTTTAGTATTAACTATCTTGTCTATAACAGTATCTATCTCATGTTTTGTTTCTTCTCTGTAATTATCAGATAGTGGTACTTTTACAATCTTATTTAGAGTATAATCATAAAATGAAATTCCTCTCAATTCTTCATCAGATAAAAGACCATATATTAATAGTTGTGTAGGACTTATATGTGGGAATTCAGGTTCGTTGAAATTATTATATGAAACAAATGTGTTTCTTTTACCATCTAATATAGATATTTCTTTGTCATTGTTTCGTATATAGAAATCACAATAACCATGTAAGGTGTACTCATTGTTTTTTGAGGTCACGAAAGTTTTCTCTAGGTGTTCCTCACATGTAATCTTATCTAGACCCTTTGAGCTAAACTTTTTGAAAAATGTGTCTGTACATATTACATATTTCTCCATCTCTTCCATAAGATCTTCTATGTGTAGTTCAGCATAGTCTATCATAAACATAGCTTCAAAAGTCTCAAAAAATCCTACACCATGTCCACCTTTTTTAGGTTTCTTAGTATCAACTTGATATGTTGTTAACTTGATAGTTTCTTCTATTGAATTTTCAATATCATCTATGATTGACTCAAGTGATTGTGTTCTATATAGTCTGTCATTTATGATATGTTCAAATATCCATTGACCAACAGTACCACTATATGCAAAAAATTCGCATTGATCCGTTTTTTCTGCATTAATTATTTTATAAAATTCATATGCTTTTGGACATGATTTGAATAATGATAATGAACTGTATGAAATTCTCATATTTACCCCTCTATTTCTCTAATTATGTGAGATGTGAAAAACTTTTTGCCTTTTGTGGTATAAAATTTATTCAAATCGTTGAATGGATAGTCTATGAAGTGTGACGGTATCATAAAATTATCCATCATAAAAGATTTTATCCTCTTAGCATTCTCAATACCAGCTCCATCATTATTTAATGCTATAAATAGTCGTTTACCTTTCATTATAGAAGCTATTAAATACAATTGTGATCTTTTTACAGAGGCTGAATTTACTGATATAGCACAAACACCTTTAATGGTATAATTAATAGTTTCGGCTTCTATGACAGACTCTGTTATGATAATAGTATTGTGGTGTATTACATTTTGCATATTATAAATTGGTATAGCATTTCTATCAGTCCACAATTTGTCATAGTGTTTGATCATAATATTTCTAGACTCTATCTGAGTTATCTCTCCAGTTATATCTCTAGTAAATATCATTAATGCTTTATTTATGTATGTTGTATCATCTATTGGTAACATATCAACATAACCAAAAGATTTAGGATTACATGGTAATTTTCTTTCTTTATTTATATATTCTTTAGCAAGAGCTACATTTTCAGGTCTGTTTGTTATAGTTAATACTTTTTTCACAAATTCCATTAAAAATTCCTTATGGTTGTATTAATCTGTAATATGGTGCATAGTTATCGCTATACTATCTCCAGTTTTTTTACTTGCTGTAGCCGATATGTTACTTAACAGTCTCTTAATAGCAAATATGTTAGCCATTTTTCTACCAAAGAAAATTCCTCTATATTGCTCTTTAACATCTAACACTATAAATATTGTATTTTTATCTATTATATGGAATGTGAAAGACTTTATATGATCATTGATTGATTTATCGCCAATTGTCATTGATACCATATCAATTACTCTAACAGACTTATCTATGATATCATAATTAATAAAACTAGGGTTATGATACGAAATATTAACAGTGAAATCTATATTACTAGATGTATCTACATTGTATTCTTTTTTCTTATCAAGATTTTCTATCTCTTTATAATGGTTAATTCTTGAGTCTTCTGGGTGCACTTTAAATTCCTTTTTTAAATTTCTTCTTCTAATTTTGAAATGCCATCATTATTTTTCTTCATGATATATATTTTGTCTGCATGTGTATTCAATTTATTTTTGAATGATATCACTCATAATAAATCCTTCAAAATTTTATCTACATTATTATAATCAGTGTATTTAATTCTAATTAATCTAACTTCACTACTGCTACAAAACATGTCTTTTGCTTTATCATTTTTTTGTCGTTTTTTAAAGCCATCTACACCTTTCCACATTCTAATTGGAATAAAATGTTGGATACCATCGAATTCTATTACCGTGTTTAGTTTGGACAGATAAAAATCAAATCGTAAATGACCTAACTCTTTAAATTGATATTCTCTAATATATTCTATGTTATGTTTATCTAAGAATTTAGCTATTGCTTTCTCTCCTTTAGACTCACCACATCTAGGACAGCCTCTAGTTTGTTGATGATTAGTAGGTGTTTGTTTAAATTCTCTATGAATTGGACATATTATAATTACCTTTTCATCATTTCGTACATATTTAACTTTTGAATAATCGTATTTATCATCGTGTATATTTTTAGAATTTTTTATAAACTCCAGTGTTGTTAATGTACTTTTAGTTTTTATGGAATTTATACCACACTCATGACAGCCATGATTATTTATATGTACTGTCGGTGTTTGTTCAAAACTACCATGTTCATTACATATTATAGTAACTTCTTCGCACGAATGTTTATACTCAACCTTAGAATAGTCATATTTATCTCCATGAATTTTTTTAGCTTTCTTAGTGAATAAATATGTCTTCCACTCTTCAGGTAATGCCTTAACAATCATAGCATTAAATTCACATTCAATTGTTTTAAACATTTCAAAATTGGTTAAATCGTTAGTTTGGTTTTTAAGTTCTTTAAGTTTCATATAAAATTATATCACATCTAAACTTAAATTTTGCTGAAATCCTAGTATAAATCATTAACAGACTCTTCTAGTCTTGATATCCCATCCACTTTCTTCATTTCATATATTTTATCAGCATAAGTATTTAATTTTGGAGAGTGGCTTATCATCAAAACATTAATGTTAAACTGTGAGCTTATATGTTTAATAAATTGTGATAGTCTTTCTTGGTAATGATGTGATACAAAAGTTAAATTTTCATCGATAACTATTAGTGGAAACATTTTGCTAATGTGCATGATTACTATTCTAAAAATAAAACTAATTATAGCTAGAATTCCACCGCCAAACGACTCAGTGCCACCCTCTATATTGTTTTTATTATCTAATATATTTATAGCATATTGAACTTTATTATTTTTTATTGAAGACTCTATTTTTATAGAAACTGAATTATCGCCAATTACATACTCAATACCATCGTTTATTAATGACTCTATAAAAACTCTAGTTGATTTTGTATTCATATCGATAACTTTTTCGAAAAACTGTATTACCGTATCCAGCTCTTTTTTAGTTGCTAGTATAGTTTCATATTTTAGTTCTTTTGTTTCTATTAAGTTAGATAAATGTTTGATCGAAGCTTGATGATGTGAAATCACATCATCTATACTCTGTCTGTTTAGTTCCATTGAAAATTCCTTATAAACTACTATAAAATGGTTAGACCTATCACTTAAATTCTAGATTGATTTGAGCATGTAAATTTTCGTAATATGCTCTTCTCCAAACTGGAATACAAACGAATTATCTTTAGATTTAATATCAACTACATCTGATACTATCTTCGATAATGTACTAATTAAAGGTATCACATTAAGTGTGCTTAGCTCTGCTTCGCCATCAACTGACTCAAGTGTAATTACATCAGTTGAATTTCTACCAGATAAATCAGTAACTGTAAATCTCATTAACATTTTATCTACATTAATAGAAATATCTACTGTTGGTTGTTCAACACCCTCAAGTGGTATCATTAGTTTTTGCAATAAAATAATAGACTCTGAAATGTCACTTAATTTGAAATTTCCAACATTTGTGTATGTGTCAACTTCTTCATCATCTTTAATCTCAATGTTTAATGTGTCAGTAACAAATTTAATATGTGATGCACTTACCACTAGAAAACCATCTACTACCTCAAACACTACATTTTGTGAGTCCACTTTTGTTAAAGCAGTAATATACTTAATAAAATCTTGTCTAACACTTAGCTTCATTTTTGCAAACTCTGGTGTATCAGTTACCACAATTTGTGAAGTATTACCATACTTAGATTTCCCCCCAAAATTTAGCACTCTTAAAGCACTTGAAAATTTGTTGTTTGGAACGGATAATAGTGCTATGATTTCCATCATTCTATTTTTAGTTATAATTGTTTGTTTACCTTTAAGGGTAGATGTATCAATAATTTCAACATCATCAAACTCTAAAGCAGAATTAATTTTAGTTCCATCTATATCTATAACTAGTGATTTATCATCGCCAATAGTAAATGTAACTGTTCTATCAGTAACACCAAAAAGTTTAGAAATAGTAGCTTTGTTAATTATAAACTCTCTATCTTTGACACCAGTAACCTCTATAGGAAATGCAATACTACATGTAATTCCATTATCATCTGTGTAAATATACACACCATTTTCGCTAGTTTTAACCATAAAAGATTTTGTATCTTTTACTGTAGATGTGAAAATTTTCATTTCATCTAACATTTTTCTATCTAATACAAATTTAGTTGTATCCATAATTTTCTCCTTGTTTTTATTAACTATTTAATGATAGTTCGTTATACTCTTGTGTTTTTTCTTCTATCTGTTTTTCCAAATCAGCTTTAATTTTTACAAGCTCTTCAGGGTTTGAAGTACCGAATTTTTTTTCAATATCTTTTTTCAATACTACTAAATTTTCCTCCTTTTGAGATTTATCGTTATCTAATACCGCTTTTTCTATCTCTAATTTCTGCTTTTTTGCATTAAGTTCTTCTAATTCCATTATTTACTCCTTGTTTTATATATGTAATGTTGTGTTAATCTTCCATTTAACTGTCTAGATACTCTATAATTCTAGATTTTATATTCTCAGAAAACTCAAGTTTAGTAATGTCTATATCTTCAACCTCTCCAGTGAAATCTTTCAATGATGAAACAAATTTAGATATTTCTATATTCATGGTTTGTTCATTATTCATGTCTTTTTTAATGAAAGCATCATCAAATGAAGCTACTTCTAGGTATATATCTTCAAATTCTATATTCCCTTTATCGACTGTTATAACTATTACTTGAGGCTTATGTAGATCATTAACAGAATAATACTCTCTAGCTAGTCTAGTTAGACTCCATCCATTACAGTAATATTGTTTATGACCAGCTTCATCTTCTAGATATTCAGTTTTATATCCTTTATGTAAGTGACCCAATGCAAATATATCTATGTTTGAAAATTTTTGTAATTCAAAGTATTTAAAGAAGTCAACAAAATCTAAATTGTCTGATGGTGGAACAAAATGTTGATGTAACATTACTACATTAGTCATCCCCTCTTTTTTCTGTTTCCCTAATTTCTTATTTAGTATCTCTAAATCTTCAAATATTTTCTTCTCAGGGTTTCTATAATCCAATCCAGATATTGAAATATTGCCAACTTCAGCTGTCTTAATTGACACATCATCAGGTAATGTATTATTACTAACATCATATAACATATCAATATCACAAAAGAATTGGTAAATTGATTTTTCTTTCATATCTTTTGATGAAAATGGTAAATCATGGTTTCCACTAATTGTAACCATTCTTATGCCATCATCTTTAAACATTTTTAAGATTTTCTTATTTTCTCTTATTGAAGTGAACCCATATTTGGTAGGTGTTTTAATATCAAAGATATCTCCAGATGTAACAACTGTGGTTATATCTCTATTTCTACATATCTTTATAATTTGTTCTATCTTGCTATATATTTCATTATAAAAGTTATGAGTACGACCTATTGGTTGTTCAAACCCAAATCTTAAATGCATATCGCCTATTACTAAAAAAGAGTCCATTGAAATTCCTTATGGATGATTTATTATTTGTCCACAGCATTTACAAACTGGAACTAATTTTATTTTACTTTGTAACTCTAACATTTCATTATTTATTGCAGTTAATTTAATGTCTATTAAATTAACTGAATTGATAGACACAATAAAATCTGATATATCTTTTATTTTAATTTCCGTATCTCTAATATCTCTAGTTATAGTAATTAATGTCTTTATATTAGATATGGCATCGATAATATTTTTTACTTTATCTAGATATGCTAAATGGTTAAGTATACGATCTACACTAACTGTTTTTTTAATAATTTCTTCAATTTGATTTAAAATTCTACCTTTATCTATATTATTAGAAAGTAATTTCTCTATATTAGAAAGGCTTTTTATTTCATTTACCACTATGTTAATATTACAGACTGATAAAGAGTCTTCTACTATATCTTGTTGTAATTCTGTTTTATTTATTTTGAGTGATACAGTTTTTATCTCATTTAACAAATTAATATTTGTATATAATAAGATTAACTTGTTTATGTTTTCTAATATATTTTCCAGTATGTTTATTGAAGTTTCACATATTATTATTTCACTTGTTAAAACCGATAAAGCATCAATACTATCAGTCATGTTCATTAGTTCTTTTATTTCTAATGCTTTTTCAAGTAATGATTGTTCCAAAGAATTTTCCGCTTTATTGTCTGAAATGTCAGCTTTTAAAGTTTTCATATCTCTAGTATTATCATCATTATCTTTTTTAGCCTTTGATGAAGCTAACCTATATTTTTGTACATTAAATATTTTATTCAAAATTCTGGTATTTATTTGGTCTGAATATGCAATCATGAACAGTGGATCTAGTTGTGACGGTGCAATTAAATTTATAGACTCTGCTTCTGTCTCAAAAAATTTTATACCTAATTCAATTACTTCATCTGGTATTGTTATACCTATTTTTGGAAATACATTGCCATTTACCTCATATGAGTTATTTGGTTTTGTAAGTTTTATTGAGTCATTATTATGTTCAAACATTAACTCTGTTTTCTTAGTTCCATTTCTGATAAAAGCTTTATCCCAATTATTGAAGAACAATGAGTTAATAGCTCTTCTGATACTACTTTTACCACTATTGGATTTACCTTTTATAACAATAAATCCATTAATATCCAAATCTAAATCTTTAATAGATTGAAAGTTTAAAATTTTTAAATTCATACAAATTCCTTAGTTAGATATAGAAAATTTTATCTCTATACCTACTATTTTTTCGTCTTGGTAATCAACTTCTGTGGAAGCTACCCAACCAGATGGAGATATTATAGAATTTATAATATCTTCTATTTGATTTGATAATAAAGCTACAGATATTGACTTAACATGAGATATACAAGCTATATATTCTCTCTTAGCTATGAAAGAAACACCAGTCAAAGAAGTTATGTGTTCATAATCTTCGTCTTCGTCTTCCACTTCTATATTATTATATGATATTACTACCAGCTTTTTATAAGCTGGTATCGTAAATGCCATTATATCTTTAACAACACTATTTTCAAACGAGTCCAATAAGGATTTTCTTTTCAAATCAGTCATAGTTTACCTATTATAGATTTAATTGTTCTTCAATTCCATCTTCGTTAGCTGAAGCACCATCGCCATTAACTTCTATTTCACTACCAGACTTTAGAGTTATATATTGCTTAGTAGCATCAGCCAGTATATCAGGAGTACAAAATCTAATCATAAATTTAATCTTACCATTTTCTTTGAAATCTAAAGTTCCATCAGAAGACTGATAATTAATAAAAGAACCAGAATTTGTAATTACTTTTGCATCAGTAAGTACATCTCTGATTAATATTGAGTCATCAGTACCTTGACCATATCTAATAATATAATTAGACTCTCTATGTGGTCTAGTAAGTTTGTTCTTAACATTTTGTACTTTATACTTTTTAGCAACCTTTGAGTCTATCAGTTCGCCAGTAATTTCATCTTCAGTTTGCTCTTTTACATCTGAAACATGTCTTAAGACATATCTAGCTGACAAATAAAATTTCAGAGCAGTACCACCAGTAGTGTTGAAACTAGAGTCTGTATTTGAAAAACCAGCACCCATACCAGTATTACCAATACTAAATTTATCCATACTACCAATTTGTGGTTTAGCTCTAAGTTGATTAATTAGTAAAAAAGCAATATCATGCTTTTTTGCCCAATTATTAATTTTAGGTGTAAAATCAGTCCAAAAGAAAGCATGACCAGCTTTTTGATTTGACTCCCCATGCATATGTTCAGCCATAGAACTTGGGCGAATAGCCGCAACTGAGTCATAAACAATCATACTAATATTGTCTGGCATTTTCTTTATAAATCTTGTAGTTATATCTTCCACCTCTTCAGCAGAGTCAGGTTGAAATATTTGAAAATTATCGCCAATTTCTAATCCTAATGAGTTCATATATTCAATATCGGCATGACCCTCTTGATCGAAAAATAATACCACTTTATCAGGATACTTTTTAATAGCTTGTACACATGATTGTAATGCCAATGTAGTTTTACCACCAGACTCAAATGAAAATAATTCAACTAGTCTACCTCTACAAGCAATACCACCACCTAAATTGATATCTAGTATAACTGAGCCACTTGAAATGAACTCTTTTTGCCTATTTGGATCAAAAATAAGAGTATCATTCTTCTTTTTGTATGTCTTCTTTAAATCACCCATTACATCATCTAATAATCCCATATATATCTCCTTGTTGTTTTGTGTATTTTTATGTTATATCAATATTACTATAAATCAAAGAATATGTTTTCGTTTTTCTTAAGTACATCTACTAATGAGTACATGTAATAACCTTTGTACCTACCGAAATAATCTCCAATATCAGCTTCCATCATAACTAATTCTGGAACTAGATTATATTTTATAATAATCATAGATTTTTTACCAGTTGATTTGGCATCAATATCATTTTGACCAATCCATTTATCTAGCATAGCAGATTTTTGTTCAACTAATTGCTTTAACGAAGTTGGTGTTTTGTAATGCTTACATTCTATCACATATTTAAAGTTCATAGGAACAGTAATATCCCCAACATCAACATCTTTTTCATCATATTTTGCAACTCTATGAGAATTTTTACCACCGAAGAATGCACCTGAATGCATATTTCTACCAAATGGCAATTCCACACCAACAAACTCACTAAATCTATCATTAAAAGCTTTTGCTATTTTTCTCTCAAATGCTGAACCTTTTAATTTACTCATGTGTTAATTCCACCATTTTGTTAAAAGCATTGTGCAATTTATCTATATGTCTCTCTATATCTACATGAATATTTCTATCGCTAATTTCTTCTTTAAGTTTTATAAATTCATCATGAAACTCTTCCAGTGTATTAACTGTTAAAAGTTCTGATAATTTTTTAATTTTACATTCAAGATCACATTTAACATTTATTTCTTCATTACATTCATCTGTTTCAGTAATCAATACAAATAAACATTTGAAAGGTAAATTAAATATAATATTTTTAAAATAAACTGACTTTAAAATGTTTATCACACAATCACTTAAGTCCACTTCATCATTTAGATATAACTCAGCCATAGCATCAGATAATGATAATAACTTAGTGTTACTTAAAGGTATTATATCAACTCTATCTATAATCATAGATATGTCATGCATAATATTTTCTGAGTTTATTTTATTAAAACTAAAAATGCTCTTTTTTCTAACTATCATATTTACTCCTTTATAGATTTAATTCTAGATAAAAATAATTTTTCAAATGTTATTTTTGAGTTGGTTTTATGATCATTATATGTTTTTGCATTAATCAGCTCATTTATGTACAATGAGTCTAAATAATGAAATCGATTAATTATTGATACAACAGATGGTACAAGTACTAAATGTTTCTTAACCTTAGATGTGTTAAAATTCATGCTCATATCAGCACCATATGAGTCATAATTACCTGAAAATGGATTTTTTGAGTTTATAGAAGAAGATATCTCTACCATAGAAATGGTGGATATTATTTCATCTAAAGCTTGTGTAAATCCAGCTTCTGCTATACTTTCAAATTGTGAAGTGTTTATCATATTAAATTCCTTAAAAAATTTTTAGTTTAGTCTATTTCTCCATCATCATCTAATACTTGATAACGACTTTTTTTTATTTTTTCATCCAATGATGGTGTTATAGTTTCTCTATTCAGTTTTTTATTAGATGATATTACATCATCTAATAAAACTGCAAGACCTACAATATCATTAACTTTTAAATGTGCATGACGAGCATCTCCGTTAGATGATGTTATCATATCAATTTCACTAATTCGCTCTACCATTTTTGCCATTAAGTATTTCTCTTTTGATATGCCCATAATTTTCTCAGGTGCATCAATATTGGAACTACCATTACTTGATTTAGCTTTTTTAATGAACTTAGCTTTTACATGACCAGCTATTTTTTCTAAAGTACCTATTAACTTATTTTCCATCTTTAATTTCCTTGAAAATTTCTTGCATTTTTGTAATAATACTATCATCTTTTGATGAATTATCAACTATATAATCAAACTGAAAATTTGCATCAGTTAGATTTCTTTCTGAGTCATGATCTGTTGGTAATGCTGTTCTACCATCTTCAATTCTGATAGTTACACACTTGCCATATTCATTTATAATAGCCTCATATTCATGATCATGTCTAAAGTCTGTAAAGATTACAACTCCACTTTGAACAGTTTCTTTTAAATCCTTAACAGCTAGATCTGCCCATATAGTTTCACCAAACATTGGATACATAACATCAGTTCCAAATTTTTGTAACATTTCTCTTGCAGTTGTGTTTAATTCTCGCATATCATCATCAAAAATAGATATATTATCTTCTTTAAGTTGCTCAAATCTAGCCATAGAAACACCCATAGTGGTTGACAACATATATTTCATCCAATATGCAAAAGATTTTTCAACCACAATCTTACCATCTGCTATTAGTAAATCCTTTAAGATTTTAGAAGACCAGTTTTTACCACTCTGCTTTAATCCTGAAATTAATATAATTTTATCCATTTTACATCTCCAAATCTTTACCACTATTAATGGTTTCTGTAAATACACTCGTAAGAATGTTTTGTTTAAGTCTAACCATACTATCTAATCTATTTAACTGTTGTAAGTTGTCTTCCACAAAAGAAATGTAGGTTTTACATTGTTTTGCTCTCATATCTATTCTTTTAAATATCTTATTTATATTATTCATAATAAATTCGACTTCTTGAGAAAGTGTTGTTTTTGCAAGATTTAACTTAATTACTTCATCATTATTTGTTAGATCAGTTTTCAAACTAGATACGATAATTTTAGACTCAGTTATAATTTCAGTAATATTTTGTAAACCATCTAATGTTAATTCAGTTGATATCTCTTGAGCATGGTATAATGCCTCATGAATATTAGCTAATGATATTTTTTGTTGTAAGTTTTTTTCTGAGATTTCTCTAGCTATTTTAAAAGCTAAAAATTTTGTTTTTGAATACGCTGTTACTGTAGATTTAATAGCTATATATTCATCTTCAATTTTATCGAAGTATTCATTCATCTCTTTTTCTATATCATTTGCTTTAACTAACATTTTCTTTCTTAAATCGAATAAAGTATTTATACTTATTACTATCTTCTCGCCCATAATTACCCTTTATATTTATTTTAAGAAATTGTATTAGAGATTAAATCAATCTCTAAAAATAAATGTTGAAACGGAAAAATCCGTTTCAACTAGTAGATTAGTCTGCTAACAGTTCATCTTCGTCAATTAATGACTCAGCTGGTTTTTTACCAGCATCGGCTGGATTTTTTTCAACCTTAGCCTCAAGACCTAACCAGCCCTCTATTTGTTCTCTAGATGCTTCTAGAGCTACTGCTTTATGCATTTGAGTGGCAAACATATCAGCTTCTGCAGAAATTTCTTTTCTCATTTCTTCAGTGTGACACCATTTAGCATCTTTAGTTGGTGACATAGTATGAGCTTGAAATCCTAGCTCTTTTTCATTTGCAGTTGCAGTTAACATTAAGTCATGTTCAGCAATTGGAAATTCCATGTTAATAGACTGTAAGTTACCTAGTGGCTTATCACTGAATACATATGGTTTCATTTCATAACCGAATGGCTTTAGAATTTGACCTTTATCATCAGTTTTATAAACACAAACAGCCGCAACATAACGAACTTTTGGTTCACCCATTGTTCTAGCTACAACAGCATCAAACTCTTTATCACCAGTGATCAAGAATGATTTCTTAAGTTCTGCATGAAATGGGAAGTAATGAACTGGTCTAATGATAACTTTACCAGTGTTTGGGTTTACATGTGGAAAACCGACTCTAACTTTTTGATTTACTTTTGTAAATTTAAGTTTAATATACTTATCAACTGCTACTTCTGCTTCGTCTAGTGATACATCTTCGTATGATTTGCTCATAATTTTGTTCTCTCTTTTTTTATTTAATTTTATTGTTGCTTTGACTTTTACCTAATGGCTGGTCTTTTGCACCTTAGCTTAATCCGTTTTTCATTGAGTCTCATTACTTCATATTAAATATCTCCTTATTATTTAGTTTGTCTATCTGAACTTAGCTGTAAAATGCTGATTTGGTTTTAATTCATATCAAATGGTAACTCTGACTCTTCATATGCTTTATGGATTTCTCCACTACTTCCAAATCCCTTATTACCCCTATCACTGTGAATTGGTAATTCAGTAACTTCTTCAAATTCTGTATCTATTAATGGAATTGGAACTAATACCACCTGAGCAATTCTTTCACCAATATCTATAAACTGTGGTTTACTTTCACTAAATGAATGACATAAGAATGTTACCTCTCCTAAATATCCAGTGTCTAATACACTATGATAAGTTGATATCTTATGCTCAAATAAAACTGAACTTCTGGGTGCAGTAGCAAGATAATATCCTAATGGTATTTCTAGTGCTATACCAGTTTTAACAATTGTATACCATTGTTTTCCATGTCTAGTCCATTCACATTCCACATTTGCAAATAAATCTATACCAGCATCAGATAATCTAGTCTTTTTTGGTGGGAATGCATTTTCTTCTAATTTTTTATACTTCAGTCTATATACTTGGTGTCCTTTGTACATATTTTGTTGTGGTATAGTAAAAGCTTTTGGCATATTTTGTTGTGGTACAGTAAAAGCTTTTGGCATATCAATTGGTGCTTCAATTACTGGTTTACTTACCTTATGTGATTTTGGTTCAGCCATATCAAAATTTCCATTATCTGGAGTATCATTAACTATACCTAACATAGAAAATAAAGCTGGTACTCCAGCACCTAGTTTACAGCCACCATCATACAAAAATGTTCCAGTGGATACATAATAATTTAACATACCGTTCTCAGTAGCGAACTTTATGTGATTTTCCCCTTTAAAAATTGGGCTATATGGTACTTTTGCCAACCATGCTAACTTCGGGTTTGGACTTACACTCATTGTGTTCATAAAATTCCTTATAATTTTCTCATAGTTTTTTCGAAATATAAATTGTTCTTAGATTTTATTCTACCAAATCTTCTGTCAATTCTATAATCACTGTGTACAATATGTAAACTTTTTTCCGCTCTAGTTATTGCTACATAAAATATAAATCCATCATCATCATCATGTGATATAACTGATAAATCACATACAAATACATATGGTAAGGATAACCCCTTACTACCATGAATAGTCATAATCCTAACTGAGTTAGTTTTATCTTCTTCAAATGAATTAATATCTTCAACAATTGTTTCAAATATATCTTTTATATTGAACTCAGGCGATTGTTCCATTATCATAGCACTGTAATTTGTAAGTATCTTTTGAGCTAATATTATTTTTCTTTCGCTAATATCATTAGGTTTAACATTATTCTTAGTTATGCTAATTAGTTTATTTATTACTATAACTATCTTATCCATTGATATATTTTCATCTGATAATTGTACTACTTCATTAAATATATTAGCTAACTTTCTAGATTTTGGATCTTCAGTAAATACTATAGTTCCATTCATATAAGCTGAAATAAGACCTTTCCTATAAGCATCACCAATCCCATCTGTTAAACTTGATGCATCTAAAAAAGGTAATAAATTTTCTCTGTCAGTAAATATTGATATAAGTCCAAATAAAAATTTAGTTATTGGAGACTCCCATAGTTTTTTTCTATGTCTAGAAGACTCTATTGAATAACTAATTCCTTGAGAGGTCATAGCTGGTTCAATTACTGTCTTAACATATGAATTTTTTCTAACAAGAATTGATATATCACTAGCTTTTACACCACTATCTATTAACTGCTTTATTTCTTTTGAAATAAATCTACCCTCTGATATATCATCACTCATTTTAGTTATTTTAACAGAGCCTTTTACATTTTCATTTGTGGACTCAGATATTTTATCATCTAAAAATTCTCTAGTTATATTTGATAGTTTAACTATATTTTCAGTTGACCTATAATTTCTAAGTAATGACAGATAATTTATACCCTCATATCCCCTATCTGCCCAAAAATCTTCTTCTAAAATCATATCTCCTACTGCTTGTCTCCAACCGTATAATTTTTGAGCCGCATCTCCAATAAAAGTTAATTTCTTACCTACAGATATTTTGTTTATCATATACACTTGATTATATGATAAATCTTGGTATTCATCTACATACATTTCTGAAATAGTGCTTTTTATAGTTTCTATGTTAACATGTTTCCATACTCTATCACATATTAAATCATCAAAATCCCACAAATTTCTTTCTACTTTAAACTCATTATACTTGATGTATATTTCTTTAAATTGTGTACTAGATATATTCATATCAGTAACATAATCAAGTACTTTCCATTCTGAAATATCTTCTTCGAAATAGGTTGAGTTATATATAGCCATAGCATTTGCTATAATTCTAGTAAAGTCAGTTGCCTCTCTCTTTGTTCCAAAATCCCAACTTTGTTCAATTATTTCTCTTAAAACCATTAAAGCATTCCATTCTGTCATGATTATTGGTTTTACATGTGCTTCTTTCAACATGTTTATAAAATAACTATGGATAGTAGAACAATGTGGTACTGTTTCTCCAGCTACAAATTTTCTTATTTTAGATTTTAAGTCTCTAGAAGCCATGTTAGTAAAAGTCATAGCTATTATAGATTTTGGATTAACACCCTTGATTATGTTGTCTGATATTCTTTTAGCTAAAGAACTACTCTTTCCAGCACCAGCCAAACCAGATGTTATTAGTATTGTATTTGGCTTATGTTCGAAGTTTATAAATTCTCTTTGATATTTATCAAAATTGTCTGACATTAAATAATTCCTTATAAATTAGTTCTTAATAATTCTTGTGTACTTCTCTCTATCTTAACAGCATTCTATAATATTAACATAGCTATTTAACTAATAGCATATCTTCCTCAAATTTCTTTTCAACTTTCCTTGTCATTTCATTTAATGACTCTCTAATATGCATTGGTAAAGACTCTATATCCACTTTTTTTATTTTTGCTTGATCAAATTGTCTTGCAGATAGTCCTTGTATATTTAAAGATGTGTTACCATTACCAGCTACTTTTGATAAACTCATTTTACCAGTTTTTGTAGTAGCTATATTTAGTCTCAATCCATTTGTACCTTTAGCAGAAGCAGATCTTGTCGTATCTGTACTAACTGGTCTTAATCCAGCTTTAAAGAATGTATAACCCCTATTATCAAAAGTTGAATTTCTAATCATAGATATATAAATAGGTTTTTCATGTTGTAACGAACGATAATTTTGAATATAAGCCATAGCAGATAACATTACTACTTTTGTTTCCTCACTTACCCATGTTATATTTGCTAAAGATACATCAAGATTTGATATAACATTATCTGCAAATCCATATGTAGTTTTTACCGATTGATCTTTAAGTGTAGTAGTTTTAACAGCCATATCAAAATCTTCTAATGCCTTTGAAGCAAAAGGTTCATTATTATTTAATTTATCCCATTCTGCATGTAGTATAGAGCCAATAAATATACCAACTTTCTCAGCTGATGAAACTGGTATTCCACCAGATAACTCTAGAAATCTTTCTTCTATTAATATCATTCGTCTGATTATTGTTTTTACTGTTTTAATAGCTAACCCAATATCTGCTGGTACTCCAGCTGTTAAAAATGAAACTGTATGAATTATAGTCATCATATCCATTCTAGTGGCTAAATTTTGAACTTTGTAAGGATTTCTGTCTTTATATGTTTCATCTGTTTTACTAGTAAATATTTTAAACAATGAGAATGTATTAATAGCATCAGAAACTGCATATACTGTTGCAGATGTAGCTGGTAATATATTGAAATCAATGTGCCTTTCTGTTTTTTTAGTTTTAGGGTTCATTAATCCATTTTCAATAAACATATCAGCAATTTCAATCATTGGACGGTGTAATATGTATTGTGATAATGGTTTAAGACCGTTACCAACTGGTGCATATTTACCAGTTATTGTTTTATATTTATGGAATTCATCTCCACCACTTAATTTACTAAGTATCATAGTATCAGACACTTTCTTATCATCTACCATAATACCATTAACTATTAAAATTGTAGCATCATATTGTAAATTATGATATACTTGTAATATATTTCTTTCGAACATAGAGTCTAAAAATTCTTTAACTTCTTCATCTGTGTAATTTGGTATACCATCAAGTTCATTATGTCTTACTGGTATGTAATATCCATTCACTTCATTAATAGCTATACAAATACCAGCTATTTTTGAATTAGGTATTAACTCCCCATTTATTAACTCAGATGTGGTATCTAGAGCTGAACCCATAGGATCTTTATTAACAGTTTCTAAATCCATAGCGAAGACTTTCATATCATCTTCTTTTGTATGTTTTAGTCCATCTTGAATTGTAGCTTTGTTTTCTAATTCATCTAAGAAATCTATTAACGACTCTCTAATTATAATAGTAGTTTCATATGTTTCTTTTGGTTTTACTTTTGAAACAAGTATGAATTCTTTTTCTAACATCCATTTCATACTCTCTCGTATACTTAAGCTCTTCTTAGAAAATACTGTATTAGGTTCTAGTAGTTTTCTGTTAGCTATAAATTCTTCTCTAAATTTAACTTCTATCTCTTCGGTAGACATAGAACTAACAAGTGGATGGACTAGCATACTATTTCTTTGAACAAAAATTAACTAGATTACTAGATATTTTATATATAGTTTCTATCTCATTATATTTACCATCTAATGAGTCTATAAATAAATCCATAAATGTATTATCTAATTTCTTATCTTCATATCTACCGATTTTACCAGATACTTCGATAATTACATACATTAACATTTGTGTTTTTGAGTCTAGTTCAGAAAATTTCTTCTCATTGAAAGGTCTTAAAATAACCATTTCTGCCAGTATTGACTTACATAATGTTCTTTTAACTATTTTATCATCTAAATTATGTAAATCTAGAATAATCCTATCTAATATGTTCTCTACACTTACTTGCTTTAGAGTATTATAACTCTCATAAATTTTACTAATCATTTTAAATTCCTTTATTTAAATTACTATAAAATTGTTATGCTATTAGATTTAATAGGTCATAAACCATCTTCTAACATACTATCAACTATATCCCTTATTTTAACTTCATCGCCTTTAACAAAAGACATGATTGCCAATTCTAATTGTTTTATCTTTGGTACTGTGTTTGCATAATTTGAATTTACTATTATTTTCATAAGCTCAGTTAAAGCATTATTAGTTCCCTCGTATTGTTCTTTTGAGTATGAAATTTTGTAAGTATTTTGTACATACTCTATAGTTTCTCCCCAATTTTGATGTTTATATAAGTCATGAATAAATGAAAATATATTGTAACTTTTACCAGTACCGAAATCATAAGCACCACCACCATTACTATATAATCTAAATGATGGTGTTCCATCTCTTCTTATAGGAGATGATATTAAATAGTTTATTTCATTAGAATAATTTTCATTCATTTCATGATTTATAACATCTGTTAAAGTTATAGAGGTTTCTGTTTGTTCTCCCATTTAAAAATTCCTTATAAATTTGTGGAGATTACTATTTTTTCATAGTAATCTTTATATTGCAGTTATTTAGTTGTCTTTGTAACTCCGTGTCATTTTTTACTGGTATTCTATTACCAACAGTGATTACAGAACCAATATATGTCTTAAGAAGTTCGCTTAGTGTATCATCTCCTCTTCTATCAAATGACTCAGCAATTTCCATTATACTCTCTTTCAATGTTTTTATTCTTTTAGAAATTCTAGCTGGAGAAACACCCATAGCTCTTGCAATTTCAGATGGGGAAAAATCAGTTAATAACATTTCAAGTAATTGAATTTGTGCTTCAAAGTCTGAAGAACTCATTTTTATATCATTTTTTAAAGCATCTACAATCTTATCGAATGCTAAATCTTCTTCAACTGAAAAAGAGTCATTAACATATTCATCTACATCATTAATAAATGCTTTAGGATTTACAGCACTATTTATTTGCTCAATTACTTTATCTAATTTCTTTTGTATTGATTTTAGAGTGTTGACATCTGTTACAGTAGTAAGCATTTCCTCATATATAGACTTTATTTCTTCAAGTTCTTGAATATAATCATCATCATATCTGATTATCTTATTTTTCTTTGGTGCATTCATAAGTCTATCAAATGCTTGATCAGAAGACTCATCATCAAACATCGTGATGTCTTGCTCATATTTAGCTTTATTGTAATATTTTTTAGAAACTTCTTGGAATGCTCTAACCATTGGTAATTTTAGGAAGTGTACTAAACTTGGTGCATTCTTAACAGTTTGTTTTTCTTTAACTATATAAGCACCTAACAACTTGTCTGCTCTTTCAATAAACATAAGTTGGTAAACATCTATTAGCATATCTTGTAATTGTGTGAATTTTTCTTTTGAAAGAACCCATGACCATTCTTTCCTAACATTCATCATAATGTTAGGAATTAGGTTAGTATCTACACCATCTGGCATTTCTGAAGTAAGACCATAATCTGAAATTACTTGCATTATAGCTTCTGCTATTATTTCTACTGACTTGTTAAATTCTTGTTTACTGCTCATGTTAAATTCCTATATTTAAATTTCTTACCATGTTATAAAACTTCTGTATCTAAACTTTTAATATTCTTTGTTGAATATCTTGTTTAAATCCAGTTGTTTCTAGGTATTAAAATTATACACTATCAAACCTTAAAGAGAGCTTAAATTTAATAATTAAATTAAAATTTTTGTCAATAATGTTACTAGCTGAAACACATCTTAAATTGTAACACTATTTCTGCAATAGAAATTCTTCATATTCTTCAACAAAGAAATTTATTTCTTCTTGTATTTTGATATCTTTTTCTCCGTTTGAAATAGCTTCACATTTTTTGTTAAAATTGACTAGTCTACCTAATCTGTTATCTGTACCATAGTCAAATCTTTCATCAAATATCGTTTCTAAAAAAGTCCAATACTGAAATGAATTAATATGATTTATATCCATACCATATTGTTCTTGAAATACCACATTTAAATATAAATCAAGACCTAATGCTCTAAGTGAACGATTTCTAAACACCTCTATCCATCTAGGCTCTTTATGTGTTATGGCACTAGCAATTACACCCTCTTGACCAGAAATATCCGTTGATACAATTCTAAAGTGTCTTTCTATATTATCGAGTTCAACAATTTCAACACCACAAACACCTTTATGTTCACATTCTTCACAGCTATTTCTAACACAGACATTACCAGTAACATTAGATATTTCATCTGCATGTCTAAAAAGAATAAATTCATCGTCCATAGCATCATCTACTATCTTATACAATCTAACATTAGAGTCTGGTAAATAACCATCAGGATCTGTCATAACCCCATTTTTATAAATGGTGTTTTCTGTTCTTTCATCTACTGGTAAGAATGTTGAAGAATTATGTGGTTGTACTGATATAATTCTTCTGACAGCTGGTATCAATCCATATTCTATTTCATCTTCCCCATCTTCAGTTACATCATAATATTCCCCATTATAATAAATATATTTATCTTCTTCTATAACTGATTTTAAATCTTTAAAATTTTCAAGCATAAATTATCTCCTAAATCTCTATTGAACTTACTATATCTATAATTTCATCTGTGTTTAATTCTATGTCACTCTCATACATAAAACCAGTAGATGGGTTTACTTGAATTTTAAACTTATCAAAGAATGTACCATCTCTATCTTTGATACATTGTATAACTGATTGATTTCCTACTCTCATTTCAGGAGTATAACCAATTGATATAATTTTTGTACTTGATTTTTCAAACTCATTAAAATCTGAGATACCAGTAATGTCATATTCTCCAGTTTTTATGAAGTCTTTATATGCTGTTCTATTAGCTTGTACAGCATTAAAAATTGGTATCTGATTTGATAACCCAAATAATCTAACATTTTTAACCATGTTGTTTACATTTCTAGTATGGTCTTTTGAACCTTGTCCATGATCAATTAATGTTAAGTAATCCATGAATATTATATCAATGCCCATTTTATTTCTATGTATATCCAAGATATCAGCCATTACATCATCGATTGTAAATCCATATGCCTCAGGTTGTATAACTTTCATAGTACCATATGCATTATTAGTAGCAAAATCTGGAACTACCATATTATAATAAAAATTGTGTTCTTCATCTGTCAATTGAGCTGAATTTACTTTTTTAGCTGTTATATTTGGGGTGTTATATCCAAATACTTTTTTATTTCCAGCATGTAGTGAATAGAAAGAAGACTCAATTGATTTAGCAGACATTTCCATAGATATGTAAAGCACATTTTTAGCACCCTTTGTGACATTATGATAAGCAATCCACTTCATTAGAGTAGTTTTACCTTGACCAGTTGATGAAAGAATATTAATGAAATCATCTTTTTTGATACCACCCCAAACATCTGTCATCTCTTTAAATGGATAATCTGCTACATAATAACCCATTTGTTTGATCTGTTCATATTCTCTTTTTAGTTTATCAGCTACATCATCGCCATGCATTGTTATTTCTATCTTATTGTCACTATTCATATCTCTCATTACTGAGTTTACTTGCTGTGACATATCACTAATATTGTCATGTAATTGTGATAAATTGGAAGTTTTTATAGAGTCTTCAAAATTTTGTACCATTTTCAGTGTTCTATATTTAGATGTGTATAAAAATTGTAGGTCGATCATAGCTTCTACATTATCTGGTTTTTCAGAAGATGAAAGCACATCATTATATACTTTTTCAGCTGGATTATCTTTTTCAGTTGAAAAGAAAGATGTTAAATAAGACTTTGATGGTATTGAGTCATATCTTACTTTATATTTGTACAATAGATTGAAGAAAGCACTATTTTCTTCGTCAGGAAATATATATGAAATTTTTTGACTTATAACATTCAGTACACTTAGTGATGGCGAAGTTTCTAGTATAGATTTCAATAATATTGTTTGGTACATTTAACTTCCTCTCTTTTTAGTTACTATTGGTATTGATGGTACTTGTTTAGGTAATAATGTTGCACCAACTAGTGGACTACCAGCATATGGTAATTCTATTAGCTTATATCCAAACTCTTTGTATTTTTCTAAATTAACTTGATCATAATATAAACCAGATGTAGAATTTTTAATATGAATATCTGGACTAATCCAAATTAATGTTTTAAGTCCAGCCATTTGTCTATTCACTAATATTTGTTCCATAGCTGGTACAATCATCTTATTTTCTTGTGTTGATTTCCTATATACCATAGCAACTAAATCCTGCTTGTAATAATCAGCTATACTTCCATCAGAACTAAATAATGTTTTATGAATATCTTCAGTTCCAACAATTTCCATTGTATAATTTCCGTTATTTTTAACTATCTCTGTATATGCAATTGATTTTAACATATTAAAGTATTTAGCTATAGGTGCTGTATAATATACTTTATCTTCTATCACATGTTTACCAGTTAATATTGCTCTAACAGACTCTATTTCTACTATATATTCTTTTGATAATAGTAAAGCTGGTAACATTTTTTTAAGTTGTGCTTCAAAGATGCATTTACATTTGACATCTTTACCATTTTTTACTACTACACCTACATCATCACATATTTCACAGTTCATATAAATTCCTTATAAATTTTTTAAGATTGGCAAAAAGTGTTTGCTATTTTCTTTCTAACCCATGCATCTGTTGTCTCCATTTGTGTAAAGACATCAAGTATGCTCATTTCATCTATCAATGAGTCAGGCATATTATCAGGGTCTGTCTTTCTCTTCAATGCAAATTGATTTTGAATTACTCCATAAATTATTTGGTCTACAGTATTTCTAGTAAATATGTAATTAATAAATAAATTTTTAGATTTTTGACCAATTCTAGATATTCTACCAAACAGTTGTATCATCATACCAGCATCAATAATTTGATCTAGAACTATAATTCTATTTGCTCTTTGTAAATTAAGACCTTTAGCCATAGCAGTAGTTCCTAACATCATTTTATAATTATCATCATTTGTAAATTTATCTATCTCTGTTTGTCTATCTTTAGTTTCTCCAGTTATTTTGGTTATTAATGCCTTTGGCATATTGAGTTTCATAACTAGTTCAAATTCATTTATCACTTTTTTGAAAGGAGAGAAAATTATGACTTTTTCATGTTCTTCCATCTCCTCTTCTATAATCCTAATAGCCTCTTTAAATTTATTTGATAACTCAGGCATAGTATCATCTAACAATTTTGGTGCAGTATTGAGTATCTGTTGATAAGCTAATGGAACATTTGATGCACCAGTTTCTTTGTCTTTATAATTTTCACATAAACCTTTAGCTACTTTAGCTACACCTTTATCTGGATCTACTATATAAATGTTTGTTGTGAAAGGCGGTAAATCTA
>ERZ890604.161-NODE-161-length-24972-cov-25.367019_pt1 | contig 24972 bp, 29 predicted proteins | sample MGYA00521097_ERZ890604 | MGnify/ENA primary metagenome ERZ890604 (study PRJEB32303, sample SAMEA104408625) | aquatic metagenome | biome: Brackish water; feature: Chemocline; material: water | place: Baltic Sea | collected 2014-10-26T21:54:00 | depth 120 m ... | reverse complement strand
CTAGCGGCAAAGGCAAGGTCAAGTTCAAAATCCAAAACTCGATTCGCCAACCATCAGAAAGGAAAAGGGTCAGGGCGATCGATACGCAATGGGCACCCCATACGCCCTGGTCAACGTAATGGGCAGACCTCCAGCACACGCCAAGTCGATTGTTGAGCTATCTGGATTGGTGGGCGTAACCGAGCAGACGCTGCGGGCGCATGCCAACGAAGGATGCCCGATGCCGAAGACGGCAAAGCAGTTGACGGCATGGGTCAAGAAGTATCACGAGTGGCGTAAGCAAGCGCACGGCGCGTGGCACGAAAGGTTGCGGAGCAGCGGCAGCAAGGATGAGGAGACGCGATCCATCGAGCGTGAGTTAACGAAGCTACGCACAGCCGAAGTCAAGTTACGCGTCGGTGAGAAGACGCGACAGTTGATCAACCGTAACGAAGTGGTCGTGCAGGCTGGTCGATCAGTGCAGACAGTGCGAGCCAGACTCAACGCTATGGTGATGAAGATGGTGTCACTGCTGGAGAACGTGCCTGGGCATGTCGTGGAAGAGGAACTGCAAACAGAAGTCGATGCCATCTGCAACGCGTTTGCGCTTGGCATGACTCAGACCTTTGGCGGCATCGCTGATGATGCTGACTGTCCATTCTGTCACTTGAGTAAAGGCGAGTAGCAATGGCGCAACGCACGACTGGACTACTCGACCTAAAGCCACTGCCTGTCTGGTGTGATGACATCGATGTGCGACGCAACTGGAAGCAACCGAAGCGCATGTCAGCTAGTCAATGGGCTGACGAGAACCGTGTGCTGGAACCCTTGTTCGCGAGTGAGCCTGGACCGTGGCGAAGTGATCGTGTGCCTTATGCCAGAGAATGGATGGACTCTGCTGCACTGTCGTGGGTGCGTCGAGTCACCTTGATGGCGTCAACGCAAGTCGGCAAGAGTGAAGCCTTGAACAACATTGCGGGATTCTACATCCACCAGAAACCTTCGCCGACGATGTTCGTCTTGCCGAATCGCGACGCCGCTCGGCTAGCTGCGGAGCGGCGAGTGCTGCCGATGGTGCAGGCATCGCAGTCACTGTTCGATGAATTGACCGACCGGGCACACGATGTCAAGAACAGGGAGATCGTGTTCAAGCGGTCAGTGCTTTACATGCGCAGTGCGCAGTCGCCGACTGATCTGGCAAGTGTGCCTGTGCGTCTAGTGCTAGGCGATGAAGTAGACAAGTGGCCTCGATGGTCAGGCAAAGAGGCAGACCCCTTGTCGCTTGTCTCTGAACGAACGCGCACCTTCCACGATCATGTCATCGTCATCGCTAGCACTCCGACAACGCGAGATGGTTGCATCTTCCGAGAATACCACCAAGGCGATCAGCGCAAGTATCACGTGCCTTGTCCTCACTGCGAAGGCATGCAAGTGCTAGTGTGGCAGCAGGTGAAGTGGGACAGTCAGAAGGTTCGGACCTCGATGGATATGCGTGCTGCGCGTGATGCTTGGTACGAATGCACGCACTGCAAGGCACGCATCGATGACGTTCACAAGCGTGACATGCTGCGCCAAGGCATCTGGGTGCCGGAAGGCAAGACAGTCGAGGAGTGGCAGAACGGAGGTGCTGATGCTGACAAATATGATCAACGGTCGTATCACATCTGGGCAGCCTACTCACCTTGGCTGACCTTCTGGAAGATCGTCACAGCGTTTCTGGAAGCTAAGGACGAGCCTGCGCGACTTCAAAACTTCACTAACTCATGGCTGGCTGAGGTGTGGGAAGAACGACTGGAAGCGACTAGCGATGATGCGATCCAGTCATGCGTCAGTGATTACGAGGAGCACACAGTTCCCAGCGAAGCCCTCGTGATTACAGCAGCGGTCGATGTGCAAGGCGACTACATGGTCTACCAAGTCTGTGCATGGGGCGTAGACGAAGAGTGCTGGATCATCGCTACGGCTCGTGTCGAGACATGGGAACAGTTGAGGACTGAAGTCTTCAAAGGATGGGGCAAGCAGGAACTGTGGCCTCGGTGCGTAGCGATCGACAGCCGTTACCGGCGTGATGAAGTCATGGAGTTCGTTAGGCGCAACAATGGTGCGAGGATGATCGCAGGCGTCGAGCGCAACTCACCCATCCCGTTTTCGACTGTCAAGATCGACAAGCACCCGAAGACTGGTCAAGTCATGTCGAACAGCTTGACGGTCTGGACTCTGAACGTCGGCATGTTCAAAGACCTCGCTGCCTACCGATTGCGTCTGAAGTTGCAACCGCAGGAAGAACCAATTGGGCTGACGCACCTGCCGAACAATATGCCGAAGCACTTCCTCAACCAGATGTCGTCGGAGCACAAGACGCAAGTGCGTAGTGGCAGCCGCGTCGTGCGCCGCTGGGTGCTTAAGCCTGGACGCAAACGCAACGAGGCATGGGACGTGTTCGTTTACAACATTGCTGCGGCTCGGATGGTCAGAGTCGACTTGCTGCGACGCCACGCAGGCGAAGCACGCAAGAGTCAGAACCGACAACGGCGCATCATGGGGCGTGGTGGATCGAACGTCGATCTGCCTCGGCAACGATGGTAAGCGACGATGGAGATCGGTGGATAGAGACGGTTCCGTTTCTGCCCTTCCGATGTCCTAACTGCGGTAGCTTCAAGCCCTTGACCTATAGCGTCAACCGTTCTCCGAACATGCCGACGATGCGTTACCACACGTGTCAGAACTGTCGCGTCAAGTATCGTAGCGTGCAGATCGAACGCAAGGATCTGCACAAGTGGTTGCCTGACGATCAACGAAAGAAGTTGCTGTAGCTGCTCGCCCTGCGAGATGTAAGCAGTTGACGAGCGTCGATCAGTCGGCACTATTGGCTGACATGGCTAACGAGACTCCCAGCATATCTTCCGTGGAAGCACAAGCCATCTTGGATGCCCTAGATGACGCGATCCTGAAAGGTGGCGATGTCGGCAGCTACACAGTCAACGGCAGGACTGTCAACATGCGTAGCCTGACGGAGATCATCGACGCTAGGAAGTATTACGAAGCGCAAAAGGCGCGAGCCAATGGCGTGCGTTACACCAAGGTCAGGTTCTAGTGCAAGGCAAACTCAGAGGCGGCAAAGGTCGCCGTCCGATCTACCAAGGCGTCCATGGCCGCATTGCCAAAGCGATTGACTCCACTGTAGGACTGATCGCACCGGGTATCGCTCACCGCATGCAAACGCGACGCATGAAGTCAGAAGCGTTGCTGGCTTACGAAGCCGCGACCGTTGACAGAGTCATGCCGCGTGAGAGGGCACGGAGTGCTGATGCAGAATCGTTGCCTGGGCTATCGACGATGCGTGCACGGTCACGTAGGCAAGCGCAAGACGATAGCCATGCTGCCAGCGTTGTCGATGTCTATGTCGATGCGGTAGTGGGGCAAGGCATCAAACCTCAGAGTGCGTGCACTGTCGAAGCGACTGGCGCATCCGAAAGCCAAGTCACGGAGTGGCGCAAGGAGTGTGAAAGCTACTTCAACAAGTGGGCTAACACGGAAGCGGATGCCAGCGGTCACGGCACGTTTTATGACTTACAAGCACTGGTTGCCCGCACGCGTAAAGTCGATGGAGAGTGCTTCACGCATGCCGTAGTCGGCGGTGACCAAACGCTTGCTATCGAAACGATTGACGCTGACAGGATCATCAATCCGAAGCACCAAGACGATTCCAACACCTTGCGAGGCGGCATCTTCCTGGACCCGATGATGCGGCCACAAGGCTACTATGTAGCGCTGACGCATCCCGATGGAATGGAGTTCTGGAAAAACTCAGACACCAAGTTCATCGTCGCGAATGACAGTGACCTGTCCGTGATGCAACACACCTTCCGCAGACACCGACCGGGACAGTCTAGAGGCGTGCCTGATAGTGCGAGTGCCGCAAGCTATGTCGAGCACTTGCACCACTACTTACAGTCGGAGATTATTGGCGCACGAGCGGCGGCGAACTACGCCATGTTCATCAAGAAGTCTGTCAACGCTAGTGACTCGGACATCATTCCAGTTCAAGGCGAAGAGGCGACTGGCGACTTGGCATACCATGAGAAGTTGGAAGCAGGCACGATCGCGTATCTGAACGAAGGTGAGGAGCCGGTACCGTTCAACCCGAACCGACCTGGAGCTAGTGATACATTCGTAGTGCGCATGTTGCGTGCCATCGCGGCTAGTAACGGAATGAGTTACGAGCGCATGACGCGTGACTTCGGAGGCATGAACTACAGCAGCATGCGCGGTCAGTTGAAGGAGGAGCAACGAGGCTTCGACAGGGACAGAGCGTTATTGGTTCGCCTATTCTGTCATCCTTGGTGGCGCAACGTCATCCGGCACGGCGTGCAGACTGGCGCACTGACGCCTCCTTCGCAATACCTGGACAACCCTACACCGTGGTTGGCTGTCGATTGGATTCCTCCTGCCTACGGATGGGTCGATCCGATGAAGGAGATAAAGGCTGCCAAGGAAGCTATCGACGCCAATCTAAGCACACCGTGGCATGAGGCTGGTCGTGCTGGCTTAGATCCAGTCGAGATACTCGAACGTAAGGCGCAGTTCGCACAGCAAGCGACGCGCATCGAACACGAGTATGGGCTAGTGCCAGGAGTGCTTACTGGTGTTGCGTCATCACTAGAGGATCAAACCTCCAGCGAGACAACTGAGGATGCGAACGACAATCCGCAAGATGACGCAACACCTTCTACCGATGCGATTGAGGACATCAAAGCCAAGCTGGATGCCATCGGCATCGCTACAAGGTCAGGCATGCTGTCACCGCAGCAAGCCGACGAAGTCAGCACACGTGAGCAGCTTGGCATGCCTCCCATGAGTGCAGAAGTGCAACAGGTCTGGAGAGACGAGCCTGTGCGTAGACCGATTACGCTAGCGCAAGACGTTGACGCAGACGCGACTCAGGAACCTGCCGAACCTGCTACCGATGAGGAAACTGATGAAGGAAGCAACAATGAGTGACACGATCGCGATACCGCTACAGGCATGCCGCCTACGCATCCCTAACGCTGAAGTCGCTTTACAAGAACCTGCGCAAGAAGGGCGGAAGCCTCGGTTCAAGATGCAGGTCAACAGCGGCATCCCAATGTCGCACGGCTACTTCGGCACGCTAGCTGTCAACCTGGAAGGCATCGAATGGCAAGGCAAGCATGTAGCTGCTTTGCTAGACCATGACGCAAGTCGCCGTGTTGGCTATACGACGAAACTTTACTTGGACGATGAGTCTGGGTTAGTCGCTGAAGGCATCATGTTGTCTAACGCCGATGCCATGCAAGTCAGGGCAGATAGCCAAGAAGGCTTCCCGTTCCAGGCATCGTGTTACCTCGTAGCTAACGCTGTCGAGACTTTGGACCATGGAGCCTCAGCCGAAGTCAACGGCCATGCCATTGAAGGTCCGGCGACCATCTTCCAGCAATCCACGTTACGCGAAGTGACGTTCACAGCACTTGGTGCTGATCCCAATACCGCATCGGACGCAAGCCTCAGTGATGTAACTGAGGTCGTCCATGCTTCCCTGTCAAAAACTGGTACTACCATGACCGACAACGACAAGACCATTGAGCCGACTACCGTTGCGGCTGAGGTGGATGCTGAGGCTGTGCGTTTGGAAGCACACCAAGCCGCGACTGAACGGGTGAGTTACATTCTCGAACTAGCTGCCGATTGTCAGATCGACTTAGCGAGACAACTGATCAAGGACGGCGTCAATGAACGCGAGTCATCGCTACGACTGGCAGCCGATGCCAAGGACCGAGAACGTCAACAATCACCAAGCACGGAAGCTATGCCGCACACAGTTGCGTTAGGTGCTCCTGAGCTACTAGCACAAAACGACTTGCCGGAAGGTGAAGACAAGTGGCGTGCTGACTGGAAAGTGGACGCACAGTTGCGTGCAGAGTTCGGCGGCAAGGAAGCTGTCTGGATGTCGTGGAATAACAACAAGCATCGATGCCGCAAGTACGGCAACGTCACCCCCAATAGCGGAGAGTCACAATGAGCGGTCAGTTCTCGTCCTTCAGTCTGCGCAACATCGAAGGCAGTTACTTCTGGAGTCTGGAAGAGACTCAAGCCGCGTCGTGGGTGCCGTTGATCAGCGACATGTTCACTACCGACCAACCATACGAGATATACAAGTGGCTTGGTTCTGCGCCTAGCATGTCTACTTGGCGCGGTGAGCGTGTCCGTAGTGGTCTGGGCGACTATGAACTGTCGGTGATCAGTGACAAGTTCGACAGCACGTTGGCATTCGATGTCGATGATGTCCGTCGCGACAAGACGGGACAGATTGTCCGTCGCGTGTCGGAGATGGGCCAAAAGGCGGCGACGCTGCCGCAACGGTTGTTCACGACGCTGTTGGAAGCGAACGGCACGAGCTACGATGGCGCAGCGTTCTTTGCTAACGCACACAACACCGGCACCGTGGACAACAATCTGACCTACAACGCTGCCGTGGCTGCTGCACCTACAAGTGCGGAAATGAGTTCGGCGATCTTGGAAGCGATCCAAGGCATGTATGGCTTCCTTGATGACACCGGCGATCCGTGTAACGAGTTCGCGACTAACTTCATGGTCATGGTGCCGACGAACATGTGGCAACCGTTGGTCGCTGCGTTGAAGGATGTCTTCACTTCTGCGGGCGTGAGCAACACGCTACAGTCGGCTGCTGGCATGGGTCTGACGATCACGCCTGTCGTCAACCCGCGACTTGCATCTACTACACAGATGTACACGTTCCGAACCGATGCACCAGTCAAGATGGGCATCTGGCAAGAGGAATCACTGCCCGGCGGCGAAGCGTTCAAGACGCTTGGCATCGATAGCGACAACGCGTTCTGGCGCGAAGAAGTAGCGTTCGGTGCCAAGCGCATCGCACAGGCTGCACTTGGTCGCTACGAGTTGGCTTGCCTTACTACCTTCAACTAATCCCGAGACTGACTCATGGCAAATCTCACGACGAACCTTGGACGCGAGTACCAAGGTCCAGTTACTAAATCTCGCTACGAAGTTGCTGCCAACCTGGAGGTCTTCGCTGGTCAAGCGATGATCGCAGGCACGGGCGGCATCGTCAATCTGACGGCAACAGCATCCGGCGACTTCATCGGCTTTGCGATGGAGTATGTCAACAACCTCACGAACAGCATTCCCAATGGTGGCGCAGCGCGTGCTGCCAAGGCTGATGTTGCCATCGCCGGGTTCGTTTACGTGTCGATCGCCAAGGGTTCGGCAATCACGTATGCGGATGTTGGCGCAAGTGTCTATGCCTCGGACGGCAACTCGTTCGACCTTGCGCAAGCGGCGAACGAGATACTCGTCGGCACTATTGTCAACGTCGACTTGGCACTCGGTGCCAGCACCGGATCTTGCTTGATCAAGTTCGGATACTAATCATGGCGAACTTGATCACAAACACGCCGCGTGACTTTCGTGGCGTTACCAAACGGGGACGACTTGACGTAGGAGCGAACGTGCGCGTGTATGTTGGTCAAGCCATGATGGCTGGCACTGGGGGCATGGTCAACTGTGCCTCCGGTGTTGGTGCTGACTTTGTAGGCTTTGCGGAAGAGTCAGTGAACAACCTGACCAACAGCGTGCCGCATGGCGGCGCAGCGCGTGCTACAAAGGCCGATCTGGCTACAGCGGGCAGTGTCTACTTGAATGTAGACAACATTACAGCTTGGACCTTTGACGACTATGGATTGCCAGTCTACGCGTCAGACGGCAACTCGTTCACGACTGCTTCCAACGAAGGCCAAGTGCCAATCGGCAAGGTGGCAGATGTGAACGCTGCCGTCGCTGGTGGTAATCGGATCGAGCAAGTGCTCGTTGAGTTTGTCGCCTCGTGGGCCAGCTTGTTGGTTCCTGCGGCTGGTGACGGTGGATAGTCGATGCGCTACGAGTTAAACGATCGGAAAGGCAAGCGACTCGGTGTGATTCACATCGAGGTTCATGTCTTGCAAGTGATGCAGTCGATGCAAAGCATGGACTGCGTGCTCGGTCGTTTGCTGCCTACACCCATTGCTGCGCCGGGCGCTGTGCTTGTGGGAGAGACAAGCACAAGCGGGACGACCAAGCGTAGCAAGCGAAGGTCACGCAAGTGACTCTTCGTCAGACCATTGCGGCACATGCGAGTGGCGCACTGACTCGCCTGGATCACTTCGGTGAGGATGTCATCGTCATTACCAGCGGCGGTAGTGTCCTAACGACAGTCCAAGCCATCGTGCATCGGTTCGATGTCGAACCGACTGAAGCGACTGGGCGTGTCGTGCGTTTGTCCGCAATGGTCTTCCTTCCAACTGCGGATCTAGTCGCCACGCCTGTGCATGGTGACGAGATCCGCGTAGCGATGCGCATTGGTGGCAGCACAACCGATGCACGCATTGTCCGTATCGAATCGCAAGACGAAGGTGGCATCGAAGTCGAGGTGCTAGCGTGATTGGAGCGATCCGTTTGAAGTGGGACAGCATCGTGCTGACAAAGCTAATCGGTCAGGCACCGGCGACAAGCTACTACCACTACAGACGCATGGTCCACGATCACTGGTATCAACACCGACTGAAGTGGCTGAAACAACTGCCGAGCAAGTGGGGACGCGGTCGCAAAGGCACAAAGTTTCTGACGGTCAGCAGTCGCAAGCCTCGCAACAGGCGCACAGTCGCGTGGTTCATCCCTGCACTGAAACGAGCGAAGACAACGAAGAGTGCCATCAAGGCGTTCGAGAACTTCGACGCTGCCATCTACACTGGCAGCGATGCACTCCTTAATCACGAAACAGGTGGAGTCACTACAAGTTCCAAGCGCATGCCTGTTGCAGTCAAGACGGCACTGAAGAATCCTCGTGACTGGTTGAAGAAGTATCCCAACAGGAAAACTTCGTTGACGAGGAAGGGCGACCAATACCGGCTTTGGGAAATCAAAGGCAAGCGCAAGCCCAAGGCACGACTGCGCTACATCTGGACACGCAAGGTCGTCAACAAGCCGATCGCTAACTTCTACAAGACTTGGGACCGAGGCCAAAGGCAACGAAGCCAGGAAGCTGAACGCACAATTGAGGCGATCAGGAATGACTTACTACAACAGGTGACTCGGTAATGGGAAGCATCCGTGACGGACTATTGACGACTCTCGTCAGTCGCATCGACAACATCAGTGGAGTCACATGCAGTCTGCGTAGTCGTGCTAACACGATCAGCGACGCAGTCACTTGCATCGTTTACCCTGACAGTGAAGACACGCATCTGGCTAACGCTTACGCCTACGACGCGACCTTGCGGTGTGAGGTGTTGATCATTGTCCGTGCCGAGAACGCTACTGAGTTGACCGATGGCGGCAACGAGTATCGCTACCTGGACCGCATGCTTGTCGAAGTGCAGAAGGTTATCCATACGCCCGACTCTTGGGGTAGTGCGCCTTCGTTCACTGATGTCGAGATGACGGGACATGTCATGGAAGATCCGAGCGAGGAGAACGAACTGTCGGCACGCTTGTCCGTCACCTTTACTTACCGACACAACTACCAAGATCCTACCTCGCCATGACGATTGCACAGGACATGTTGCCAACCGTGGCTGAGTACCAAGTCAGCACAAGCCACAACCGTCGATACAGCGACAGTTCCATGGGCGGCATGCTGTTTGTCAACCGCACTGATAGTGCTGTGCAGCCTTCCAGCTATCGAGTCACATGGTCCAATCGTAGCCCGTCGCATGTCGCAGCTATCGTCCAACACTACGAGTCGTATGCTGCCGGAACCTTCAAGTGGATCGGACCTGGGCAAACAGTTCAGAGCACATGGCGATGGCGGACAGCACCATACGTCACTTGGACATCTGCACGCAACGCCAGCGTGACGGCAGATGTAGAACCTGCGCTGGCATTCACAACGTAGTCATACAATGCCAATCACACGCAAACAGCAGATCCTCACGAAGCGAGAAACGACCGAAGGTGGAGGCGCGACCTTTGCTGGCTCCGACGCGATTCAAGTTTACGATCCAAGCATATCGGACTCGGTAGACCAGTTGGATCGTTCGCCCGCAGGGCCGACACTCTCACGCGACTTCACTCCTGTCGGACGCAAACAACGTGAGTTGACGTTCACTAGTGACTTCAGAGGCAGCGGCACTGCTACGACGTTACCGGACTGGGGTCCACTACTTGAAGCGTCAGGCTACAAGCCAGACAACGCTGACGAACAAATCCAGACAGTCACGCTGACAGGAGATCCGACAGCATCATTCCAGCTTGGAGAACAGATCACGCAAAGTGCTGGAACCATCAGTGCTGTGATCGTTGGTTGTTTTAACGCAAGCGACGTGCCGCAGACAACCGCCGCAGCTAGCTCGGACTACATGGTTGTCGTCGAGTTGATCGGATCGCTGGTGACTGATGCGGCTACTGTAGGTGTAGGCAGCGGCGCGACATCGTCCCTCTTGACGATCGCCGATACGAGCGTCCATCACTCGTACATGCCTACGAGTGCTAAGTTGATCCAGATCACCGATAGCGGCAACTGGTCTTCCAATCCCGTCGTTGGTGACACGTTACGCATAGAACGTGCTGGCGTGCTGGTAGGCAGTGGGCAGGTCATTGCAGTCACAGCCACGACCGCTGACATCGTGTTGCTTACGGGATCAGTAGCGTCTGGCGATGTCATCAAAACAGGCGCGACGACGAACGGCACGTTAGATGCTGACACGGTCATGACTCGCACACCATCGCTAGCCTTCCGACACAACTTAGATGGGCGCAACAGAGTCTTGAATGGTGCGCGTGCGACTTTCAGTCTAGCTGGCGAAGTCGGCCAGCCGATGGCTTTCACATGGACCTTTCAAGGTGATGTTGGAACGGATGCCGATGCGGCAGCAGTGACTACGAGCAACCTCGGGTCCACGCGTGCGCCTCGTCTACTCGGTGCCATTTGCGCGTATGGCACCGGCACAGACATTCGCACGTTGCAAACCAAGTCCGTCAGTTTTGACAACGGCGGCACCGTAGCTCCTAACCTTGACGCCAATAGTGCGGGCGGCAGCACAGGCGCGAACATCACTGACCGCGACAGTGCTTTGTCGGTCACTGTCGATAACACCTTAGGCACTGTCGATTGGGAGGCATTGCGTGACGCAGGCACAGCAGTCCGCGTCGGTTTCGTGCTAGGATCTACAGCCGGTAACATCGTCAGCTTCGTCATGCCGAACTGCCAAGTGACAGAAGTCAGCATTGGCGACAGCGATGGCGTGTCAACGATGGACCTGACCTTACGACCTCGTCGTCTAGCTGAGTCTGGCGACGACGAAATCTTCCTTTCACAACTCTAGGATCGTTTTATGGTAGTTGCCCGTTCATTGACAGACGTTGTCGATCACGAAGTCGATGGTGCTCGTTTTCAACTCCGCATGTTGCCTCACCGTGTCATGTTGCGCATCGGTGACTTGACTGGTAGCCAGCAAGTCGAATTGATCATCCGAGCAGGCATTGCAGGCTGGTCAGGCATCAAGTTGAGTGATGGTAGCGAACTCAAGTCCGAGACTGCTACCGAGTTGATGGAAGGCGTCACGATCAAAGACGCGTTGACCTTGGACTGTTTTGAAGCGTTGCCGTTTACGATGCTTGGCGACCTGAGCACTTCGATCCTTAAGGCTAACAGTTTACTCAACGACGAAGTGGGAAACTCATAGTGGCCGTTGCCGTTGCTTTCCAAAGTAACGGTAGCGGCCTAGAACAAGATTGCAGGCAGTGCAAAACGAGTGCGCCTCTACGTCAACAATGGGGATGTGATACCGCAACCGCAGAGCCACTGTTCTGGTTGAACCCTTGTCCGTGGTGTCAAGGCAAGCTACCTGTTTGCGATCACTGTCAGAACGAAGGTCGAGTGCCGATCCACCGATGCCCGAACACGATGGCGACGGATAAGCACTTAGCAGTCGTCAATGCCGTCGTCATGGTAGAGCAAGGAGTGTTGCCAGACCCAGGAGGTTGGCAAGATCAGGCTACATGGTTCGTGCAAGCCTATCCTCTGATCGCGACAGAGATCGGTAAGACGAGGAACGCAATCCAAGAACAAGCGCACAAGAAGTCGCAAGGCAAGCACAAGGCATAACATGGGGACATCAAAACGCACGTTAGAGATCGTCGCCCAGATGAAGGACGAGATCACGCGGAAGCTGGACAAGCTAACGACGCAAGTCACTAAAAGTGGCAAGAAGATCCGCAAGGCCAACGAGAGTAACGCGGCTTCGTTCAAGAAGGTCACCAAAGCAGTCAAGGCGTTAGTCGCTGGCTACTTAGTCTTCAAGGCAGCCAGCACGGTCGCGGCGATTGTCCAAACGACTGATCAACTAGGCAAGCTAGCCTCAGCGTCAGGTGACTCAGTTGAAGCGATCAGTGCACTGTCGTTTGCGTTCAAGGATGCGGGAGGCAATACGCAGCAGTTCCATGCCGTCTTGTCTTCGTTGCTGTCATCCCAACGCAGTGCAGCAACCGGGAGCAAGCAACAAGTTCTAGCGTTCCAACAGCTAGGGATCAGCATCAAAGAACTAAGGGGCTTGTCGCCAGCTAACCTCATGGCTGCCCTAGCGACGGGCCTGGAGCGGGTCGAGACAGCGACAGAACGCACGCAGCTACTAGCGACGATATTCCCCGAGCAGTGGCGGAACGTCATCAACTTAGTCGATGGAGGCGGCGACCTGTTTGAGAAACGGCTCAAGGATGCTGCCAAAGCAGGCGCGATCGTTACACGCCAGCAAGTCCAAGCAGCCGCAGAGATCAACGCGGCATGGTTGCGACTCTCGACATCCTTAGACAACCTTGGTCGCACGATCTTGGTCGAATTGGCACCGTCGTTGATTGGGTTCTTTGACCAACTGAGTCATGTCATTTTAAACAACAAGAAGGAGGTCATTGACTTCCTGACAGCGATCGGCAGCGGCATCGTCTTCGCACTCGATGTAGTGTCGGACGCCGTCATCCAACTGGTTGGGTTCCTTGAGAGGCTCGGCATCCTAGACTTCGAGGTCCCGTCGCCTAACAAAGCCGAGTACGACGCGGCTTACGATGTCCTCATCAGCATGCAGGCGATGATGAACGACATGAAGGCTGCAGGACCAGTGACGGCAATTGTGCAAGCCGACCTGGACGCCGCCATTGAAGTAGTACGCGCGGCCAAACAAAAACTGTCGAACGCTGAGTTGATCGGCCAGAAACCAATCATGTCGTTGTCAGAATCGTTGCAACTGAGCAAGGACAACTTCATCAACATGATGATCGGACTGAAGGAAGGGTTGGCAGAAGCGGCGGCAGCTACACCGCCAGTCGTCGTGCCTGCTGACGACATGATCAAGGTCGAAGCATTCGAACTAGTCAACTGGAAGGATGTCAACTTAGGTTGGGAAGACGGATTGAGTAAACTGAAGGCACAGGCCAAAGACTTCGACAAGGAACTTGGCAAAGGTCTTGCCGCAACAGTCGTAGGCACATTCGATGCGTTCGCTTCAGGGTTAGCAAGCGTCATCGACGGGACCAAGAGTGCTAAGCAAGCATGGAAGGACTTTGCAGTTGCAACGCTCAAGTTGATTGCACAGTTGATTGCCAAGATGGTAGCACTCAAGATCGCACAATCGTTGCTTGGCGGCGGCAATGTCGCATTGGAAGACGGAGGCGTGTTGCCCGGTGTCAATACCGACAACGCAGTGCCAGTCCAAGGCTACGCACGCGGAGGCATCGCGACATCGCCTCAACTAGCAGTCTTCGGTGAAGGCAGTAAGAATGAAGCGTTCGTGCCACTGCCAGACAACCGCAGCATTCCTGTCACGTTTACTGGTGCGCAAGCCTCGCAAAGTAACATGGTCAACGTCAATGTCTACGCATGGGACTCTAAGGACGCTGCCCAAGGGCTACTTGAGAACAGGCAAGTGCTACAGCAGATATTTATGAGCCAAGCAGATCACCAAGTCGGCATGAGGCAAACGCTACAACGGGCAGTTCGATAATGCCTGACCAACGCTTTGCATGGACGAAGGATACCGATCCTGTCACTACGTTTGGCAGCATGGGAAGCGGTGCGAATGATGCGTGGCAGATTGTGTCACGCTTTCCGTTATCTGAACTGACGCAAGGCGTGTCGAAGCGACTAGCCATCTTCGTCAAAGGCGGCGTGTGCGAGTTTCAAAACTTTGGCACCACACCGAACACGGGAATGATGCAGGTGTGCTTAGGCGACGCTACATCGTCATCGGCTGGCCTCCGAGGCACAACGCACAGAATGACGTTGCCGCTGCTCGCCGGACTCGGAGCGTATCCCAACAGCGATCCAAATGCCGCTCACGGGTTCTCGTTCTTAGCGATGCAACAAGCAGATCCTGCACTTAGCGATCCAGACTTCACGGCAGTGATCGATACGACGACTGGTGCCGACTTAGTGCTATGGGCACGAGCGATCTGGAACGATGACGCTATGTCGTACACGACGTTGTTCACAGTGCGTGATGTGCAGTGGTTAGTGCTCGACATGGATGTGCTGGAGGCTGCCAGCATCGTGCGTGCTGTAGAATCGTTAGATGTCACTTTGGACAACACCGTTTCGACCTACAAGCTGTTGAGCAGTGACAGTGCGTCACTGGTGGCAAGCCAGCAATGGATGCAGTTGTCCAGCATTTACTGCCAGCCGCGTCATGTGCCCGATGGGATCAATAGCACGCAACGTCGACCTTACTTCACGAGCGGAACGAACGACACAGCAAGCTCCAACACGACGATCGGTAACCACACCTCGCAAAGTGAGCAGGGTGTAGGAGTGTTCACTCTGAACGCGTTAAACAGTTCTCGTGGAAGTCAACTTCGATTCTGCTCGTCGGCTGTCGGCATCATCGATGTTCCTGTCGGCAATCACTACGCGCAAGTGCTTGGCGCGGCTCGCGACTTTGGAGCCGTGCCAGACAAGGTCACTAGGTCGGCGCAACTGCTACTTCGTCTCGACTCGTTAGAGCACTTCACGCGTGCGACAGTCACGGCGACGATGACTGGAGTGGTCGCTAGTAACAACACCGCTAGTGCTTACTACGGCATCAGCTTGTCGAATAACGCTAGCACTGTGTTCGGCACTTCACCGATCCTGATCGGAACCGCTGATGCACTACGAAACGGTTCACCTGTCAGCCGTAAGTTGATGAACCGACTGCGTAGTTCGACTGGTGGTGTGCTACATCAGCCGGATGCGTTCCACAAACTCTATGGAGCTAACCAGGACGGCGAGAGGCACCCGCAGACTGTGCTGATGACTGTGAAAAACGTGCCGGGCGTGTCTGCGTCTTACTTGCTGGATGTCTTTGACAACATTGGACCAGCGCAACCCGGCGACGCACGCTTCCCGCAGTTCTTCATGTTCCACCCCATCCTGTTTGTGGAAGATGTGCTGACTCCTCCATGGCAGGAGCAAGGAACTACGCAGATCACTTTGACTGCCGAAGGTCCGCTTGTCGGCAGCATGAACGCGTTGCCGATCGCTCCTGATGTTCAAGTCCAACAAACGATGGACTCGATCCAACGTGGCGAGGTGCTCGGTGCCCAAGGCTACAAACGCACATGGCCGACTTGGATCAAGCCTCGGCGCAGTTGGCAGTTGCAGTGGAGCGGTCTAAGTCCAGCGGACGCGTTAACATTGCGAACCTTCTTAGATGTCAATGACTCGTTCGCCTTGACACCTCAAGGATCGAGTGTCGCTATACCTGCAACGATCACAAGCGAAGTGCAACGATCGATCCGTCCAGATGCTATCGAAGTCATCCAAGTGCAAGTTGTGGAACTGTTGTTTACTGCGTAGCTATGCCCATCACTCTTCCAAGTTCATTCGATGACCGAGAGTTGCCGCACGGCACTGATGACTACATCTGGCTTGTCGAAATCCTAGTCAAGAAAAGCACGCGAGTGAATCCGACTACGTTTACGAACAACATCGTTCTGCGCGTATGCAGTGACACTAACGTCATCACATGGCCCATTGACAACCCGACAGCACAGACTTGGTCGCCGTTCAATTTCCAACTTAGCCCGATCGAAGCGACGGGTGAAGGCGACCTTCCATCGGTGCAGCTAACTGTCGATAACACTGGACGCATGCTGATGCCAACGCTGCACGATGGAGATGCAGTCGAAGGCAACGAAGTCATCATCTACCTCGTTCCGAGATCAGCGTTGTTGATCGCTTACCCGGCGCACGAATACCAACAGTGGAAGTTCACCATCGCATCGATAGCGGCTAACAGTCAGCAAGTGTCGTTCAATTTGGAGCGTGCTAACTTCTTTGCCAAGATGTGCCCGCAGGATCGTTTCGTCGCTCGGCGCTGCCGATGGAGGTTCGGATCGACTCAGTGCGGCTACGTCATCAACGCTTCCGCTGCTTACACGACATGTGAAAAGACAGTGACCGATTGCATCTTGCGAGGTGAGGATCACCTAGCTAGAGGGTTGCCCGTCATACATCCTGGTCGCTTTGGCGGCTTCCCTGGCATACCTAAGCGACAATGACACCTGCACAGGAACGCTGTTTGTTGCGACGCCCTTACCGGATCACAGGCCGCGACGCTTCAGGAATCGACTGCCTCGGTGTAGTGCTACAGATTTTAGAATGGCATGGCAAGACGGTGATCGATCCGTGGCGTAACTTAGTGAAGGCATACAAGGACAATGCGATTCACGATCGTCATGCCTTCGGACCTGATTGGAGTCGCGTACACGATGGCACGCTGCAGTCACTAGACATCTTGCTGTATCACGAGGCACACAGTTGGTCAGCCATCATCAGTGACGCATACGTGTGGAGCGCACACCCTCAAGCGGGAGTCTGGCGCAGACCTTTGCACCAACTGCACAAACGACCAAACGAAGTCTGGCGGCAAACATGCTAACGATACATGTGAGGAAAGGTTTGCTTGGCGAGGACGGCATTGTCACTCAGAGGTGGCCTTGGAGCGATGGCTTGTCAGCTAGATCCATTGTCCTGCAGTTGCAGGATCAGTTGCCGCAGTCGATGCCGATCGATGTTGTAGTGAACGGCACATTGATCGAGGACGATTACGACGGTGCCTTGAACGACGGTGACGAGTTAGTGATCTGTCCCCATACGACGTATGGCATCGAATGGGGCGTGCTCTTGGCTTACGCACTGATCATGGCTGTGATATCGGCAGGCGTCAGCTATGCCATCATGGCACTGACACCGAAGCCGAAGGCTGCTGACGACAGCTTTGAACGTGGTGACAGTTCATCGGCCACATATGCTTGGTCTGGCATCACGACTAACTATGGACAAGGATGGACATTGCCAGCCATCTACGGTCGCCATGCTACAGGTGGACAAGTCATCGAGACTAACGTCCAAGCATCGACAGAGGCAGCCTCGGCAGTCTTCCTCAATAACCGACTACAGATCCTACTCGCACTCTCCGAAGGTCCAATCCACGCGATTGGTGACAAAGAAGTCAGCGCCGATGACTATCTTGGATCGTTGTCACTGCTGTATACGCCCATCAACCCAATCAGTCTGCCTAGTGATGTCTACGTCAACGACACGCTACTTGTCAACGATGGGCAACCCGACCTGAGTGAGTACGGCGTTTCGTTCGGCACGAATAACTGGATTCCGCAAGATCCTGATGTCAACCCGGGTGACGTTGTCACTTACTGGAACGCGACGACTCAACAATTTATCACCGAAGCCAATGCACCCGTCTACGTGACGAAGGTCTTTGGCAGTAGTGCTAACCCTGCGATCCGCATATCGGAACCCTACATGACGCAGGGTGCGCTGATCTCTGCACTCAACGCAGGCGACGACATCCGGTTGTGGATCAACTCTGGACCGCCGTTCAGCGAGCCGGAACGCAAGATAGCCGCGCCGACGCAGATCATCTACTCCATCGCTGGCAGCGCAGGCTGCCTGATGTTCCTACGCAGTGGTGAACTAGACCAGCCTGCGCTACCGAGTAACGGTTCGATCAACCTTGGATGGGATAACACGACGCAAGTCTTGGCAGTCAATCGTGAGCTAGTCACATTCGGCCAAACAGTCGATGTCTCGTTTAACGCTGCCAACGATCTCGTCAGTGGCCTTCGGTTCATTCTCGTCTTTCCTGGTGGACTCTACACCGTGAATCCTGACGGTGGGATTCTGAGTGCGCGAGTGATCTTCCAGATGAGGTGGCGTTACGCAGGCGACTTCTTTTGGAATGACTTTAGCGGAGGGGGCGGCAATGTCGTTTTTGCTGCCAGTCAAAACTCAATCACAGAACAGTCCGATGTCGTCTTCACTACTCCGGTCAGTGGTCTGTTAGAGTTTCAAGTCGAGCGGCTAACTGGTAACGATCCTGGCATGGTCACGCGTTGTGTCGTGCAAGACATCATTGTCAGTGCGCCCTACGAGATGACTTACCCACGCGTCGCAACGATGGGACTGATCTTGTCAGCCGGTGCGCGTTACCAAGGTGGCTTGCCGCAGATCCAGTGCACTGTCGATGGCATTCTTGTGCGCGTCTGGAGTGCAACGAACGGTTGGTCAGAACGGTGTTGGGATGTCCCTGCGACTCCGTATGACTGGCACGTGTACGCTCCAGGTCGCAATCCGGCATGGGTGCTGGCTGACTTCTTACTACAGCCATGGGGTCTGGGAGACTACCTCACAGAAGACGACTTAGACTTGCCTAGCTTCGCGGCATGGGCAGTGTGGTGTGATCGCGACCCTAATCCGAGTGATCCATGGGGCGAGGCTCAGTTCACTGTTGACCTAGTTATCGACCGGCCTCGCCCTTGTTGGGAATGGGTTATGACGATCTGTGCAGCGGGTCGTGCTTCGCCGGTCTTCGTCAACGGCAAGATCAGCATCAACTACCAATTCCAAGCCGCACATGCACAAGGCGATGTCAGCATACCTGCCAAGACATCGACGCAGTTGTTTACGAGTAACAACATGCAAGACTGCAACGTGACATGGTTGCCACGCGCCAATCGTCCTACAGCATTCGTGTACCAGTTTCTCAACGAAGACGAGAACTACAACCAAGATGTGCTGACGGTTGAAGACTACGAAGGCACACTTAACGACCCGACCGAGCTACACCAAGACAAGTGGCGACCTGAGCAACAGCAAGCCTACGGCACTACGCGACCTAGTCAGTTGTTTCGTGACGGAGTGTTCCGGCATCGCATCAACCGACTAGTCGCGAGACGGATCGACTTCAAGACAGGACGATGGGCACTAGCTGCCCAGATCGGTGACTACATCGATGTCGAAACAGAAGTCATGCGTCCGTTCACCTTGATAGCGACAAGCGGCGTCATCCTGGTTGGTGGCACATCTGTCAATGTGCTGACTGTCGATCATCCTACGTTGCCATCTACGGGATCGATCAAGTATCGCAAGGATGATGGGTCACCAGGACTAGCGTCTTGGATCAGCACATCCTCGACTACAATCGAAACAACACTGTGCACCGTTATCACGTTGGCAAGCGGCACGGCAGTCACAGTCAGTTCTGGTGCCACATGCGTCTTTGGATCGACATCGTTCATCACCGAGCAGTACGAAGTGACCGGCATCACTTTGCAGGATGACTTGTCCAGGCTAGTCACTGCACTACAAGTAGTCGATGCAGTGCATGCTGACATCGTGCCGAGTGCCTTCAATGACGGAGCCTCGACAGGCAATGCAATTAACGCATCACCATCGCGTGAAGTCGCGCCCAAGATCAGTGCGTCCAACGTAGCGATCGAACGCATGACTGATGGGCAACATCGACTCAGTTGGTTGTCTGTCGGCCTGCTGTCCAGTGTGACGAAACGCATCTACTCACGCAGCGCCGATAGCCAGCCATGGCAGTTGCTAGGATCGACAGACCGTGACTGGATCGATGTGCAGTCGCCTGCAGTCGGTCAACCATTACAGCTATCTGTTACCGCAGACACGTTCGACGGTGACGCTCGGCCACCTGACGCTGGCACGCAACTCACTGTGACGCCTAGTGAGTTCGCTATCGTGCTGCCACCAGCAGTCGGTGGTGTCGAAGTCGGCAATCGTTTGAGCATGCGTTGGGCACCTGTGACGACTGCGCTGTCAGAGGAATATGAACTGCGCGAAGGCCAGTCGTGGGTGGGAGCACGAGTGCTGTATCGAGGCACACAGCCTTTCGTCGATTGGGCCGTGCCGCCTTTGACTTCCAACATGCACATCTGTGTCGAGAATGAAGACGGCAGTCAAGGACAGCCTACAGCCATCGCGTTACCAGTTTGGAATCCAGATCACGCGTCTTACTTCGTTGACGTTAGCGTCGTGGAAGACGCTACGGGCACCTTCACGAACACCGAGATCATAAGTAGTAGCTACATCCAACTGACTGCCACGACATTGAGCGGCTCCTACACCTCGCCAGAACTGGTGCCTGGGTTCAAGGCATCATTCCTGTGGCGTGTCGCTATTGATGCGCGGGAGTTCACCAGTGACGTAGTCAATGATGTGCGCGACCGACTAGGATCTGGCGAGTTGAATTGGCGCACAGTCGATGCACGCGAGGCATCGCGTAGCAACATCGGTGTCGACTTCACTCGTGATGTCGATGATGCGACAGACAAGGTCGATCACTACGATGACGAATATGCTGCTGGCTACATCGGCGCAGCGGGACACCACACGCGTGCCGATGTCCAAGGTCGTTTCTACGATGGGTCGTCATGGTCAGCATGGGAGACTTGGAACGACCAATACCGCAACGCACAGAAGGCACAGGTCCGAGTAGTCATGGATCGTGAATCCTTCAACTTCGACTTACAACTTCATCAACTCCGCATCATTGCGCAACTATAGGACTCGACATGCCCCAGTCATTTGACTTGCCCGTAGGCACTGACCGTTTGAACATCGCGATCAAAACCAAGATCGCTAACTCACTGGAAGCGTTACGCACTTTGCACAGTGGCACTACTGAACCGAGCAGCACTGCCGCTGACATGTTGTGGATGGACACGAGTGCTACTCCACCTGTGCTTAAAGTGCGCGACGGCAGCAACGCTTCATGGATCAACTTGACAAGCATCGAGTCAGCACCGACTCGCCGACTCGGAGGTGCGTCAATTGCGAGTCTGTCTAGCACCAGCCTCGTCTGGCTTGGCCCAGTCACTTACGCATCGACTGCAGTCCGGTTGATGATGTTTGGCGAGACTGCGAGTTCTAGTAGCTCTGGCAACGAGTGGCAGTTCCAACTGAAGAAGTATCCGCATGCGGCACCAGGAAGCCCGGTAGACCTGATCAGTGGCACTGTCGGCACTTACACGGCTCTGGCTGGCGTTGGCGGCAATGAAGAGTTTGTCGCTGACAAAGTCATGACGCTCACGCCTGACCAGAACCTCACTATGACTGACAAGGACGTGTTAGAGTTAGTCGTCACTAAGGTTGGCACCGCAACGGCTCTCACTAACTTTCACGCTTACCTAGAACTCATCTAGTCATGGCTACCGATCGCAACGGACAGACAATCGTCGATGGAACGGACTATGTAGTCGTCGGAACGGCTCGCGCCATCGGCACGACTGAGACGCTGCTACTGAGCGGTAGCGATGGTCAGCATGCCGTCCGTTGTTCTAACGCGGCACTCGCATCTGTAGACAGTTTCACGCGCATCACGCAGACGAACACCGTCTCAGGCACGAGCGTGTCCACAGGAGTGACGAGCCTACCATTGTCGATCGGTGGCGGCGCAGCACTTGCCTTGGACGCTGTCGGCATACCTGTCGCCGAAGCGATGACTACGGGGCCAGTCTGCACTTCTTGGCTATCCGACAACGCTCCAGGCGACTGGACACTTAGACTACACAAGCGCAACTCATCATCCTCCTTCACTGAAGTTGCCACATTCACCGTAACGACCGCATAGAGGACTCACATGGCTGCTGGAACTTGGACATTCACTAACACACTCCGCACCTCGTTGCTCGATGGAGTGCTGAATTTCGCTGACGACACGTTTCGCATTGCGTTGTTCCAGAGCACTAGCAATTTGGGCGTCGGGTCTACGACCTACGCTGCACTGACAAACGAAGTCGCGACGGCGAACGGCTACGTTCAGGACGCTAAGTCCGTCACGCTCACGCGCAGCGGCACGACTACTGTCACCGTTGACGAGACGACAAACCCATCTTGGACTGCGTCAGGTGGCAGCATCACTGCTCGATACGCTGTGATCTACGAAGTCGGCGGCATCGTTGTGTGCTACTGCTTGCTGGACTCTGCGCCCGCAGATGTCACCGCAACGGATGGCAACTCATTAACTGTCACCATGAACGCTTCAGGCGTTTTCACAGTGGCGTAGCCCATGGCCGAAATCAATCTACCAATGTCCGCGATGCAGAAGGGCGACAGCCTGACGCTACCGGAGTACAAAGTAGTCGGCGAGATCGACCACTACGGATTCGACGACACCGCAGACGAAGGCGGCATCTGGCGCATCGGTCAACTCCCCGCCTTGGCCGGGTCGATGACGGTGGACATTGACTTCTGGGCAACGGCAACGACCGGAACTGTGGAGTTTGGTGTGCAGGCACTGGCCTATAGCGTCGGCACTGACACGACCGCGATCACTGCGGCAGCGTTCGCGACGGCTGTGCTCTCTACTGCCACGACGGTTTCAGGCACGACGCTGGTTCCTGTCCGCGCCACGGTGACGCTGACGACCGGCGCACAGCAAGACTCAGCAGCTACAGGCGACTACTTCATCCTCAAGGTTTATCGCGACGTATCCGGTGACACACTTAGCGGTGATGCCGAAGTCTGCGCCGTTCACCTTTCCTACGCAGCAAGCTAACCATGGTAGATGTCATACGCGTTTCCGATCTTCGCTACATCAGCAGCGTGAACACGCCGGACTACCCCGAGCCTACGTGGAAGCACCACCCCGACATGACCGCAGTGGCCGGAGTCGCTAATCGATACTGGATCTGGGATGCCGTCACGGAACGCCCGATCCCGATGGACCAAGCCGCCCAGGATGCGGTTGACGCAGCGGTACTCACAGCCGATCTCGACAACGAGATCCTCAAGGTAGACGACATCAAGGACATCATCCGAGCCATGAGTCAGTTGATTGTCAGTGAGTTGAACGACATCAAAGACGGCGTGGCACGCCCAACGTGGACGCTCGCCACGTTCCGCACGGCACTGCGCGACTACCTGGGGACATAACCCATGCCGATGACTATCGGTGGGGGTGCTGCCGGAACCAACTACTACGGTCGGGTCGCCTCATACGCTGGCGGTCTTGGCACCGTCAGCTTAGAGTCTTTTACAGTCAGTCTGTGGCATCGGTGGACCACAGCACCCGCCCTCAACTCTGGCTACGCTGAGATCCTTTACATACGGGGTAGGAGCGGTGCTAGTCCTGCCGAGATCAAGCTCGATGGTGGAGCCGGAGGCTCTGGCACATGGGGAAACCGACTGAAGAGCGTCGGCCTACAAACATGGAATGGAGGCTACAGCGCAACGGTCAACACCGGCACGGACGACATCGTAGAAGGCCAGTGGTATCACTATGCGATCGTTGGTGACGGAGCAAACGGAACCAAGGCATACCAAGACGGAGTAGAAGTTCTCAGCAACACCAACTCCCTGATCGGAATTGGTGACATCGACCGCATAGATGTCACGGGCGGGCAATACAGCGGACAGCCAGCCGAAGGTCAATGCGCTCACGTTAAACTGTGGGACGCAGCGTTGACGCAAGCCGAGGTAGCACGCGAGATGGCTACGGGCGCACCGTTCCGTTTCAGCGACATCAAATGTTGGAGGTCGTTCCGTGATGACAATAGCGATCAACTGGGGTTCCTCACCACCCAGACGGACACGTATGCCAACGGCACCTTTGGTGGTGCGGTGCCCGTGGCGCAGAGATCGCAACAGCCGATCATCGATGACACTGTTACCGCGAACCCTGTCGTAGTTACCCCCGGCACCGGGTCGTTGACGACCTCACTGTTCGCGCCGACTGTCGCTGCGACGGCGAACGTCAGCGTCACGCCGACCACAGGTTCGCTCACTACGACACTATTCGCGCCGACTGTCGCTGCGACAGCGAACGTCAACGTCACGCCTGCGACCGCTGCGTTAGTCACCGCAACGTTCGCGCCTAGTGTCGCTACATCGTCGCTCGGAATCATCACGAGCGGCAGTTGGTCCAGCGTGGTAACCTTTGCCGCTGGTGATGAGTTCATCGTGACGCTATCTGGCCCTGCTGCCAATGCCCCAACATTTCGAGCCAACTTGACCTTCCGCACACCGAGCACATAATGCCTGACAGCGACTCATCCGACTGGAGCACCTACCAACGTCTCGTCCTGTCCGAACTCAAACGGCTTGACGGAAGTCTGACCAGAATGAACGAACAGAATGCTGCCGCGATGAAACACGATCGCGGCAACCGGCAGCAGGTCGAGATAGGCATACTGGCCGACCTCGCGCAACTGAGGACCGAGATCCAAGCACTCAAGATCAAGGCAGGAATCTGGGGCGCTGTCGCCGGCATGATCCCTGTGCTAACTGTTCTGCTGTTGAAACAACTACCATGAGAAACCTGATCCGATGGGCGGCGCTTGCCGCAGTTTGCTTGACGCTTTGCTCCTGCGGTCTGTTCACTGGCGAACAGGTTCAGGCTGCCATCACCGTCATCGATGAGTTGGCGTCGGCGGGCACGATCACCGCCGAGCAAGCCGAGGCCATGCGACAAGCATTGCAGGCCAATACCGGCGAGGCGTGGTATGTGCAGATCGGCAAGCTGGCTTTGGAGGTAGGGCTTGCTGTGGTCGGCGTGCGCATGTGGCGCGGACCTTCAGCGTCTGTCGCTGAACGCATTGCTCGCAAAGCAGCCTAGACTTGCTGCTGCTGCTGCTGCTGCTGCTGATGCTGCTGCTGCTGCTGCTGCTGCTGCT
>ERZ890604.160-NODE-160-length-25007-cov-11.792762_pt1 | contig 25007 bp, 35 predicted proteins | sample MGYA00521097_ERZ890604 | MGnify/ENA primary metagenome ERZ890604 (study PRJEB32303, sample SAMEA104408625) | aquatic metagenome | biome: Brackish water; feature: Chemocline; material: water | place: Baltic Sea | collected 2014-10-26T21:54:00 | depth 120 m ... | reverse complement strand
AAGGGTTACCGAGTCCGACCTCCCGCATTGCAGGAGGGCGGCGCGGTGATCCGTCAGTCGTCCGGGTACATGATCCAGTGGTCCGCAGTTCCTTCTGCTGGTGATTGCATCTCCTTCGAAGCCTTCGCGTTAGCCTTCAAGTGGTCCTGTCGACGGTTGAGAGACTTCAGCGTCGTGGCGTCAATCTTCGCCTTCTGCTCGTCTCGTAGTTGCTTGATTCTGTCAAGTGTCATGTCAGTCTCCATAACCTGGCTCAACGCCAGTTCCGAAAAGGTACGACTGCCCTGGCTCGTCTCCCGCGCCAATAAAGAGCGGTCGCTGTGTCGTGGGTACGTTCTCGATCTTCGCTGGTGGCTTCGGTCGGGTGGCTGACTCGATGATCATGCCAGCCTCTTCCGCAGCCTTCGCCGCCATGCTCGCGGCCAGCTTTCGCTTCATGGGTGCGTGTGGGTCTTTCATCGTCCGCTCCTTGGGGTTGAACTGTCTGCCGTTGTGGTTACCATGTCGGGGAATTGATCCCTCAGTACCTAATCCGTGGTGCCGGGGAGTAATCCACTGACAAAACAGGCAGCTTTGTGATTTTGTTCAACTTCGGGACGGTTGTACTCATTTTGTACTCAGGATGCTCTCATGCCGTACTGGCTGTCGCTCACGGAACGATCCACCTATCAACGACTCCGATCCGGTGTTGTTTGGGGCATTAACTCGTCTGAACGGCTCGCACTCGTCGACGCCTACGATGCCGAGTCACGCACAGAACGAAACGAGGCTAGCGAGCAGGCCAGAGACCTCAAACGACTCTATGCCGACAGAGGTGTCAAGCAGCCAGCCACGGAAGCATGGCGAACCGTCGCTCACAACCTGCCCAACTGGGAGACGTGGCGCGAGTGCTTCGACCGAGCCACCTGGCCACCATCCAGCTTCTCGGACGACGCCCGCATCGCCTCGGTGCAGGTCCACCATGCTCTTGCCGTCGCATCCCGACGCAATCCCCAGCTTCAAGCAGCCGCCGAGCACCTACATGCCCAGTATCAACGCCTCGGGATCACTCAGGCAGCTCAGGTGCCCGTCTACGCTCGCATGGGTGACAATCAGGCCCAACTACTCACAGACGCAGCTAAGACGCTACAGCAGGCACGCAAGAGCCTGAAGACAGACGCAGAACACTCTTACCTTCAAAGCCTAAGAGCAACAGCCACAGCACTAGCAGACATGATACAGACAGCACCAGAGACATGGGCAAGCACAGTACACCGATGCAAGCATAGACTCGACTATGAACAACGACGCAGGCATACGGACGTAATCTGCGGAGAACTGACGGATGTAGACGGAGAAGGCGGGCTGAGGTTTGCGGGTTACTGGCTTCCGATGACCAGCGTAGCGATCCAGGCATATGAACGGTCTGATCTGTATCGCAGCGTCTACGGAAAACCCGGAAGGTGACCTGTTTTTGCGTCATTCAGCCGTAACAGACTGCTCCATGTGTTACAGACGAGACGCAGCCGGACAGATGCAAACAGCAGGGCCGGAAATAGCCGACAACCAGAGCCGAACCACACCCCCCGGCCCGCTGGCCGGAACCCTAACTTAGCCTCCACCCCCACCCCTAAAATAAACCCATCACCAATCTCCCCCACAACAGAGGTTAAGCCCAGTGATTGCTTGGGTTTACATAAAGCGGAGTAAAGCGGAGTGTTCCGGAGTAAAGCGGAGTTGTCGGAGTAGTGTACATGGCAGGTGAATCGGATGCTGAGGACCGTGTTTACCGGGATCGACCTGAGCCGGCGAGGGTGCGTGAGATTCGTTGCATGGTGTGCCACGGCTGGTTGCGGTTGGAGCGGGATGGTTCATTGCCGTCGTGCGAGAACTGTGCGAGGAACGAGCGAGTGAAGAAGTTCAGGAAGTGGCACGACTGCCGTGATGAGCCGACTGTGCTGAAGGATGGGGTGCCTGTTTGTCGTAAGTGTGGGAGGTGATCATGTCAGAGAAGTCGCGTCAGAAGCTGGCTGCTGAGAGGACGAAGCGTCTGAGGGCAGAGTCTGAAGTGAAGGTTGCTGCGTTCAAGTTGGCGTTACAGGCGTTGATGCTGGAGCATGGCGTTCGGGTGAGTGATGGTGAATCGGATTTGGGATAGCGACGATGAGTTCCGGGCGTTCTGCTCGGACTGGTGTGAGCGTCATGGTGACGGGTATTTGAACACGATGTTGAATGAACTTGAGGATGTGATTGGTTCTCCTCCTGACGATGTTGATGAGGCTTTAGCTTCGATGGATGAGGTTGTCGAGATTCGTCGTGGGATTTTGATTGCTGCGAAGTATGCGGCGATCAGCGGTTACTACCGTCGTTTGTATGGGGGGGATTGAGATGGTGAATCGTGTGAACGGTGCCGATTGGATTAAGCCTGATGATGCAGTGGCGGCGAAGGCAGCGGCTCGTGCGACGTGTTTGAAGCTGGGTTTGCCGCGGCTTGTTCAGATGATGAATGGGGTGATGGGTCATTTGGAATCGTTGATGGACGCTGAGGACCGGTTGTTGGCGGTGTCTGCGACGATGACTCAGGCTGAGAAGTTGGAGGTGCATCGGAAGTTCAGTGACGAGTTGGTTCCGGTGACGGCTCATGAGATGACGTTCATTTATGAGGCGGCGGTTTACGGCTTGATGACAATGCGTGACGAGGAAAGGGGTAGTGATGGCTGATCCAAAGTACGAGGTGAAGGATGTCCGCAGGGTGCTGGCGTACCTTCGAGATCATCCGTGGAGCAGTCGCGAGGAGTTGCGTGACGGTTGTGGATTGGGACATCGGACGTTGATGTGGATCATTGAGAACGAGTGCAGTTTGCGGACTGAGTCTCGTGTGGCTCGTGGTGGTGGTCCGAAGCGTCTTTGTTATGCGTTGCCTGCAGAGGTTTCGCGGAATTGAAGGGGGATTCAGATGAGTGAGTACCGAGAGTTGGGACCGAACGAGCGGATTGAGCCGGGCGACGAATACTGGACGAAGGGTGACATGTGGCGTCCCACGGGTAGTGTTGGCCTGACTCCTTCTATGGGGATGCGTTACCGGCGTCCGGTTCGCCCTTGGGTTGGTCTTCGCACGGAGTTGGACAAAGCGACTGCCGAGCGTGCGGAGTCGACTGAGGTCTTGCAGGAGTTGGCTGACCGTGAGGATGACCAGGCGTGGCATCATGGTTCAGCGGAATGGGTTGATCTTCGTTCGAGTGCTTTTGGCGACAAGGTGACGTTCAACCATACCCAAATCCGGCGTCGGGTGGAGCCGGAGTACCGGCTTCTGGAGGTGGGGGAGCTGATTATTCGTGGAGATGAGGTGCTGTCCGAGGTGGACGGTGAGTGGGAATTATCCCAGAACATTGGGATGTTGTGCGGGGCCAACCACTTGAAGTACCGGCGTCGAGTGGAGCCAGCTTCGTACGCGACGGTTGAGGGTGGTCACGACGCCCAGATTGATGTGGATGCGGCGTTCCGAGAGGCTGGGGTTGATCCGAGTCGTTGTGTTGACAACGTGACGCAAGCTGGTCTGGATGCCTCAGAGGGAGGCTGTCACATCGAATCTCCCGGCGTTCTGGCGAAACCACCACTAGGTTGCAAGCCCCGGTTCGTCTGGGTGGAGCATCGTGTGGGTGAGTTGGCTGACGCGATTGGTCGGTATGCTGATGACAGCCGCATGGACATTGAGTGGGTGATTGAGTTGCAGGAGCATTTAACCTGGTTGCAGGAGCGTGGCGATGACTGACAACGAGCGACTAGCGGTGTGTGCCCGTGATGCGATCAATGAGTTGCTGCACCGGTGTCAGGATCTGAAGCTGACGACGACTGAGATGCTGCAGGTGGGCGACGGGTTGAAGTCGATGGTGACATTCAAGGATGATGTTCAGCAGGCGTCTCAGCAGCGTATTGTGGCGGTGCTGGACAAGCCGGGGCGAGAACTGACCAGAAGGATGTTCTAGCGATGTGTGAGGTCCGCGAGACGCTGCACCGTTACATCGATGGACTGGGCATAATCAACGCCGAGCGTGGCATCCTACTGGTGCGTCACGATGACTATTCAGACTTGGCGGCAGCGTTCGGAATGCCGGAAGAAGAAGTGAACCCGGATACCTGCGAGATGCGCTTCCGTGGTCTGCGTTTAAAGGTGATTGAGAATCCGATTCGTCGGTTCGAGTGGGCACCATTCATGGACTGAGTCAGATCTTAGGCTTCCGCTTGAGTCCGTTGCTGTACTTTGCTTTGGGTGGGTCAATCAGGTCGCGAGTAATTTCAATGTCTTTGATGGCCGACAGGATTGATTGTCGGTATCCGGCACACTTCTTGACGACATTTGTGTGGCCTTTCTGGATCGCGGCATCAGACATGAGGTTCAGCGCTATGCAGACACGGTCCAGACTGACGAGTGCGACCCCCGCTTCCCTGAAGCACATCGCGGGCAGTTCTTTGGGGTCGTTGGGATAGATGTAGCCAGCCTGACGGCTGTAGCAGGTGTCGATCGCTTTCGGATCGTGCATCTTACTGAGAGACGGTGCCGGCAATTCCGGTTGATGAGACTCGGTTTGGTAAAAGTCGGTCATGTCCTACTTTCAGTATTCTTGATTTTCGGCGGCATTGTCGAGAGCTTCTCTGTGCAGATTGTCGTCGGTCTGCAGTTTATTCAGGACGAGTTCATCTGCCCATGTCCAGTTGCTGTCGTCACCGTCGTGCCGCTCCTGCTGATATCGGTCATGCCGTTGAAACTCATTGAACTCAATGACTTCGCAGTCGACGATTTCACCAGTGGAATACATGATGCCAACTGACGGTTCAGCCGGGTAGACATCAATGGTCAGGTCGGCTGTGATTTCGTGTTCGTGATCTCTGGCTTTGACTTTGATACGGAAGCTGGCGTCGCACATGGTGGGAACTCTTCTGTAAAGACTTCGATTCGGACACTGGGGCCGAGGTGGCGACGGTTGCCATCCTGAATGCCGAACGTGTTTGTGATGTATTTTCGACTGTCATCGTGGAACCAACCGCAAGCGACCAGGCTGTCTTCCAGGGATTTGTAGGTGCCACGCAGGACAGAACTGGAATCCCAGAAGCGTTGTCCTTTGCCAAGGATACGAGTGACGAGGACTGAGACGGGAAACTCAAATGGCTGACGGACAAGGCCGAGCATTCTCAGGTCAGTCTCCATCCGCCGTCTTGTCTTGTGCATACCGCTCCAGTGTCGGCCCTGCCCATCGTTTTTGTTTTGAATCTCAATGGGCAGGATCCGGTCAAGGACTTTCATGCGTATGCGTCCTTAATTTTGTTCTGCCTGTGCCTGTTGTTTGGCTTTCTTGTCCATGATGTCTGCAAGTTCCTGGCAAGCAGCCGCCAGGGGTTTACGAGAATTCTGACCGCATGACAGGACGTATTCCATCGCGAGATCAGCACCAGCGTAGGGAAGTGCGCAGAATACAGCTTTCGAAAGAATGATAGTTGCGTGATCGCAACCCTGCGTGAGCATCGCTTCGAATTCAGGCGGGACTTTCTTGAGATGGTTCTTTTCCCCAGACGCCGCAAACAGGTCCAGAAATTCCTGGGCGAGTTCTGTGTACTCCTGCTCTTCAGTCTTAATTCGATTCGTCATGCTTCCGTTCTTTCCAGAATTCGTTTGATGGTCTGTGGATACCAGCGGTTTCCACGATTGGTGATGCCTTCGTCGGTGAGTGTGCGTCCGATTTCTCCGAGGCCCATTCCGCAGTTGTGCATCCAGACGATGCGGCCAATGACCTTCTGCTCTTCCGGGCATTTGATCATGCCTTCATGGTGACCACTCTTGTCATGCGTCCGAGACTCCGGGTCTTCCATCATGCCGTAGGGGAAGTGTGAGGGGTTGAGGTGAGCCTTGCCATTGGACATGCGGTGATTCATGGCAATTGATGTTCGCTCCGCGATGGCGCGTGGTTCCCATGAGGTGACCCCGAGCAGGAACGTCGCCATGAGTTCGCCAGTCGCGGTGGACGTGTCGATGGTGCAGCCACCCTCATTCGCCAGGTGAAACCTCGTGTTGTGTTCTTTCCAGAAGCGGAGTGTGGTGAGACCGTCGATGGTTTCACGGAACACGCGGTCGAGCTTCATGGCGATGACGTTGGAATGTGCGGGCAGCATCATGAGGTCAGCGCCGCCAGGCCGATCGAACAGAGCGGTTTTACGAGCCGAGACTTCCGGGTCTTCAATGACTCGGTCGATCGACATGCCGTTGGCGTGGCAGTATTTCTCACAGGCTTCAATCTGTACCTGCAGAGAGCAGGCACGTTCGGTCGCATGTTCTGGCCGCGGGCTGTAGCGGCAGTAGATGATGTTCATGAGGGGTCTTTCCGGTACTTGGCGAGTTCACCATCAACGATCTCTTTGGCGTCGATGGACTGATAGTTGAGGATCAACAGGATGTGATCACGCTCCAACGTCGCTGGCATCGTCTTCAGCCAGTCGATGTCTTCGGCAATTAGTTTCCGGTACTGATCTACGGTAACGATCATTTTCCTGCTCCCCGACCGAGTAATTCATCGGCAGGATAACAGGACATGAGCAATGATCAAGTGGAAGATGAGTTCAAAGAGTTGCTGAAGTTGGAAAAAGTGCTGTCTGGCACGGTTCCGCCGAGGCCGGGAATTACGTCGCCGCCACAAAGCAAGACGGGGATCAGTGAAGCGGAACTGGAAGCGTTGCAGGCGAAAGCTGATTCAACCCCGATGGACTTCTTCCGTGACCTGGAATGGGCTTACCAGAATCTCGGCAACGACACGCCGACCGGAGCACCGTCAACATCGGCGTTGCACCTACTGAATTACGGCAGCTCGGCTCGTTCGGATTTCATGAAGCTGATCTCGGCTTACATGATGAAGAAAGAGAAGCAGAAGGAAGACGAAGACGCGCGACGGGATGACCGGCGTAAACAGATGAAGTTCATCAACTCGCTGCGGGATGAGATGGACCGCCTGTCCGTTGACCTGTTACGTCAAGCTACTGATGACCAGTTGATGGATGCCTGCTCGGCAAGGGGATTGCCCTTTGGACGTTAGAGCCGCGGTAGAACTGAATGCTCAGGGTAACCTGCCGACCGGGCCGACCGACTGGTTTTACCAGCATCTGGTGCCGAAAGACCTGTCCGGCAACCTGAAGTTCCGTGAGTTCGTTCTGGAATGGGCGGATCAGCATCCGGACCACCGGCAGGAACTGTGGTCTATATGTTCGCGTGACATACTATTCTACATCAACACGTTCGGCTGGACGATCAATCCCAAAGAGCATCCGAAACGACCGCTCCGACCGTTCATCACGTACAAGTATCAGGACGAGACGCTCCCGGTCATCTGTGCGGCGATTGGAAACGAAGACCTGGCGATTCCTAAGACTCGTGACATGGGTGCGTCATGGCTGTGTCTGATCGCGCTGGAGCATCGCTGGCACTTCAGCGAACTGCAGTTGTTCCTGCTGACGTCTGAGAAAGAGGAACTGGTCGATGGTCCGTCTGAGAAGGCGTTGTTCAATAAGTTGGATTTCTGGTGGAAACATCTACCGGACTGGCTGACGCCGAACATCCATTCTCAGAAGAAGCATCGTAAGAATCTGGACAACGGCTCGGCGTTCGATGGCGAGGCGACGGTCGAGAACATGGCGACCGGTGACCGGCGAACCTGCATCTTCATGGACGAAACCTCGAAGATGAACGGTGCCGACAAGATATTCACGTCAACCCGCGACGTGACACGCTCTCGGCTGTTCAACAGCACGCCCAACGGCAGATTCGGGATCGGGGAACCATTCTATAAGCGAGTCAGGGACGGTCGTACGAAACGCATCTTTATGCACTGGTCCCGGCATCCGGAGAAGTCCAGGGGGCTGTATCACCTGGTGGATGGCGAGAAGGTGATGCTGGATCCAGCGACGTACAACTGGGAAGAGGATTACGACTTCGAAACACTGCAGTTTGTTGGTGAGAGAAAGCCTCGAAGTACGTGGTACGACGTGCAATGCGACCGCGCACAGTCGAAGACGGACATCGCTCAGGAATTGGACATTGACTTCCTCGGCAGCTCAGAGCGGTTCGCAGATGACGAGGTCATGTTGAGAGTTCGCGACACGTACTGCGAAGAGCCGGAAACACGAGGGCGACTGGCAATTGACAGCGAGGATCTGACCGCACGCTGGACGAATCAGAAGCAGGGGCCGTTCCGAATCTGGATGGGACTGGACGGCGGAATCCGGCCTCCTCGCGGCATTTACGCAATTGGAGTCGATATATCGGCAGGGACTGGTGGTGCGTACTCGTCGGAATCGGCTGTCATCGTCTGGAATTCCGTCACGAAAGAACAGGTGGCGTCGTTCGCGACATCAACGGTGCGACCAGAACCGTTTGCAGCGTTTGTCGTGGGTGTGTGTAAATGGTTCCACAACGCTTTCATGGTTCCAGAGGTCAATGGTCCGCTCGGGACGACGTTCATCAACAAGGTGAAATCACTGGGATACTGGAACCTCTACGTGCGTGAAGTGAAAGACGTCATGCACAACGAGAAGACAAAGAAGGTGGGGTATGCGAACAGTGACCGCGGTGCGGAGATTCTTGGTCGCCTGCAGGAAGCAATGGCTCGCAGCCACTGCAAAGTACGGGACAAGCGGATTGTCGATCAGTTTTTAGAGTACGAATGGAAGAACGGGAAGTTGGTCCATGCTGGTGCGGAATCGTCTAAGTCGGAGTCTGACAAGGGTTTAACGCACGGCGACATAGCGATTGCGGCAGCTTGTGGCTGGTTGGGGGTCACATCGAAGCCGGCATTGCTGGCACCAGTGGTGGAACCGGAACCTGAGTTTGGCACGGTTGGCTATCGATTGCGGCAGCAAGAGTTGGAAGACGAGCGAAACACAGTCACAAGTGACGTGGATTGGTAAATCGATGATCGACCTGGGTAATTCGTCTGATCGCACGAGTCTGTGGACGGCAATGAAGTCGTCGCATCTGGCATTGCAGCCGTTCAGGGAAAAGCGACGGCGGTGCATAGAGAACTATGTGGGAAGCGAGTGGGGGAACGTCACCGACGACCGGAAAGAAGTGCTGGTCAACATCCTCGCGCTGACCGCCCGCACGTACATGATGTCTCTGGCGGCAAATCGGCCTCAGATTCTGGTGACGGCGGATGACGTTAAGCTCAAACCGTTTGCCAAGAAGTTCGAAGTCGGCGTGAATAACGTCCTCAAAGAGATTCAGTTCGAGCGGACGCTACGCAAAATCGTCCTTGATGCCTTCTTTTCCATCGGCATTTCAAAGGTTTATTGGGCTGATTCTGAACCGATTGAGATGCCGAATCCAGAAATGCCGGCAGAGCCTGGTTTTGGTGCCTCGGAACAGGACTGGCTGGATTACCAGATGATTCAGGAGTTGATGTCCGGCACCACGCTGGTGGATCCCGGTAAGCCGATGGTCGAGCGGATATCACTGGATGACTATCTGTACGACACCCAGGCGACGTCCTTCGATCGGGCACGGTATCACGCTCACGAGTACCGAGTTCCTCTGTCTGCGGTGAGAGGAGATGAGCGATTCGATCAGAAGGTGGTCAAGAAGCTGACGACTGACAGCAAGTGGTCAGGTTCCGCGTACGGCACGCATGAAGAGCGGACTCAGGAGATGATTTCTGACTCGCATGATCATGACGAAGTCGAACCGATGGTCACGCTGATTGACCTGTATCTGCCGTTTGAGAATAAATGGGCGGTAGTGTCGAACGACCAGCTCCCTCCACTGTTTGTGGACGACTGGAATGGACCTGAAGCGGGACCATTCGCACACCTGTGCTTCGATGAGGTGCCGGATAACGCCATGCCGATGGCACCCGCTCAGAACCTGCGTCTCCTGCATCAGTTGATGAACTCAGTGATGCGGAAGCAGGCGAGGCAAGCGCGGCGTCAGAAAGACGTGACGACGTATCAGGGAGATATCAAGGACGCCCAGAACGTCAGGGACGCGAAGGATGGAGATACCATCCGAGTCAATGATCCAAACAGCATCAATGTGATGAAATACGGCGGTGTCGATCAGATGAACCTGGCGTTCTACCAGGTGGCAGACGGCATTTATAACCGAATGGCGGGTAATCTGGACGCGATGGCCGGACTGGGTCCGCAGAGTAAGACCGCGACTCAAGACCAATTGATCAACGATGCGGTGTCTGAGTCTGAGGCTCGGATGCAGTATGCCGTCGTTGAGTTTGTGGGCGGAATCGCTCGGTCGCTCGGCCAGATGATGTGGGTGGACGAGACGCTGGAAGTGCAGGGTTCGTACAAGCTGGCTGGCGTTCGGTCGCCAATCGACGCCACATGGACGACCGAGATGCGTGAAGGCGATGTGGCTCAGTACCACTTCAACGTCGAGCCGCATTCGATGGCGTACAAGTCTCCCAGTATGCGTCTGCAGTCGATCGGACAGGCGATCCAGATGCTGGCTCCAGCGCTGCAGACAGGCACTGTGGTGCTGGATGGAGCGGCCCTTGCGTCCACCGCGGCAGAACTGCTCAATGAACCACGGATTCTGGAGATCATTAAGTCGCCACCACCGCCAGACCCTGCAATGCAGCAGGGTGGACCGGGCGGCGGCGGAGGTGGGGGAGGTGGGATAAATAGCCCGACTCACAACATCCGTGAGAATATCAGCACGCAGGGCACACCGGATTCGCAACGAGTGCAGTTGGCACAGCAATTTGCGGCAAATGCCGGCCAGCAGGGGAGTGGGCAGGGTGTCCAGTGACACACCACGGGAGCAGTTTCTTAGCGGACAGCGACCGGCACGAGCGGATTACCGGGATTTCAAGCTGCCGTCGGCTCCGAAAGATGGGACGGTGGCTGACTGGGATACGTGGATCACCGATTCCTGCGCACTGCTGGAAGGTCAATACACACTGGAAACTGTGGCAGGCACAACTCGGCGTGTGCATGTGCTGTCGGCTACATCCGATCTAGTGCTGATCGTTGAATATGACGTCACGACATTGAAATTCTCGCCTGAACCCGAGCAGTGGTTTAAGGAAAACATAGGCACGGCACCGGCGATTCCACAATGAAATACACAATCAACGGCAAAAAAGTCACGCGAGAAGAGTTTGCCGCTCGTCATGAAGGCAACGGGAAACTGGAAGCGATCCTGGAGACGCGGCAGTTTCCGGGTGGGCATGAACCGTACTGGGGCACCGGACACGAGTCCGTGTCATGCAGCGTTCCAGCGGGCCAGGCGAAAGAGCATCACGAATGGTGTCAGTCACAAGGGTTGGTTGACTATTCGATCGATGCAAACGGGGATGTCAAACACGGGAGTCCGGAAGGCCGGAAGAAGTATCTGAAAGCACGAGGGATGGCGGATGCTGGCGGTGCCGGCTCCGATGCACGCGCGTCAACAATTAAACGGGGAACATGATGTTTTTACGAGACATAATCCGAGACGAGCAGGCGGAAGCTGGTGGTGAAGGCGGCGGTGGGGTATCCGATCCACCGGACATGAAGGAAGAATTCACGGCCATCCTGGACAAGATGGAGAGTGAAGAAACTGGCGAGGAAGTTGACGAATCGCCGTCAGAAGAACCAGTGGCGGCTGTTGAGGATGACAGTACGCCGGAAGAGAATTCGGACGATGCGAGTTCAGATTCGGACGATGACAGTTGGCTGACAGACGACCTGCGTGAACGAGCGAAGAATTATCATTTCACGGAAGAAATGATGCTCGCGCAAGGGGCACCAGAAGATGTCGAAGCCAACATGCTGCTGATTGACAATTACCAGCAGCGGCAGATGGAACTGCAGCAAGCGGCGTACATGGCGGCGAATCCGCAGCAGCCACCGATGATTGATCCGTTACCGGAGAACGGTGCGGCGTCACCCCCAGGGATGGCCCCGCCGCCGGGATTTGAGTTCAAAGACTTCACGCAGCAGATCGAAGAACTGGTCACTGAGGGCTACGACGCCCCATTGACTGATTTGCAGCGGGGGATGGCCGAACAGCAAAAGATGCTGCATCAGCACAATCAGATGCTTGAGCAGCGGATGATGCAGATGGAGCATCACGCGATGCAGGTGCAGCAAGGGGCTGTGCAGAATCATCAGAATCGCGTTTTGACGATGGTCGACAATCTGGGTCGGGACGATTTGTTCGGGACGGCTGACGATTTCACGCCCGAGCAGGCTGCAAATACTGAGAAGGTCAATTCTCAGTTGGAATACATGATGAGGCACGAGGGATACCCGCTGAATCCAGCGACGGTGAAGACCGCGTATCAGCGGGTGTTCTCGGAACAGTTGGTCAAAGAAGCCACGAAGAACAAGTTCAATAAAGTCCAGAATCAGTCGCGAAAACGGATGGGTCGTGGTGCGACAACCACGCCTCGCGAGGATATGGAATGGGATGGTGACATCACGGATGACCCGGTTCTGCTGGCTGCAGGCCGGAAAATGATGCGGGAAGCCAACGGTTATTGAGCGTAAAACCGATACAAAGATAAACCGAGTCGGATTCACCATCCGGCTCGTTGGACTGGCGTGCTAAATCCGTCAGGACAGTGACGTGCCTACTCCGTCGCAAATGGGATTGGTGGTTGTATTTGGATTCAACAAACCCCGACACGGCCTGAGTCGTGTGCGAATTGAGGAGTAGGTACGCATGGCGCTTTACCCAGAACAATTGGACGATCTGGCGGAACTGACCTTCAACCGTTCGAAGCGGAAACAGTGGGTCGATCTCTCGCTGGACAATCAGGAATACGTCTTCGCCAAGCAGTTCATGAACGGCAAGAAGAAGACGCCCGTCAAGGGTGGTCCGCTTCAGCAGTGGAAGCTGCAGACAGGGAAAACCGGTCAGGCACGCTGGACCGGGATGTACTCTGAAGACCAGACATCAGTTGCGAACCTGATGACTGGCGCGTCCCAGAAGTGGGCGATCATGACGACGAACTTTTCGTACGACGTGAACGAGCCTGAGTTCCAGGGCGACGATGTCACGATGATCATCAACGAGTTGGTGGTTCGTGAACACGACATGTACTCAGGCTACGTCGAGTTGATGGAAGCTGCGTTGTGGACGGCTCCGACGTCGAGTACGCAAGACCCGCGGCCAATGAGTGGCATCCCCTTCTGGCTTCAGAAGAGTGCGACTGAAGGCTTCAATGGCGGGAACCCGAGTGGTTTCTCTGACGGTGCCGGCGGGGTCAACACGACCACGCACAGCAACTGGAAGAACTACACGTTCGGTTACTCGGCGGTCACTCGTGATGACATCATCGCGAAGTGGAAGAAGGCTGTGACTTTCACTCGCTTCAAGGCGCCGCATAGCTATGCGGAACTGGGCGGCGGAACACCCAACTGGATGTTCTACACCACCTACCGTCTGCAAGAACCGCTGATGCAGTTTCTCGACGCTCGTAACGACAAGATCACTGACCTTGCCGGTACGCAGAACTGCATGTTCAACAGCATTCCAGTTGAAGTCGCCTTCGAGCTGGAGAACAGCACGCAGGACGGCTACGACAGCACTGATCCGATCTACGGGATCAACTGGAAGACGTTCGAATACTTCTGTCAGAAGGGCAAGGAGATGGTTCGCAAGAAACCAAAAGAAGCCCCTCTGCAACACAACGTCCGCAACGTGTTCATGGACAGCATTGGAAACCTTCAGTGCTTCAACCGTCGAGCGAATTTCGTCGGTTACTCACTGGTCTGATTTCGCTGCTGTTGCTTGAGACTTTACTGAAACTTTTCCTCACTGAATGAGGCTCAAAATCATGAGTGCGTTTACCAAAGGCATCACGAATTTTCAGGAAGAAGGGTCGCTCGTCGGCCAGTCTTACAAACTGTGGAAGGACTGTTCGATCGACACTCTGGCTCTCGACTACAATCGAGGCTATGTGTTCAAGGACAACTTCCTCACGCTTCCTACCGGGAAGTATACGCTGACTGACACCACACCAAGTAGTGGCGCGGCGACGTTCGCGTTGGGTGATCTGGACGGCGGCGTCGGAATCCTGGACGCTGGAACTGCAGCAGAAGGTGAGGGTGGTCAAATCCAACTGAATTCAACAGTTGGTGCCGGCTTCTTTACCCAGGCTTCAGGCACGTTGTGGTTTGAATCGCGTGTTAAAGTTGCCGACATGGCAACTGGTCCTGAGTTCTTCCTCGGGTTGAGTGCAATCGACACGACGATTCTCGCATCGAGTGCGAATACCAGTGCCAACCACATCGGCTTCGAGTCGGTGAGCGATGATGGCGTGCTGTTGTTCCATGCGGAAGTCGCCGGTGCCCGCACCAGTTCGACTGCGACCATTCACACGCTCGTGGAAGACACGTACGTGCGACTTGGCTTCAAGGTGGTCGATCGCGCCCGCATCGAAGTCTACGTTAATGGTGCCAAGGTTGACACTCTGACGGCTGGCTTCCCGCTGGTCGGTATGGTGCCAAGTTTTGCTGTTCATTCAGACGGCACAACCGATTCGATCGGCTACATCGACTGGTGGGACGTCGCTGTCGAGCGAACTGCTTCCTGATCTCTGTGGAGTCCACCTCCGTGGATGGGTTGGCGTGCGTGTCAGGGATGGCCGCACGCCAACTTATCTTCTTTCATTTTGATTTGAGGATCCATTGTTATGGCGATGACTCCAGAAGAGAAAGCCGAGTACCGCGCGAAGGTACAGAAGAGTTTCTACGTGGAACAGCTAGTCGTGGAAGAACCGGTGGTGGTGACGACTGCTGCGGTGCCGGTTGAGGAACCGGTGATCACGTTGACTGACGAAAATCCTAAGACGAAGTGAAAGTCTTCGAAGTCCGAATAGTTTTCCGGGGGGAACAATGCACACATACGACGAAGAGCGGCTGCAGCACATGTGCGGTAGCCATGATCTGGACGACCGTTTGTTACAGCTCTATGCCATCGCACAAAAGCTCTGGCACACGATTCAGACAGGTCCGATGAGCGATGACATCCTGTTGAGTCTGGTGATTCAGGCGAAGGCGTACTCGATTCCTGAAGAGGTGAAAAGTCCGTGGGATGACGTTCCCGCGTACACAGACGTCGTGGTGCGGCATCGGAGTGAGACGCCGTACGAAGCGGAGTTTGTGCGGCGGAAGTTCGCGAGCGACGGACGAGATATCGGACAAGTGGAAGTACGGCTGTTCGGTGATGACACAACGATCAAGGCTGTGCCGGCAGAGTACGTGTCGATTCTCACGGCACCGTTGGAGACTGGTCCGCAACTGCCCGAGCATCTTGCTGGCGTGCAGCAAGGCGACCTGGTGGTGTGGGCGCCGGCTGGTGAAGAGGTACAGGAAGTTCGTTTCCATGCGATGACGCCGACCGGTCAGATTCATCTGAAGACCGGGAAGACGAACTCCAAGAACACGTACGTGACCGCGGATGAAGTGTCGACTCTTGAGCCGGTTGAGGCTGGATAACAATGGCAGAACCAACCCTATCGCTGACAAGAGACAACCTCCGAGAGGAAGTTGGCCTGAAGCTGGGGTATGGCATCGACACGTCCGGTTGGGAACCCGAGCAGATATCGCGGATTGACATCTGCATCCGCAGCGGGCTGGGTCGATTCTACGTTCCGATCGTCCAGGATCAGAAAGAGGTTTATGAGTGGTCGTTCCTGAAGTTGACGGCAACGATCACGCCAGGGGATGACAGTGCGTCAGACGCTTTGCCGGATGATTGTGACGGGATCATTGATAGTTTTGTTGTCACGACTGGTGACGGCACGGCAGCAGTGATTCCGGTCATCCCGGTTCGTGACCTATTGAAACTCCGCGCGACTGTCGAGACGAAGGGAGTTCCGAAATACACCGCGATTCGGATCATCTCGACGGATCCGACGACGGCTCAATCACAACGGTACGAGGTGCTGTGTTTCCCGAAGTCGGATAGCACTAACGTCCTCAGTTACGAGTACCCGGTCAAGGTCGACACGATCGGGTCTATGAACACCTACCTGCCCGGTGGCGCGTCGCATTCTCAGACGATCATTGCGTCGTGTCTGGCGGTTGCTGAAGAGTACCTGACTCCCGGTGAGACGGTGCATCAGCAGGCGTTCCAGCAGCGGCTACAGGCGTCGATTGAGTATGACCGGCGGAACCTTCAGACCCAGCGGAGCATGACGTGGGATCTGAACGAGCCGACGTACGGGACGTGGGACTGGTTCAAGCGTGAGGTGAGCGGATACCTGTTGAGCAAGTGGGACACCAACCTGCTGACACACTCGGAGAACGCTCAGGTAGAGAGCCTGGTGCAGCGTGGGTTGAAGACGTTCTATTACCCGCCCGGTCAGCGGAAGTGCTGGTCGTTCATGTATGTGTCCGCGAGGATCACGCTGGGCAGTGGTACGAATGCCTACGACCTTCCTGCAGGCTTTACTGGTCTGCACGGCAAAATGACGTACGTGACGCCCGCAGCGACGGCACAGCCACTGCGTGAGGTCACTGAGGAAGAGATCCGAGCACTGGAGGCATCTGAAGCGACGTCATCAAGTCCCGAGTATGTCTGCATTCGGGAGAAGACCAGTTCTGGCGCTGCGACTCACACTGGCTCAACCACGTTTCTCTATGAGGCGGTCTTTTTCCCGACGCCTGACGCCACTGAGTCAATTCAGTACCGATACAAAGTCAGTCCTGCAGTGTTGTCAGCATCGGTGACATACCCGTACGGCAGCGATGTTCATGCGGAGACGATGCGACAGGCGATGATTTTCCATGCTGCCGAGCAGAAGGCTGACGGAAACCAGCAGGAAGAGTCACAGAAGTTCCAACAGGCGTTGGCGTCGAGCATGTTCGCTGACGTGAATGTAGACGTTTCTGATTACGACATGGCTCCACCACAACAGCAACCACCACAGCAAAGACCAGAAAGATAAGTCATGGCAAAAGGCACATACCCCCAAACAGCGCCCACGTACGGCACCTACCAGTGGCTTCAGTTGCGGGTCGGTCTGTTCCTGCGTGATGACCTTGAAACGAACGCGAATTACGAGCAGTGGGATGCTTACCAGCTTGGCATTGTTGACGAGATCATTCAGTCTGGTGTGCGTGATTTTTACTTCCCGACATTGGCACCCGGTCAGAAACGACCCCATGTGTGGTCATTCTTGAAGCAAGCGGGTTCATTCACGCTTGGAACTGCGGTGGACGTCGAAGAGTTGCCTGCTGATTTCGGTGGGATGATTGGCGATATAACGTGGGAAGATGCAGACGCGGAACGCAGCATTAAGTTGGTCAGTGAGGCGGAACTGCGATCATCCTCAGCAATGGAAGATACGGACGGCGCCCCAAAGTACGCGGCAATTCGTGCAAAGCATGACGCTATTCCGACAGCCGCCCAAACGTACGAAGTGAAACTGTTTCCAAAACCTGCGGCTGGACAGAATCTTCAAGTCCTGCTTTACCGGTACACGTCAATACCGCCGCTGTTGTCGACAACGAACCTGTACCCGAACGGCGTGGCGGGTCACGCGGAAACGATCTCGGCGTCTTGCCTCGCGTGTGCGGAGTTGATGTATAAGGGCGTGGAAGGTCCGATGAGTCAAATGTACCAGTCTCGTCTGCAAGCGAGCGTCATGCTGGACTCGACATTCCTTGACCCAAGCAACGACGACCTTCGCAGCATGTTTGACGCACCGCAGAGTTAGACATCTTAACCAATCAGACAACATCAGGAATTCAAGGAAAGATACGTCATGGCTAGAGGCACATACCCCCAGACGGCACCAACGTATGGCACTTACCAGTGGCTTCAACTTCGTGTCGGCTTGTTCCTGCGCAATGAACTCGACTTAGGCGCGAACGCGAATTACGAGCAATGGGATGCTTACCAGCTTGGGATCGTGGATGAGATCATCCAGTCTGGCGTGCGGAACTTCTACTACCCAACCCTGGCGCCCGGTCAGAAGAAACCGTATGCGTGGTCCTTCTTGAAGAAGGAAGGCACAATCACGCTTGCAACTGACACTGGCACCTATGCCCTTACCGCTGACTTTGGCGGCATGATCGGTGACCTGACATGGGATGAGGCAGAAGATAAACGCAGTATTAAGTTGGTCAGTGAAGCGGAACTGCGATCATCCGAGTCGATGGAAACGACTGACGGCGCCCCAAAGTACGCGGCAGTCCGTGCAGAGGGCGTCGATGCTACTGCGATTCAGGGATACGAAGTGGTGTTATTCCCAGTCCCTGACCTAGCGCTCAATGCAAAGACGCTGAGGTATCGGTACACGTCACTGCCAGGGCTGTTGACGACAACGAATCTGTATCCGAATGGCGTGGCGGGTCATGCGGAAACGATCGTAGCGTCTTGTCTTTCGTGTGCGGAAACGATGTATAAGGGAATGCCGGGTGCGATGACCAAGAAGTATCAGGCACGTCTGCAAGCGAGTGTCATGCTGGACTCGACATTCCTTGACCCAAGCAACGACGATTTACGAACACTGTTTAATGCACCGTCACCACAACAAGCGTCTTAATCAACATGGGGGGGGAATGATGAAGTTGGCCGAAGTAGTTGCGGAAATTCATAAACTGGAAGGCACGCGGGACAAGTTGAAGATTGAGATGGAAACGACTCAGGCTGGTTTGCAGAAGTTTGGAACAGCAGTGTTTTCTGCTGTTCGGCACCTGTCTGAGAAGAATACAGATCGTATTCAATTCGAGTTGGCTGGCTGTCAATACGAGGTTCGAAACACTGGAGATTTGACTCGTATCAATCAGTTGGCTGCTGCTGATGAAAAGACGGAAATAGAACTGTAAGCAATGGCGAGATCATCATTCCCAATCTCACGACCGACCTATGGAACCTATGAATGGTTCCAGCGGGAGATCGGTGTTGCTGTGGGGATCGGTGCGAACTTCAATCAGTGGGATCACCCGGAAGTCGAGAAGGTGGATTCGGTGATCCAGCGTGGCATCCATCGCTTCTACCAGCCAGCCGGCACCGGTCAACGGTTCCAGCGAGGCTACCAGTGGTCGTTCCTGAAGCCGTTGGGAACGTTGATTACATCAGCGCCTTACAGCACAGGCACTATTGAGGTCGTAAGTGGAGTCATGACGATTACGGGCGGTGTCTTTCCTTCATGGGTACTTGACGGGGCGTTCCATTTCGATGGTACGTCCGGGGCAGTGAGTACCATCGTAGGCTATGAAGGCATCGGCGTGACGAGTGTGTCTGACGCCTACGATGAAGTGACGTTGGTCAACACGACAATCAATGCGGATGCCGGTACGACGTTCTCGTTAGACAGGCCGAAGTATTCGATGCCCGCTACGTTTGACGGGATGGATGGTCCACTGACGTATGAGTCAGGTTCGGGGAACAACCCGATCCGCGTCTTCCCTGAATATGATGTTCGTCGGCGTAGTCAGAATTACAATTCGTCAGGGACTCCACAGGTTGCTGGCCTGTATCCGGAAGACCCCGATGCAACGACAGGGACGGTCAGGAAGATCAAGTTGTACCCGTCGCCGGATGCCGTGTATGTGCTGGAGTACCGATACAAGATTGAACCGGCTGATCTGGCGGAAGGCGAATTCCCACTCGGCGGCAGAGTGAATGCTGAGACGATCCTGATGAGTTGCCTGGCGATCCTGAATCCGAAACTTGAAGAGACATTCCTGGCTCGGTTGGCATCGGCTATCGATCAGGATCAGACAAGTCATCAGGCGGCGAACCTCGGCCAGAATCTGGATCGATCAGACGACGTGTACAATGATCGAAACTTCCGCAACTCGTATCTGACGTCATACGACAATTCGTAAGAGGAATAAGGCAATGGGTCGTTTGGAACCGAATCATGATGCTGTTCGTGTTGCATACGAAGAGACATCCGAGAGCGCTGGCGATGCGTGTGTTATCACGGTTCCAGCAGTCGCGGGGAAGTTGCATGTTCTGGAAGACCTGGAATTCTCCTATGACGATGCTCCGGCGGCGTTATCAACGATCAAGGTGACGTCTGGCGGTGAGACATTGCTGGATCAGTATATCACTGCTGGTGGCGTAGGTCAGTTTCAGTGGGGCGAACATGGTCGTCACGGTAGTGAGTCTGCCCGTGGATCAAGTTTGATCATCACGCTATCGGCTTCAGCAAGCCGTAAAGGCAAACTAAACGCAGGGGTCAGGTAATGCCATACGGCAGTGGAATGGGCGGACAATCAGGTACGAGCGGGATGATCATGAGTCTTCCCGAACATCACGAAGAACTCGTCACTGTTGTCAAAGAGAAGAAGGCACGGAATCGCGACATCAACATCGTGAGTCCGTTCGCCGGGAAGACGTTCTGTTTTGGCGAGTGGAAGAAGTCGTTGGGTAAACTGCCGCTCGATCGTGGTCATGTCGTGATGTACGACAACAGCAACGACCCTGCGTTCAGTCGACGTCTTCAGAAGTTCTGTGAGTCGGAATTGGATTCATACAAACTGGTGAAGGACACCAACGCACAACTGACGCTGGAACTATCCAATGACTGGACGGCGATCGGGAAGCGTTGTCGAGCGGTCTACGGGATCATTTACAACCAGTTGATCGATCATTCAAAGCCGTTGTCGTTGAATCTGGAAGACGACATCGGGGTGCCTGACGGCGCGTGGGAACGGTTGATGTTTCATGCAGAAGATGACAAAGTCGGCACGGTGATCGCGAAGTGTTACGACCGTCGTGCCTGGACACGTGACAAGATTAAGCAGGCGATCAGCGTCAACTTCAAGGTGACCGAGATGATTGGTCCGTCTGGCGTGGCACCGGAGATTAAACTGGTTCATCTGGAAGAGAAGGACTTTGGCGTTGAGTCGATTGGTGCCGGACACATGGGCCTATGGCTCACGAAAACGGACGTGATCAAAGACCTGAGCATGGGTCATCAGTTTGCCAACCTGGTCGGTAATGACATCAACTGGGGGTACGCGGTGAATCAGGCCGGTTTACTTTTCGTACAGGACTGGGGCGTGAAGCTGGACCATTACTACAAGAGTGATTCGGGGAAAAAGTTATCGTGCTGATTCTGAAGCACTGCCGGGTTCTGGCGACTCCCAAGACTGGTAGCACATGGGTTGAACGGGCCTGTTTGCGAGCAGTCAAGGGTGCAAAGAAGTATGGCGGTGATGCGGAATACCATGAACGGCTGATTGGCGAGCGGAGTGATTTACCGGCAATCGCGTTTGTTCGACATCCGTTGCAATGGTATCCGAGTTACTGGAATCACCGAGTTCGTCACGGCTGGACGGAGAGTCATAACATCGATCGTTTGTGTGCGTCGGATAGCTTCTCCGAGTTCATGGACAAGGCAGTCAGGAAGCTGCCGGGTTGGCTGGGTCAGTATTTAGAGACATGGATTGGTACACAGGCCGCGCCGGCTGAGTTCATTGGTCGTCATGAATGCCTGCAAACCGATCTAATCAAAGGATTGCGGTTCTTCAACGAAGAGTTTGACGAAGCAGAGTTACTGACGACGGCGGCGACCAATGCGAGTGACGACGTGACGTATCCAGCAGTCTGGTCAGACTCCTTGATTGAGGCGGTCTGCGAATCGGAACACGAGTTAATTCAACGCTTTTACGAATGAAGGAGAAGACTGATGGCGCCTCATAATACGAACGCGCGTGGTGCTGAAGCACAGTTGTTGAACGTCGCTGATCCCGGTGACGCAGGCAGCATTGGAACCGGTAGCCGAATCACGGCATACGTCGGTCTGGTGTCTGCCGGCGCTGAGACGCGATCGTTGCTGGATCCGGAAAGTGTTGGTCAGACACTGACTCTCGCTTTTGTCACTGACGGTGGTGACTGCGTTGTGACAGCCGCGACAGCGATCAATCAGACGGGCAACAACACGCTGACATTCGCAGATGCTGGTGACTTTGTTTTCTTGGTGGCGATCAAAGAAGGCACGGCACTGCAATGGCGAGAAGTCGCGAACGACGGCGTTGCTTTGTCAACGGTTTGAGTGTTCCAAATTAAGGTAATGTCTTATGGCACTTGTCATTGCGGACAGGGTGCGTGAAACGTCAACGACCACCGGTACGGGTACTTATACCCTTGCCGGTGCTGTCATTGGTCACCAGGCTTTTTCGGTCATAGGTGATGCAAACACGACGCATTACTGTGCGACTGACGGGACTGACTGGGAAGTCGGCACGGGCACGTACACAGCCAGTGGCACGACTCTCGCTCGCACGACGATCCTAGCGTCGAGTAACGCTGACGCAGCGGTTGATTGGTCAGCCGGTACGCGGAACATCTACGGCGTTCTGCCTGCGACGACGATTGGTGATCTGATTAGCAACGTAGCGTTTGACACGCTGGCTGAGTTGAATGCAATCGTCACTGACGCAACGTTGATTGACACTGCGGACAGCCGGTTAAGTGATTCGCGTGCGTGCAACAACACGTTCGACGTAGCGGCGACGGCCCGTACGAATCTGGGAGTTGATGCGGCAGGGACCGACAACTCCATCGATGTGACGTTCGCAGGAACCGGGACGTACATCAGTCTTGCCGGTCAGGTGATCACCGTTGATCCGATCACTGAGTCGGATATCTCCGACCTCGGTGCCTATGTCGTTGGTCCGGGGTCGAGTACAGACAATGCGATTGCCAGATACGACAGCACTACAGGAAAGCTGGTGCAGAACAGCGGCGTACTGATCGACGACAGCAACAACGTGGACATTCCCGGCACGCTCTCAGTCGGCACAGGTCACACGGTATCCGGCACGCTGGCGAGTGTGACAGGTGGTTCGACTAACACCAATGCAGCGGACTACGGATTCCTCGGCGGTGGCGAACTCTGCTCCATCGCGGACGGTTCCGATCACAGCGTGGTGGTGGGCGGATACAATAACGACATCACCTCGACCAGTCATGACATCTTCCTGGGTGGAGGCAACGGAAACTCAATCACAGGTGCCGTAGCCATACAGGCTGTCTTAGTCGGCGGAAGTGCTAATACCATCGCAGCCAGATACACTTTCATCGGCAGTGGAGCTAGTAACTCCATCGCCGCAGCAGCAGACTACGCATTTCTTGGCGGTGGAGCTAGTAACTCCATCGCCGCAGGAGCATCCTATTCATTCATCGGCGGCGGTCAACTCTGCTCAATTGCAGCCAGTTCCCAACACTCGGTGTTGGTAGGGGGTAATAATTGCGATATCACTGCGACCGGACATGGCAACTTTATCGGCGGTGGAATCGGTAATACCATTACGACTGCCCTAACAACCAGTGCAATAATAGTCGGCGGAAGTACGAACACCACAGCAGGCGACTATTCATTCATCGGCGGCGGTCAACTCTGCTCGATCGCTGACGGCTCTGATAACTCATCAATAGTGGGCGGTTATAATCTTGACATTACAAGTACGGGAACAGCTAATCACATTTCAGGGGGAAGTGCAAACACGATCACAGGCACCGCTACAAGAGCGGGAATAGTCGGAGGGTTCACGAATATAGTTTCTGCGGATTACGGATTTATCGGCGGTGGATCAACTAACACCAACGCCGCCCCCTACGGATTCCTCGGCGGCGGGCAGAACTGCTCCATCGCGGACGGTTCCGATCACAGCGTGATTGTCGGCGGGTACGACTGCGACATCACCTCGACGGGTCACGACAACTTCATTGGTGGTGGTAACGTCAATAAGATCACTGGTATTGCGACGGCAGCGGTAATTGCCGCAGGTCTTCAAAATACATGCTCAGCGAGCTACTCGACAATCGTCGGAGGGTATCTCAACGACATCACTGGGTCGGGATACTCATTTGTCGGTGGTGGTAGCTCACATTCATTGTCAGGGATTCGGGCGGTAATTTGTGGTGGAAGCACCAATACCAATACCGCAACGATGGGGTTTATCGGCGGCGGGCAGAATAACACTGCAAGTGGAACATACAGTGTGGTCTGTGGAGGCTCGACTAATACAAATAACGCATATGCCGCTTTCATCGGCAGCGGCGAACTCTGCTCCATCGCAGCCAGTGCCGATCACTCGGTGGTGGTGGGCGGATACAATAATGACATCACCGGAACGGGTCACGATTGCGTCATTTCTGGTGGCAACGGAAATCAGATCACAGGCACGGGAACAAGCAATGTCATCTGCGGTGGTCTAAACAGCACCGTGTCTGGCTCCTACAGCTTCCTAGGTGGCGGCTACCTCAACTCAAACTCAGCTCAGTACGCCTTCCTCGGCGGCGGGCAGAACTGCTCCATCGCAGCCGGTGCAGAGCACAGCGTGATTGTCGGCGGGAACAATAATGACATTACCGGGACGGGTGACGATTGCTTCATTGGTGGAGGCAATGCGATTCAAATTACTGGTAACGGTGGACAAAATGTTGCTGTCGGAGGGTATGCAAATACGATTTCAGCGACAGGACAGTATAACTTTATTGGAAGTGGGTGGGGCAACGATATTACGATCAATGCATATAACGCGGTTCTGGTAGGAGGAAAGGATAACGACAACGCCGCATCCTACGCATTCCTCGGTGGCGGTGAACTCTGCTCCATCGCATCCGGTTCCAACCACTCGGTGCTCGTGGGCGGCTACAACTGCGACATCGCTGCCACAGGTCACGACAACTTCATCGGCGGCGGAAACGCGAACAAGATCAACACCGCACTGACCACGTCAGCCACGGTGGTCGGTGGAGCGTCGAATACCACGTCAGGCGACTACTCGTTCATTGGCGGCGGTCAACTCTGCTCCATCGCATCCGGTGCAGATCACTCGGTGGTGGTGGGCGGCTACAACAACGACATCACCTCGACGGGGGATGACAACTTCATCGGCGGCGGCACAGGTAACCTCATATCAGGGACGTGTATCACTGGAGTCATTAGCGGGGGTCAGCAGAACACCCTTTCGTTGGCGAGCCACTACGCAGTCATCACAGGCGGCTGGCTAAATTCGATTAACTCCGAATTTGCATGGATCGGCGGCGGGTACAATAACGCCTGCACTGCCACCTA
>ERZ890604.157-NODE-157-length-25140-cov-17.048874_pt1 | contig 25140 bp, 22 predicted proteins | sample MGYA00521097_ERZ890604 | MGnify/ENA primary metagenome ERZ890604 (study PRJEB32303, sample SAMEA104408625) | aquatic metagenome | biome: Brackish water; feature: Chemocline; material: water | place: Baltic Sea | collected 2014-10-26T21:54:00 | depth 120 m ... | reverse complement strand
ATTATGAGTAAATGCGGATGTGGTAGATCGCCAACAGGAATGTGTAAAGGATGGCATGGTCTATCCCAAGAAGAATTTGAAGCTAAATTGAAAGAACATCAAGAAAGTGTAAAGGAAGAATAAGTTATGCAACTAACAAAAGAAATACCTACTGGGCTCTCCACCGCTTTGAAAATGACCTCGATCAATCTGAGTTTATTGGTGCTATTTTACTTCATCTTGGGCTTTAATGATTTACCAAGTACAACACCGTTTTTCATGCTATTCATCATGACGTTCATCATGGGTGGATTGATTCCTGCTTACTTTGGCGGCTATCTTTTCAAAATCTTTTCAAGGAAAGGTGCTGGGAAAGAAATGACAATCTTCGCCATTTTGGCAATCACTCTTGCGTTATTAAACTCGATTCCAAACGGTAATAATAATGCTACATCAGATATGTACTTGATCACAACAGCATTGCACTTCTCAACTGCAATCTCTGGGATTTGGTTTATTCCCAGAGGGATAAATCTTGAAAATACTGATGCCTAGGCTCATTCGCTTGATTGAAAGTAAAGCCGTGAATCCTGAGACTCATCTTTTGAGTTCCAGAAACTCGAACAACCTTGCTAATCTAGTCTAGAATAGAACCCAAGGTACAGACTGCTTAGGTTTTCAGTAACAATTTGAGATTCTGATTTCAAAGATTTGCTTTTACATAATCTACTGCATTGCGGAAAATCTGCAATCCTTCTCCTTCCCACTCGCCTAAAACATCACTTGATTCTGGGCCTGGTGCTGTGTTTCTTGTATGATCTGGATGTAACCATTTAGCATAAACTGCCTCTGGGTGAGGCATTAATCCGAATACTAATCCTGTCGCATCACAAACTCCTGCAATATTCCTCATACTACCATTAGGAGATAATGGGAATGGAAGTAACTCATCGGTAATCCCTTCACCATTTTCTGTTGCAGGGTCAACATATCTTACTGTAAGTTGATTATTAGCAGCCAACATGTCAAAGTCTGTGCTATCTGGTAATACGAATTTACCTTCACCATGCCTAACTGGACAATCTATTCTAGTTATTCCCTTGGTCCAAATACAAGGGCTGTTAGAATCGAACTCTAAAGTAACCCAACGGTCTTCATAACGACCTGAATCATTGAGAGTTAGGCTCGCTCTTTGAACGAAATCTGGAAGAGGGTCTTGTCCTGCTGCTGGGCCTGGTAGTAATCCAGTCTTAACCAGAACTTGGAATCCATTACAAATTCCGATAATCGGTTTTCCTGCAGCAACAAATGCGTGAAGTTGTTCACGTAGTGCAAAGCGCATTCTATTTCCTAACAATCGGCCACTACCCAAATGGTCTCCAAAAGAAAATCCACCTGGAACTGCTAGGATATGAAATTCATCTAGAGAACGATTACCATTGATGAAATGGTTGACATGCACTCTTGTCGCTTGGCCTCCAACCAAGTCAAATACTGCTTTAGTCTCGTGATCGCAATTGATTCCAAAACCAAATAGTACTGCAACTTTCGGTGTATCTACCATCAAGCAACACCTCCTGTGAGGTCAAGCGTTCCTTGCCATGAAGTAACCAATTGTTCTACTGGTAATTCTACTAATTCATCATATCCATCAGTGATACTGAGGGTAGATCCAACTGTTGAAATTCCTAATAATGTGATAGGATGTCCGGCCATTGCTTCAACAAAGTCAGCTTCGTTTCCGGCTGAAACTCCGATGACAATTCTACCTAATGACTCGCCCCACATTCTCCCCCAGAGGTCTCCACTTCCAGTTCCATCGATGTCAATAAAAGCACCACAGCGCCCACCAATACACATCTCTGCGACTGCTACTGCAATTCCACCTTCACTACAATCGTGAGCGGTGCGAACCAATCCGTTTTGGATTGTTTTTGATAGAGCGCGGTATGTATCAAGTTGGGATTCTGGATCTATTAATTGTGGAACTTCGCCACCAATTCCGCCTGCTTCTCCACTCTCTTTTAGCATGAAAGCGATTTCGCTTGCTCCCAGTTCTTGCTTGCTGGTTCCGACCAAATAGATACGCTCTCCAGCGCCTTTGAGGTCGCTTGTAGCAGTGTATCTAACATCTGGATGGTCTCCGAATAAAGAGAATAATAAAGTTGGTGGAATTGATATTTTACCTTCCCCGCTACCGTAATCATTCTTCATCGAATCTTTACCACTAACACATGGTAATCTGTAAGCCCGACAAACTCTCTCCAATTCTCGGTTTGCGCGAACCAGTTGTGCTAATTTGAATCTACCATCTGGTGTCTTGACCGATTCTATTGGGTCTGGCCAACAGAAATTATCAAGCCCTGCGATTTTGTCAACATCGACTCCAACACATACTGCATTACGAACTGCTTCATCAATAGAGGCTGCAGCCATTGCACCTGCATCGATATCTGAATACCTAGGTGTAATTCCACAAGAGACCACTATACCGTGCGGATTGCCATGAATTGGTGCGATAAGCCCTGCATCTCCAGGTCCGTCTCTTTCAACCCCAACGAATGGCTTGATGACGGTTTGAGCGATAACTTCGTGGTCATATTGACGAACCCATGTTTCCTTGCTAGTGATATTTGGCCTTGCTAACATTCGTAGCAAGAGGTCGTTATGATCGCTTTGTGCTGGAACGCTAAATGGTTCAAGTTGTGGAGGTTTCCATTCCGATTCCAATTGTAATTGTGGAACACCATCATGGAGGAATTCAATTGGCAAATATGCTACGGTCATTTCATTATACTTGACATGGAAATATCCAGTTGCAGTAAATATTGCAACTGCTGTTGCTTCCACCTCGTGCAGTGCAGCCAATGCATCAAATGCTGCACGGTCTTCTTCCTTTACTGCAACAGTCATTCGCTCTTGGCTTTCTGAAACTAGAATTTCCCAAGCCGAAAGGCCGGCTTGCTTTAGAGGTACTTTTGCTAAATCAATTTCACAGCCATTTGTATATTCTGCCATCTCACCAATAGAGGATGAAAGGCCGCCTGCTCCATTATCTGTAATACAGGTAATCAATCCGCTATCTCGCGCTTCGAGAATCATATCAACCATTTTCTTCTGGGTGATAGGGTCTCCGATTTGAACTGCTGAGGAAGGTGATTCTTCGGTTAATTCAAGTGAAGAAAAGGTTGCTCCATGTATTCCATCATAGCCAACTCGGCCACCGACCATGTAGACGATGTCTCCTGATGTTGGAGTCTTGATATGAGATTCTCTTCCATCTGCTAAACGACGCGGCATTATTCCTATTGTACCACAGTAAACCAGTGGTTTACCGATATATCTGTCATCGAAAACTATAGCACCGTTAACAGTTGGTATTCCAGATTCATTACCTCCAACCCGAACTCCAGCATGGACTCCGCGCAGTACTCTAGATGGGTGGAATAGATTGTCTGGTAAGTCTCCTTCCCAGTCAGGTGGTCCGAAACAGAAAACATCGGTATTAGCGATTGGTCTTGCTCCTAATCCTGTTCCAAGAATGTCGCGGTTAACCCCGACAATACCAGTCATAGCGCCACCATAGGGGTCTAATGCGCTTGGTGAATTGTGAGTTTCTGCTTTCATACAGATGGACCAATCGTCATCCCAAGCGATTACTCCAGAGTTATCGTGGAAGACAGAAAGTAACCAATCAACATCCTTTTGCATATCGTGGGTTGGATTCATGATGTGAGTTTTGAAGATTGAATCAATAATGGTATCCTCACCAGTTTCTGTATCAACGTGATGTATTTTTGATGCGAAAATCTTGTGCTTACAGTGTTCGGACCATGTTTGTGCCAAACATTCCAATTCAACATCTGTTGGTGCATCAGGTGAAATTCCTATCGCTTCTCTAATATTACGAGTTGCATCATCTCGATAGTGTCCTTGTATTGTTTGCATCTCTTCTAAATTTAAGGCGAGTAGTCCTGTATAGGATAACTCTTCTAATTCTGCATCACTAATTTCAAGGTTGACTCTTTTCGGCGTGGTGAAAACTTGGAGTGGTCTTTCTGGGAATTCAATCTCTGGCCAATTACCATTAGCGCATGCTGCTGAATCAGAAACAAGAGCTCTTTGAATCAAACCATTATAGATTGTTCCCGCTAGCCATTGACTATCACAATCGCTTGGCAATCCATAGAATGCGTAAGTGATATAGGTTGAAATTTCAGCATCTGTAGCTTGTGGAAAAATTGTGTGGAATCCATCAACTGCTGCTTTGCCTGGATTATCAGTAACACCGGGTTTGAATCCAATGGTTATCACACAATCAGGAGAAGTCGGAAATATCTCAGAATTACTCATTGCAAGTGTATTGATGAATCCTGTTTCGATAATTGGGTCAGTAAATAAGTCATCTGAACGAGTTGCTATTTCCTCTTCTGAAATATCAGATTTGATGAGAAAGCCAACTATGCTGCGAACCTCTGTTGCACTAACAGAATGGTCTGAAAGTAATTGCCTGCGAATGGAATCTCCACGCACATCGCGCATCCCTTGACCTTGTTTTGGCGTGACTTCTACGCGGGTTACAACCATGGCAATACACCGCCCCCTATGGGGGGCGTTTGGAGGCCATCGCCTACGCTCTTTGAACAATACGGAAGCATTCACTGTAACATCGGTGCTAAATATTGCCCTGTAAAACTCTCTTTGTGTGCTGCAATGTCTTCCGGTGTGCCCTTTACAAGTAATTGACCACCGCGTTCACCACCTTCAGGACCCAAATCAATAACCCAGTCGCTAGACTTAACCACATCAAGATGGTGTTCGATAACAATGATAGTATGACCCTTGTCTCTCAGTTCAAATAATACTTCAATTAATTTCTTAACATCTGAAAATGCTAGGCCGGTTGTTGGCTCATCAAGAATGTAAACTGTATGTTTATTTGGAGTTCGTCTTAACTCGCTAGCAAGTTTCACTCTCTGCGCTTCTCCTCCTGAAAGGGTTGTTGCAGGTTGACCTAATCTAATATAATCAAGTCCAACGGTGCTGAGTGTCATCAATGTACGGTGTATATTCTTGTGGTGTTCAAAGAAAATGATCGCTTGACCGACTGCCATGTTCAATACATCGTGAATTGTCTTACCCTTCCAAGTAACTTCCAAACATTCACGGGTATAGCGCTTGCCTTCACAAATATCACAAGTCATCCAAACATCTGGTAAGAAATTCATTTCTAGCTTTATTGCACCGCCACCTCTGCATGCTTCACAGCGACCCCCTTTGACGTTGAATGAAAAGGTTCCAGGGGTGTAACCGCGTTCTTTGGCCAGTGTTGTCTTAGAAAATAAACTACGAATCTCGTCGAATACTTTGGTATAAGTTGCGGGATTTGAACGAGGAGTTCTACCTATCGGAGCTTGGTTGATGACTATCGCTTTGTCAACATATTCCATTCCCTCTATTTTGTGATGGCTGCCGATAACAGTGTCGGCGTTGTGTAGATTTCTCTTCAGAGCAGGGGCTAAAATTCCAGAGACCAAGGATGATTTTCCAGAGCCAGATACACCGGTTACTGCAGTCAAACAACCCAATGGGAATTGGACATCAATCGATTGTAAATTATTGTGAGTTGCTCCTTTAATTTCCAATACTTTACTAGTTGGTTTCTTACGCGAAGAAGGGATTGGTATTGATTTTCTACCACTGAGGTAAGCGAGAGTCACTGATTCATTATTGTCCATTATATCCATGGGAGGTCCATTGGCAACTACTCGTCCACCTTCTAGGCCGGCACCTGGGCCTAAATCACAAAGCCAATCCGCTTGGCGAATGGTTTCTTCATCGTGTTCGACTACGAGTAGAGTATTTCCAAGGTTGCTAAGATCACGTAGTGTTTCCAATAATCTTGCATTATCGCGTTGATGTAAACCAATTGAGGGTTCGTCGAGAACATACATCACCCCGGTTAATCTTGAGCCGATTTGGGTTGCAAGACGGATTCTTTGGCTTTCACCACCTGAAAGGGTATTGGCCCCTCTATCCAAGGTTAGATAGTCTAATCCTACGCTATCGAGGAATCCTAATCGAGATTCTATTTCTGCCAAAATATCTTTACCAATATAGAGGCTTCTTTCATCAAGTATTTCTAGCATGTCGGCAAAGGCTTCTGGGGCACCTTCTCCATCGGGTTGCCATGACCTAATCACTGATAATGCATCGTGAACTGAACAATTACTGACTTCTGGAAGACTAATGCCACCAACTGTTACAAAGCGAGCAGCTGCGTTGAGTTTTTCACCATTACACTCTGAACAATCTAAGTCGGTCATGCAAGAAATTAGCCGTGAACGAGTTCTTTCTGAGGTTGTTTCTGTATAGGTTTTCTGAAGGCGCGGTATTACTCCTTCCCATGGTTTGCTGTAGTTATATTGTGAACCGGATTCACTGGTGAATTTATAGTGGATTATAGTAGAACCGGAACCGTACAAAAGTATGTCTTTTTCATCATCATCTAGCAGTTCAAATGGTGCTGTTATAGATATTCCATAGTGCTGGCAAGTATTTTCCATTAATTTTCCATACCATGATGGGGACATCGATTGGCGCCATGGAATGATGCAACCTTTGGAAACACTGGCGTGCTTATCGATAATTAATTGCTGATTAAATTGACGCTGAACACCGAGTCCTTGGCAGGAACCGCATGCTCCTAATGGTGAATTGAATGAGAACACACGCGGTGATAATTCAGGCATGAAAGCGCCGTGATCTGGGCAAGCAAAATCTTCCGACCATGCAACCGTTTCTCCCTCTTTGGTAAAGCGGGAGCGGGTTCCTTCGCTGAGCTTCATTTCTTCAGGGGGCGCCCTTAAACTTTCAACTGCTGTAGTTCCACCACCTAACTTGATCGCAGATTCCACCGCCTCGGTCAGGCGCTGGCGGCGGTCTTTGGTACAGGTAACGCGGTCTATTCGGACATCTATGTCGTGGCGGAAGTTTTTATCCAACTGTGGAGGTTTTTCAAATTCTACTTCGTGTCCATTGACTTTACCGTTAAGATATCCCTGCTCAATTAACTGGCGGAATAAATCAACATGAGTTCCTTTTCTGGAACGTACTATCGGGCTCCAAACAGCCACTGCATGACCTTCCATATTCCACATAATGTCGTCTACAATCTCTTGAACAGTGCGTCTAGCAACTTCGCGACCACATTGTGGGCAATGTGGTTTACCGATTCGAGCCCATAATAATCGTAAGTAATCTTGAATTTCAGTGACGGTTGCAACTGTTGAACGAGGATTGTGACTACCTTGTTTTTGATCGATAGAAATCGCTGGAGAGAGTCCTTCGATTGAATCGCAATCTGCTTTTTTCATTTGCCCAATAAACTGTCGCGCATATGATGAGAGGCTTTCGACATAGCGGCGTTGGCCTTCTGCGTATAATGTGTCAAATGCTAAACTGGACTTACCAGACCCGGATACGCCAGAAATAACGACAAATTGGCCTTTGGGTAATTTGACATCGATGTCTTGTAGGTTGTGAGTTCTAGCACCCTTTACCTCAATCCATCCTGCATCGCCGGGCTCACTCATTACCTCACCAATTAACTGGGCGCGTCAATGGTTCAAGAAGTCCTCCCTAAGCAGGGTCCATCATCATCTTTGAGATTCAGGACCGGTGAAAGGAACTTTTGATGTGAAACGCACTAGGTCATCGCTTTGCGGGTGAAGGAATTCTAACGCTGTCGCGTGTAAACAAACACGATTTAATGGATTGGCTGTAGATTCGTGTAATTCATCACCGACAACTGGGCAGCCTAGATCCTTCATCGCCATTCGAATCTGATGTCTTTTTCCAGTATCAATAGTAATGCGAATCAGTGAAACGTGGTCGTCACTATCTTCGACATCCCAATGTGTAATTGCTTTTTTAGCACCTTGATAAGTTGAACTAACCTTTCTAACATGGAGATGTTTGTCCTCTGCTAGCCAAGAGGAAACTGTTCCAGAGTTTTTCTCCGGGCGCCCCTCTACAAGAGCGTGATATGTGCGTTGCACACTGCGTTCTGCGAATTGTTGTTGTAGTGTTTCTTTGTGTTGTTTGTTCTTAGCGAAAACCATCACACCAGATGTATCTCTATCCAAACGATGAACGATATGGCACCAATTTCTTTCACCACTAAATTGTACATAATCAACACAGCGAGAATGAAGTGTGTCGGTTTCTAATTTATTGGTTGCAATAGATAGCATCCCTTCTGGCTTAAGGACCACTAATATTGACTCGTCTTCAAAAATGATGTCAATTTTTGGGCCAGTGTATTGAGCTCTTGGTGATGGTGATTCTTCAGCGGCTTTGACCTTGTCTAAAATTTCAATATTAGTTCCAACCACAACTTCGTGTTTGGCGCGATTACAAATTTTACCATCGACGATGACCCTGCCACTGGTTAGCATTTTACGCAATGTTGATCTGCTAGATTGTGGGAAAAGTTTAACCAAAATTGTCAATAAATCACTTTCTTCATCACTACTGTATTTCATAATTTCACCTCATAATATGAGTGCGTCAATCCACACTCCGACCTCGGCCTTCTGGCCCGGCTGTAGTAGAGTTAATGCATCTGCACTTGCTAAACTTTCCAAATTGCCTGAGCCCTGATGGCTGTTCTGCGTACCTATTAGGCCTTCTTCAGTATTGTGGATTTGTATTCTTCTAAGAGTCGTGCAATCATCTGTTGATTTTATTTTATCTGCTAACTTTACACGTACAGAAGTTTCTATTGGCCCTGTGGCAGAAGTTGAGTGACGCAGCCAAGGCGCTACTATCATTCTGAAAACTACATGGCTGCTTACTGGATTACCTGGAAGGCCGAAGATTGGAGTTCCTTTCCATGTTCCAAATAATGGAGGGGAGCCTGGTCTTAATTTAACTCTCCAAAACTTGAGGTCTCCTTCTTCTTCCATTATCTTTCGAACCAAATCCCAATCTCCCATACTAACTCCACCGGATGTTAGAATGACATCGCAAGTTTTTGCCGCTTGGTCGAGGGCTGTTCTCAGTTCGGCGAGTGTATCTGGTACTGCATTGAATCTATGCGGTTGATGTCCTAGCCATTTTACAAGTCCTGCTAATCCAAAAGAATTAGATTCGTATAACTGACCGGGTTGAAGTTGTTGTCCAGGAGAAACCAATTCATCTCCAGTCGAGATTATTGCAACTTTTGCGCGGGTTACTACTGGAACTTCGGCATAACCCATTGTAGCACAAAGTCCGATTTTACTTGGAGTTAATATCGACCCCTTCGATAATGCAACCTGCCCTTTTTGTAAATTCTCTCCCTTTTTACGGATGAAGTGTTTTTTGGATTGTTGAAGAAGAGTTACAGATTGTTGTTCATCGACTTCACATAATTCAATTTGTAATATTGAGTCAGCACCTTTCGGAATTGGTGCACCGGTCATTATTCGATAGGCGCATCCCGCTTCTACGTTTGATGATTCAATATCAGATCCCGCCTGAGATAGACCTGTTATTTTTAGAATACTTGGAGGGTTTAATGTGTCTTCAAATCGCATTGCGAAACCATCCATTGCTGAATTATCAAAGGCTGGGTCATCGACTTTACTGGTCAAATCGGTTGCTAATATGCGACCATGTGCATCGTCTAATGATAGTGTTTCATTGTCCAATGTGAGTGGGGTTTGTTTAGCGATGCGCACTGCTTCGTCTAAAGATACGAAATACGGAACTTCCCCCATAATTATTGGCGGGATGATCGATTGGTTTGAGGATGTGGGTCGGGTAAAATAAAAGTTAAACAAAATCTAATACAGAAATTCATCATTTATAGTCAATGTATTTGGCGACAATCTATTCATCTAACTAACCTTGGGATGAGGTATGGAGGCGTTAACAATGGGTGTTCTCTTGATATCGCTTTGTTTAGTCGCTTTTCTTTACGCGAGTGTTGGCCATGGTGGAGCTTCTGGGTATTTGGCGATTTTATCACTCACCGCCTATACTTCCCAAGATTCTGCTTGGCTAAAACAGCACGCTTGGAGTTTGAATTTAATCGTCGCTGGGCTTGCGTTTATTGCATACAAACGCTCAGGTTACTTCAGTTGGAAACTAACCCTCCCATTCCTAATTACTAGTATACCCGCAGCGATAATTGGTGGTTATCTGAAAGTTGATCATAGTATATATGACACTCTATTATCGCTGACTTTGATATTCGCAGCATGGCGATTATTAACAATAAAAAACAAAGATTTCGAAGATATTTTTGTTGAGCCACCTGCCCATCATATTGCTGCAATCGTCGGATTGGTTATTGGGTTGTTAAGTGGGATTATTGGAATCGGTGGTGGCATTTTCCTTTCACCAATTATCTTATTATTTGGTTGGGGTGATGTGAAAACTACTGCTGGTGTTGCTGCTGCGTTCATTTGGTTTAATTCTGCAGCCGGATTGATCGGCAGCACCATCTCTGGCCAACTGGTTCTTGATGGTGCGGTTTTGTTGCCATTTGGAATGGCTGTAATTGTTGGCGGAGTATTCGGTGCGAAAATTGGAGCTGATGTATTATCACAACAAACCGTTCGGAGATTATTGGTTTCTGTACTTCTACTAGCCGCATTGAAACGGGTTGTGGAATTACTTAGTGCTTGGGCTTAATACTGATAACGAATTTCAGAATTCCATGGTGTTTCCACATTCTGGATATGCGCAAGAAACTGTATACTTGGCCTTCTTTGGTTTCGGTATTTTCAACATTGAACCACACATTGTACATTGTACAGTAAGGGTATCTGGAGCCTTACTCTCTGGAGCATCAGTTAGAGTACGACCAACATCTGTTGACCACCCTAGTGAATCGGTATAGGTATCGACTTTTTTCATTTTGTTTTGTTTTAAGGAGAGGCGCATCTTACGCTTCTTCTTCGGTTTCGGACCATTATCAGCCATGTCAATCTGTCCCCCCCTCGCGGTTGTCGTATTCAATCACTTCGGCTATATTCTTCACCTAAAAACTCTGAAACACCATTTACGGGGGTATGAACAATGTGGCCGTTTGCTTCTAACGCTTCGACCAACGGTGGGCGTGCATGATTCGGATCCGTATGGTAAACAACTACTTCTTCGGCTTCACATGCTTTAGCAAATTCAACAATTTCCTTATGACCTGCATGGGTTGAGAATGTGAATTGGTCTAATTCAAGTGAAATTTCTGTCATTTTGCCAAAAATTCGTATTTGGCCTTTGTCTTGTAACATTCTACCACCAGTATTACTAGCCTGATAGCCGGTTTGTAAAATGGCATTTTTATTATCGTGTCGAAGTCTGTTAAGATACCAAAGTGCTGGGCCACCCTCGAGCATTCCTGAAGTGGTAACTATTACATCGGCTTCTAAAGCTTTCTTTTTGTCAGATTTGCTGGAAACTTGTCGCGACCAACGCCAAGAAGATTCTAGGGCTGCAGCGTCTTTCAAAGATTCTGGGTGCTGCATTTGTAATTTAGCAATTCTCTTACCCATACCATCAACATGAACGTCGAGGTGTGGCATATATTTGTGTAAATTCATTACAATATCTTGAGTTCTACCATTAGCAAATGCAGGAATTAATGCAGTGCCACCTCTATCAACAACTTGTTGGATCCTATCTACAAAACGCAATACTTCTTGTTGCATATCGGGGTGGTCTCTTCCACCATAGGTACCTTCGAGGAAAACAGTGTCAACCTTTCTTGGTTTTGCACCACTGGTTAGAGGAGAATCCCTAGTATCAAAATCACCAGTCATCAGAACCTTACGGTTTGGAGTTTCTATTTCCAGCATTGCTGCACCAGGAATATGTCCTGCTTTATGCAAAGATAATTGCCAATCTTCGTGTTGCCATTTTTTATTATAATCATGAATTTGCCACGATTCTAATGCTGTATCTATATCTCTTTTATCCCAGGCTAATGGATATTTTTCTATCGAACTAACTTTGTAACAATCATGCCACATTAAATTAGATATTTCTGCTGTTAAAGCAGTACCGTGTAATTTAGTTCTATGATTAGCACATAACCAAGGAGCCATTCCAAGATGATCGATATGAGAATGAGTAATTATTGCATCTTTCACCATCGGTGCTTCTGAAGGATAGCGTGGTGGATTTGTTGGAGCTAATCCATAATCTAATAGAAGGCGGGTTGATTTAGCATCTTCAAGCATAATACCAACGTTGCCAACTTCATCACCACCACCCAAATAATGATATCTCAATCCCTTTTTTGGAGGATTTTCTGGATAAGATGAAGTTCTTCCGGGAGCATATAACACCATATCAATCAAACAACCCTGATGTTAATGTCAAAAGAACCTGTGGTATATTTGGTTTAACCCATACCCCTTAATTTCCACTGCAACCTTTTTTCTTAATTTGTAAATATTTTTTTCATTAATCTTTAATCTATAACTTCAATAACCTCTCGCGACCATATCTTCTAATCCTTACTTTCGTTATCTACAATCATCATATCTACCTTACTTTCGTTAGAGATCAATAAATCTCTCCATAGGAAACAAAGGGGTGTGGTAACATATTCTCTTTTTGCTATCAATCATAATTTTTATTATTCCATTGCAATCAACATTTATTTTTATTTACAACTCATATATCTTCTTTTTAATTTTCTTATTTTTTCTACAATGGACATCGGCAATCGATTTTCCAAAATTAAAATTTCATCTTAAAATCTATTAAATCAAATTACCACTGGACAAAGAAACCATCTATCATAATCATCTGGCAAGGGGTAATGGCACGTATAGCAGACCATGTTTTCATCATCGATGAAGATTTGTGTTATGGTTGCGCTGCATGTATAGCTTTATGTCCAATTAACATAATTGAATTAAAAGATAGATTGGTTGTTGTTGAGGAAGAAAAATGTACCCATTGTGAATTGTGTATCCCCTCATGTCCTGTTTTTGCTCTAAGCATAAAACCCGAAGGGGTGCAATTAAATGTCTGATATAGTGATTGTTGGCGGTAGTATTGAAGGTTTGATCCTATCCATTCTATGTTCTAAAAAACACAATGTTACAATTATAGACATTCATCCAGAAATTGGTTTTCCTTGTGTAATTCCAGGTTGGCTAGAGAAGAAGGAAAATTTACAGAAATATTTAGAAGTCGATGAAATAGCCCATTTGAAAATATTGCAAAATCCAAATGGTTTTGCCCTATGTGGTGAATGGTTATTCAAAATTCTAACAATAAAAGCAGCTAAACTAGGAGTTAAAATTTTGCTAAGATGTAGGGTTATCAATGTTGAACAATCTTCATTACAAACAATAATTTCCACCATCGGCGGCAATAATAATGGTAGCGGATTAATAATTTGCGACAAAATGTTTGATTTAACAGAATATACAGCACAAGCACCGGGAAAATTACAACACTCCATGATTGAATCCAAAGTTCAAACAAATTCAAAACAAAGTTTTCATCATTGGGGTGGACTTGCTCTCTCTCAAGAACAACAAAATACAATATCAGAGCCAACTCTTCAATTAACACGTGAAGATGGGTTGTGTGAATTTTGGTATGATGAAAAACCAACATGGCAGCCAAAAAACGGTTGGATTGAAACAATGCAAAACACAATACCAAAAGCCCTCAAAGAGATGAGTATTGACAATAGTATCGATTATGCCGAGTCCTTATTTGAGTCACTCAATCACTGATTTCACTACATCAACCCCCCACTATGTTGAAAACCCCAATGGTTTAGGACAAATCAGTGAGGATTACTTCACTGAGTTGATTTTAGATGGCCGAACACCCAATGGCAGACCTCCGTCGCAAACTTCACGCAGCAGGATTACTTGCAAAGCCTGCAGGTAAATCATGGGCGAAAGTAATCTTTCTTTTCATAATTGTAGGTGGACTAATTTATACCCATACTCAAATTACATTAATTCAGGGATTAATTATTTTACCAATTACAGCATTATTCGCTACAACTTTGGCTATGACAGCACACGAGGGAGTACATTCATCAGCTTGTAATTCAAAATGGGGAAATTTAAGTCTTGCCGGATTGGCATTCCCTCTATTCTCTGGTATGTCGATGGAATATTGGCGTGTAAAGCATAATATCAAACATCACGCCAACCCGAATGTGATTGATAAAGATCCAGATATTTATGCATGGCCAATTACCTTCACTAAGGAAGAATATGATTCTAGTGGGCCGATTAGAAAAATATTTCAAAGATATGTACAAGCATGGATATTCTGGCCAATATCTCTTCTAGTCGGGCATTTACTTCGTTGGGATGGCATTTGGTATCTTATTAGCCATCCATTTGTTTCCAAAAAGAACCACAGGTTTTCTAAGATTTGGCTTGCCGACTCTGGGCTTGTTTTAGTACATTTTTACTTATGGCTGGTTTTACCAGTTCAACTCGGAATGCCTTGGCAAACCGTAGTTGGATTCTATGTGTTACTGTGGGCTTTAGTGGGAACATTACTAACTGGTATTTTTATTGTCGGTCACGCTGGAAGGCCGATTGTAGTTGAGTATGATCAAAATTGGCGCTTACAGATAGAAACCGCCCGGCGCATAAAATTCGGACCGATCGGTTCTTTCTTTTTCGTTGGATTAGATTATCAAATAGAACATCACCTTCTTCCAGCGCTATCACATTTTAACTTACCAAAGGCAGCACCAATGGTCAAACAGTATGCAGAAGAACGTGGCTGGGAATATGAGGAAGTAGGATTTTTTTCTGCTCTTTGGTCTTCAACAGTAGCTCTTAAAAATGCATGGAAAACCCCATCCATTGTAATTGATACAACCATTGAAGCCAATGCTAATTTAGTCGAAGACCTTTCACATTGATATAGAAAAAACATCATCAATAATCACTACTTGGCCCAAATCATGGGCAGTGAGAAACTATTCCTTGAAAGCATAGAAGCGGGCTATTTAACCAATTTTACTGCCCAGGTTACTATTGTTGAAGAGGATAAAGTCGTTCTTGATAGAACTCTATTCTATCCCCTTGGCGGCGGCCAAAATTGGGATGTAGGAACATTAGATGGCCCCAATGGACCATTACAGGTTAGCGAAGTAAGAGGACGGGATGACATTTACCACCATTTAGAAAAAGGCCACCAACTGGAAGTTGGTGACGAAATTACAGGCAAAATAGATTGGCAGAGAAGATATGAGCACATGCGTATGCACACAGCCCAACATCTGGTTAGTGGAGTTGTGTATGATAATTTTAATGCAGCTAGAACAGTAGGAAACCAAATACATACCGAGCGGTCGAGAATTGATTTTAATCCAATTAAATTCGATGAAGAAATGTTACAACAACTGACCCAACTAACCAATGATTTAATCGATGAAAATCACACCGTTAGTGATGAAGAAATGACACGATCAGAAATCAATGCTATAATGCCACCAGAGCGAACAAATATGGATTTATTACCAGAATCTATCAATAATTTAAGAGTTATAAAAATTGGAGAATCTCTTGATTTATGCCCATGTGCGGGGACACATGTCAAACAATTAGCTGAGATTGGCCATATAGAAATTATTGGTAAGAAATCGAAAGGAAAGGGAACACAGCGGATATCATATACTCTTAATGAGGGGGAAATTTCCTTCGAAGCCAACAACAAAATCATTTAATTCGAATGAGAGTTTAAAGAACCCTATTAAAGCCTTTAGCCTTTTAAAAAGCAAATAATATTATCCTAATTCAAAAAGCAATTAAACGAGATACAACACAGAGGGATTAAAAATCTAAATCATCATCTAAGATTTCATCCAAATTAGAAATAGCATCCTTCAAATCCTTTCTAGCGCGTTGGCGCGTCTCAAAGCCAATTGCTTCGATATCATCAACCAGTTCCTTTGGCACATTCCGAGCATCTGCTGCGGCGTGAATGCGATCGGATAGTTGCAAGTCTTCCCCAACTCTATCACTTCTATCGACTTTAGCAATTGGCTTACTCGGAATAGTTCTCGCTCCATGATGGGCGATACTTGCCTCAGCCTCAGCATCACTCCAAGCCTCTTGGCCAATTTTGGTTGCAACACCGACTTCTGGAGCAATGTCCTTCCAGGGATTTTGATTAGCAACATCGCGAATAATGTTGGACTTCTCATTATTTCTCTGAGATGCAAATAGATTTCCAACCTCTTCAGAAGTTGGTAACGGTGCTGCTGTTATTAGCGATGCCGCAAGACGTTGCTGCTCAAGTAACACCTCGCCATGGATCTCATCATGGTCGTGTCTATGTGGCGAAGCAGCCATCGCTACCAACTCTTTTGCAAACTGAAATAATTCATCTTCAGCAGTAGAAGCAGCAATTAATTCTCGTACACTACGGTGGTGAGAAATACACCCTTTGCAGCGTTGCGAACCACTTACATCTGCTTCATCACAACGAAGACAACAGGCTTGAAGGCCCAATTCCTTCATAGCACGTCTCGGCATTGACATTGATACTCCTCAAGTCAGCGAGTCACTAATCACCCATCAACCCTATGATGAGAGGCTTCAAAGCACAGCAACATCACTTCATGGATATGGGCACACGAGACGACCGAGCAAATTTGGTCGACGACGACCCATTTACCCGTCCACAGAAGGCCAGAATCCACCGCGTTCACCAACGACAAGGAAATGATGGAACAATTCATTTCGACACCAATTCAGGAAATATAGGTGGGATGTTGAATCAATTGCTAAGTGGCTTTCAACAGAAACCAGCAACTATGCACGATGGTCGGATTTGGCATTTTAGTAAAACTGAAAGAAGCCATTTGGCATTTGCAATGGGCGCATTTACTCTAGCATTAGGATTGATGCGAGTTGGTGGTATATTTTCTATATCACAAGAGGGATTAATTCCATGGGTTATCGGTTTGCTACTGGCTATGCCGGTAATGTTCTTGGCGATAGGCCCAGCGTTTTTATTACACGAAATAGGTCACAAAATAGTAGCCAAAAAGAATGGTTGTTGGGCAGAGTTTAGGGCAGACCCACGAGGCCTCAGAAACGGAGTCTTGGTGGCGGCACTCCTTGGAATTGTATTCATGGCACCTGGTGCGGTTATGGTTGCTGGTTTGGTTACAAGGAGGCAAAACGGCCATATTGCAGTTGCAGGACCTCTAGTCAACCTCTCCCTATTTATCATCGGAATACCACTTTGGGGTGCGGTAATAGGGCTAACTGGTTCTGCCGAATTCGCCAATTCTTCATACCTTGCTAATGGTTCATTGATTTGGCAATCAATGCTTTTTGATATTGGTTATTTTTGGTTAGGTGCAAACCTATTCTTAGGGCTGTTCAATATGATTCCATGGGGACCCCTTGATGGATTGAAGGTAAAGGATTGGAACGAACAAGCATTCTATCTCGTAATAGCTATTTTTGCAATACCAGTTGCTGGCATCTTCCTAGGGTATTGGGGACCTACAGCACTATTGCAAAACATTGCAAGTTACTTCTAAACCAGATAAGAATTGACTATAGGGTCTTGATCTAAATGGAAGAAGGAGTATGTTGCCCACCAGACGATAACATCAAGGCTGTCCACTAAATTTGATACACCACTATTCTCTTCACCGTAGCCCTTACCTTCAGTATCCATCCATTGTTCCATCTCTTCCAAAGTATCACAGGTTTGATGATAGCACCAATACCCATCTACTAAACCACCGAATCCCATAGTAACAGTTCCAAGATTATCTTGGAAAGATGCATGGTCACTGCGAGCGGTAGAATCTTCATAGACAATAATTTCAGGTTTGCCTCTTGCTAGCCAATCATCAACTTTCCAAGTATCTGCTTCAAAACCAGTACCGACTAACACAGATTGTTGTTGTTCAACACCAATAGCATCAGAACCAATCCACATAGCAAGGCCAACCATCTCAGGCTGCATTAGTTGCGTATGGTCATCAGAAGGTCCAATATAGACTCGCATTGGCCAAACTTCCTCATCTTTTGGATAACCATCTGGGTCAACAGCAGGATTGGGGTCTGAGTGTGGTGCGCCACCGCCACCAGGCCAGTTTACTCCAGCCATATCGAGATTGACATAATTTGTAACAACTACATCAGGGTTGTCTTCCTTAACATAATAATCAGTCCAATAATCACTACCTCTCTTACCACCCTCTTCTCCAGACCATAGGCAGAATACCATTGTTCTACGCGTCTCGTAATTGGCCATCGCTTCAGCGACGGTCAATACCATACTAGTACCAGCAGTGTTGTCATATGCACCAACACGCGTTCCATATGTTCGCACACCGGTGACGTGAGGATCTAAGAGTAATGCGTTAGCAGGAGGGGCGATATCAAAGTGAGCACCAAACACCATCCATTCATCAGGAAACTCACTACCGTATCTAAATCCACAGATATTGTATGCTTCAGGGTTTTGATTTTCAAAAATATCGCTAAAGGCATAACGCTGAGTAACAACATCCAATCCAAACGATTCTAATTGATCTTGTAAGTAAACTGCACCAGCCTCGTAAGCACCATTGCCTTGACCCGCCCACCTATCGAGATAACCAACAGCACCATCTGACAAATCAGAGGGGTCGGGGGTTTGGTCGGTAAGATGGCTTAGGAAGTTGTAGGTCGTCCGGCCATTAACCACTCCAGTGGAGTGACGACCACCCTCATCTTCTGAATATCCAGGAGCGTTCTCTCTTGCTACAGTGAGTGGATAATAGGCGACAGCACCCCCTGTTTCTTGGCTACTATTGAATGTAATATTTTCACTACCAATACTCATCACAGCACCACGGTCTGCACTAAGGTGTCCATCTTCAGCAATCCAAGTCGCCCAAGATTCATTGATTTCTCTAATAGGCCAATTATCTCTACCAAATTCACCAATAAAGATGAATGCCGTATTAGTTCTTGGCGGCGCTAAAACATTCAGTTGAACTGATTCACCTTGGCGTAAGTCCACTACAGTAGAATTGAATACAAACCCCGATGAAACATCTTTAATCAAATAAGGAATGAATGCAGAAACATCCCTTTCAGCAGAAATTGTTAGTCCTTGAAAGACACCACCGGTCAGAACTTCTGGAGTGATGACAACGTCATTCATACCAGGTGCATCATCTCCGCCATCTCCGCCAAAGCAACCCGACAATGGGGCCAAACACATGATGCCTACCAATAGCAAAGCGCGCAGATGTTTCGAGCCGAGCATGATGTTGCGTGAACCCACCCCTTCTCAAGTCTGCGCCTACTTAGTATCATCAACAACAATAAAATGTGACGCTAAGACGGTGTAAAAAGGAAACTAATTAACACAAAACGGGGAATTACAGTCAAACTAGCAAAGGTTTGATAAGGGTGCAAGACCAACTAATAACTGAGTAAAATGGCCATAATGGTAGAAACAATTGTGCACGAATTAGTACTTTGCAACAAAAGAAAGAAGTTAGCAAAGAAATCTAAGACTATCCCACAGCGAACAAGTTACCTTTGGGCTAAGACAGTGGTCTATGAAGAAGTAGATCAAAAATGCCCAGTTATCGAAGGATAGTTTGCTAGAGAAATCTCTTCATCAAAGGATTCGACTAAATCACAACAATTCATTTGGAACTGGTGTTTGGTCCATATGCAAGAATGCGTAAACAGCCCACCAGGTAACAATATCCCAAGAGTGAACTAAATTCGATTCACCAGTTGCATTATCGGTGACCATGTATTCTTCCATCGTTGTTAATTTGTCACAGGTCTTGTGGTAGCATGGATATCCATCAACGACTCCATTCCACCCAAGCGTAGCTACGCCAATCTGTTGGAATGAATCATGATCACTACGAGCAGTTGGACTTTCATAAATAGCCACAGTATCTTGGTAATTATTCCCCCACAAAGGACTTTCACCACCAGCTTCCCATTCATTACGTCCATTTTCAATCTGGTAAGAAAGGTCAAACGCATCAGCACCAATCCATTCTGCTAAATGATACATGCCTGGTTGGTCAATAACATCACCACTGCCGTCAGGTCCGAGGTAAACAGAGAGTGCAAAATCACCTGGGTAATTGATGCCAGCCATATCGAGGTTGAGATAATTGCTGACCGTTACGCCATCAGGAATATCTCCGGCAAATGCACCAGATCCCCAAAGGCCTTCTTCTTCTGAAGACCACAAACAGAACACCATTGTTCGTCGTGCATCAAAGTCAGCAAGAACACTTGCTGTGGTCAATACCATTGAAGTTCCTGCTGTGTTATCATAAGCACCGGTTCTTGTTCCGTATCCTTGCTGCTCAAGTCCTGGAATTACCGCTGTAGGGGGCGTTGCGTAAGGGGCGATGTCAAAGTGCGCACCAAAGACCAACCATTCATCAGGATAAACTGTACCGGTTTTGTAGCCACAAATATTGACAGCCCACAAAGTTCCACTTTGGAAGCGATGAACTTCAACATCTAAACCATAGCCAACCATAACGCCTTCAAAGTAGGTGATAGCATCTTCATAAGCAGGATTGCCATTGCCAATCCAGCGGTCTAAATAGCCAACTGCACCGTCAGCAAGATCAGTTGGATCTGGTGTTTCATCTGTGATGAAATCAACCCATTCATAGACGTCTCGTCCATTGAGCCATCCTCCACTTGCTCCGACTCCATTTTCTTCAGACAAATCATCGCGTTGGTCTCGAACAGTATTCAAGTGTTTTACAACAACAGCCCCTGCGCTGTCGTTAGCAGGAATAATCCATGGAAGAATTCCTCCTGCATCTTCGTTTTCAGAAGCCATAATCGCTGAACCACGGCTCATATCCTCGTGCCACATCATCCATGATTCATCAGCAGCACGAATCGGCCAATTTTGACGACCATACTCACCCATTAACAAAACAATATCATCATTTCTAGGAGGGAATAGTACCTTTAGGGTGATTTCTTGTCCCATTAGCAAGTCGAGAACCGTACCATTTTGAGCCCGAAGTGAACCAGGGTCTTGGAGGAAGTAAGGGACGAAGACACTCATGTCGGCATCGGCTTTGAAGGTTGTAGAAACCCATTCACCACCAGGAATGGTCATGGAGTTATTTGTTGAGCCACCTTCAACTTCAATTGAAAGTCGCTCTGAACTAGGAAGAGAAGAATCCTCACTATCTCCAAAACAACCTGCAAAGGTTGCCGAAAACATTAGTAAAACCAACATTCCAGCCCGGGTATAAGTTGAGCGCATATCCGCCCCACTTGCACGGCGTTGTTGAACCCAACGGTTACAAGTTAGAAACACCCCTCCTACAAGAGTGTTCTTCTTTCCAGTCACCGGAAATGAACTTCCAATAAAAGGCGAAGCGTTAAGGGGGGTTAATGAGCCGGTATATCCATGGCAACTGTCCATTTGGGTCAGAAGCGCAGAGTATTAGTCCGCGCAATTCCAGATACATATTCCGCTGCCCTAGCCAAATATTTTGGAACAGGTCCAACCGATTTGCCCCTTGCTAGAAAGCAACACGCAGCCTATTGTCAAACCTTTGAAGATGCAGGCTTGGAAGTAATTATTTTAGATGCAGACAACAACCATCCCGATTGCTTATTTGTTGAAGACCAAGCCATTATCATCGATGGTCACGTATTATTTCCGATCCCAGGACACCCTTCAAGAGTTGCCGAACAACCACCGATAGCAGAATTTTTGACCCAGCAATATGGTTCTGATAAAGTACAACACATGAATTCAAATTGTAAAATGGATGGAGGAGATATACTCCGTCTTGGAGATTTATTTTTCGTTGGCCGTTCTAGCAGAACAAATGATGCTGGAATAGGGGTGTTGAGAGAATTAGTTGAAGGGCTTGGCCATGAACTAAGGATAATCGATTTGCCACAACAAGCACTACACCTGACTAGCGTTTCTTCAACTCCAACCGATACAATTATTTTCACTGCAGAGGGCTATCTTTCCGAACAAGATTTCGGACAATTACCAGACGGTTGTGAAATCCGCTGGATGCCTAAAGAAGAAGTCTATGGCTGCAATACCATCGGTTTAGATAATGGACAAGTACTCGTCGCTAAAGGATACCCAACAGTTCTCTCAGCACTAGAAGAATTAGGACTTAAGCCAATAGTAATGGATATGAGTCAAATTAAAGCAGCTGATGGCTCACTAACCTGTCTTTCAATCTTTTATTGAAAACGACCACTTTCATCATAGACAAAATCATGCCAACGCATTATGGCAAGTTCTGCTTCAGAAGAAGTATTACAGACAACAATATCATTGTCAAAAACTCCAGTGGACTGAGAATCTGCAAGAGTAATATTGCCCTTAACAGCGATCACTTCAATCATTTTTTTATGGTCTCTAAAAATACCCAACTCAAAAACAATCCATGGTTCATCATTACCAACCAAGGAGTCGAACATCTCTGAAAACAAGAATGTAGCCAAGTCATTAGCGTTGTAGAAAGAACACAAACCGCTTAGCGTTTCCATCAATGCTAGAGATTTTTCATCAATCCATTCAGGCAAGCCATCGATTATTGTAGATTTACATAAAGTCAACAATGGCCTTTGCTGTTCATCCATAGTCTGGCCACCAATTGCTCCTAATTGATAATTTGTTAATTCAAAGCAAATTGAATTTGGTAAGTAAATCTAGGATATAACGAATTAAAACTATTATTAACAAAGCAAAGAAAACACCCATTACCGCTTTTGTTGGCAGATATTTTAGTCCAACCTTAGCGCCAATTTGAGCACCAACGAAGGTTGTTATGATTGCACTAAGTCCGAATAGAAAGATATTTTCATCAACCAAGAATGCCAACTGGTCTGACGATAATGCAAAACCATGAGCAATGACGGCAACAGGAACAACCACCATCATAATTCCAAGTGACGTTCCGATAGCAGCACGCGCCCCTAGAGTCGTATATTGACGTAACAAGGGGATGTATATTATCCCAGATCCAACCCCTAAAACTGCCGAAAGAATACCACCGATACCCGAACCGATTGCAAGAGGAACGCCCTCAATCTTGCCTTCAACAAATTCTTCTGAATTAACCACGGCATCACCCTTCATCTTGATCCAAGTTTTTTGAATAGACCATGAAATCATCAAAACCGCGACTACTTTGAATGTTAAATCCATTTTATCTCCTAAGAAAACAACTATCAGCACACCAATTAGTGCGCCCGGAATAGCCCCCCATAGAGTACTATTACGCGCTTCGGTTGACCAATGCCCTTCTTTACGATGAGTCAACCCCGAGCCATAGGATACAACTGTGGTTAGGGCTAATGAAACCAATAACAAACCGCCATCGATTTCCCATCCTCCAACATAGTGTAAGATTGGAACGAACAGTAAACCTCCACCCAAGCCGAGAGGGGCGAATAGTAAACTGGTTACGAAGACCAAGCTGAGAACGAGGGCTAGGGTCATCACATCCATATCAGTCGCTTGAACAATATTGTTCATTAAGTTACGCAGACCACAGTAGTGATATTCTCCTTTTGATTACAAAGCAGAGGGCAGGATTCGAAGTGAGAAGTTACCTCTTTGTCCCAGTAGAAGAACTTGCCATCATCTCCTCGGATGAAGTATTCCCAAACAGAACAATACTACGGTGTGCAAAGGAATAAGTCATACCCATGATTGTTTGAAAACATGGGAGCCTTGAAAGCAAGTGGAGACATGCGGTATTTTCAGATTCGTATTTTACATGAACAAGCCCAGCACCTACCTGGTGCAATCATTACAAAATATTTCAGTAAATTGGAATTAATTACTGGAACAGGGGTTACAGATTCGCTTCCGTCGTGTATAGTGAAAGTTGAACACGATGGCATCGACATCATGAGTATTAAAGATGAAATTAAAGGGGGACTCATCATCGATCAAATCCTTCAGGAAGGCGATGGTTTTGCATATCTGAAGGCGAGAACTCCAGGGCCAATTCAACAACTCATTGCTATGGAAAATGAAGCATGGATTATGCCACCAACTTATCTTTCGAGAGAGGATGGTTTTTTCATGACCATTCATGGGACCTCTGATGGAATGAAAAGACTCAAAGATAAATTAGAAACTCTTATTCCGGAAAAAATGAAAATGAAACTCTCTACTCCACTCGCTGGCAATTTGGTAAGTATCCCAATACTGCATGATAAGCGAAGTTTAGTGATAAAAACTGCAGTTGAAATGGGGTATTACGACACTCCTAAAAAATGCAATCAAACCGATCTTGCTGATTTTTTTGGGTTGAAGCAAGCAACTGTAGCCGAACATTTACAGCATGCTGAAAATATCATCCTCAATTCTTGGGCCAAACAAGTGCCGAGTTCAAAGCCCTCTAAGCGTAATTAAAGTTGCCAATATAAGCATTAAAGTTCCCAAAATTGTGAATGCTTTTTTGACAATCCTTGGTTCGTTTGCTTTTGATTTTATTTTCTCTCCAAGATTGGACCAGATAATCATAGCCACAATCCCACCGCTTGTGGTAATGAGTGATATTGTTGTAATTCCAACAATTCCACCGCCAAAATCATTCAAAAACTTAGCCATTAACATGAAGACCATGGCCCATTCTTTACCATTCACAAATTGCATGAAGACGCCGGTTTTGAAACCTAACTTTGGAATCTCTTCGGGAAAGTCTTGTATTCTTTCAGAACGTCCAAGATAGAGGATTAAAAAGGCGATTAAAAACATGAACAAAGAACCGATGATATTGATCGCCATGCCAAATGGCCCTTCTTTATCAAAGGAGTCTACAGCGAAACCACAAACGAAATGTATCGACATGAAACCGAGTGCCATTCCGGCGATGAGTGGAACATTGCTCTTTTTACCGTGTACAACCGCATGAACGGTGCAGGTGACGTTATTTGGACCCGGGACAATCAAACCTGCTGAAAGCAACATGAGCAAGTAGAGCAATGAGTCCCACGGCATGTTTGTGAAGCGATAGAGATGGTATATGTCATCTCCTATGAAGAAATCTGCACCTCCTCTTAGGTTCAGGTCGCATCAAATCAGTCGTTTCGGCTCTTAATCCCCCTTTTTGCGATAAAATACATCATGAGTGAGGAAATTATAGGGTCAAATACAAAG
>ERZ890604.155-NODE-155-length-25259-cov-9.658110_pt1 | contig 25259 bp, 28 predicted proteins | sample MGYA00521097_ERZ890604 | MGnify/ENA primary metagenome ERZ890604 (study PRJEB32303, sample SAMEA104408625) | aquatic metagenome | biome: Brackish water; feature: Chemocline; material: water | place: Baltic Sea | collected 2014-10-26T21:54:00 | depth 120 m ... | reverse complement strand
GTTTCTATATGATGGCAGGAAATGCTGACAAGAAAATAGCAGCAATGAGGAGATAATATGGCTGAAGTAGAATATAAAGGTATAAAAATAGGAGGCAGTAAACTCCTTATAATTATCCCACTCATAGGTACAGTAATTGGGGGCCTATGGGGCGGCTTTGAATTATACAATAGGTTACTTTCAGCAGAACGCAAGTTGAATAATCTACAACCAGCAGTAATTACTGCCGAGATGAACAGACTAGAGTCTATATATACTGTAATCAGAGAAGATTTACAGGGCGATATTAATAGTATGGGTAGTAGGGTAACCTTTAATGCTTCTGAGATAACTCAGGCAAGAGACGAATTAGGAGCCCTTACACGGTTATCTGAAAGAATGTCTGATCAGATGGATAGAATGGAAGTGGCTATAAATGACTCATTAGATTTAGCTAGAGATGTAGAAAGTAATACCTCAGAAACTCAGAGGGAAGTAAGGAATGATGTTTACGCGATGGAAAGTCAAATGCAGGAACGATTCAGAGAGATGGACGATTTGATAAGAGAAATGAGGAACGAATTAGAGGAAAGAATTTCAACAATTCTAGCGAACCCTTTAAATGATGTCCAATAAACCGGAGAAAAATATGAAATTAAAATTACTATCAGCAGCTATATTACTTTCAAGTAGTACTATGGCATTTGCTCAAGGGCACGACGCCCATGAGGGAGGACACGCGCATATGGGGCCAACAGTTAGTTGTACTGATATGGCAACACCCCCTTGGGCCGGACTGCCTACTGCGGATCGCAGGCAAGTGGCATCTTTACAATCAACGCTCTCTGCCTATAATACGCCAGAGACTGCTATAGCCGCAGGATTCCGTCCTGTATTAGGTGACATTCCTGGTATGGGTACTCACTATGTTAGTATAGAACGAGCTATGAGAGGCAAAAATCTGGATGTTAATTCACCAGATCAACTTCTGTTCTCTCAAGATCAGCTTGTAGGCGCAGCTTATTCATTCACTGACGTACCAAATACTAGTGTGCCCCTGCCGTTTAATAGTGACCTTGCATCCTGGCACGACCACCCACAGTTTGCCCGAGAGGGACAGACTTTGCATATGCTACACGTTTGGTTTGTTCCGTCTTCAAACGGCCCATTTGCCGGTCTTAACTTCTGGCTGCCATACGAAACTGCAGGTGTTTCAATACCTAATCCTTGCTGGATGGCTAACGAGACTGACGCTGATGTAATTCGCAATGTTTCATTTGCTCTAGTAGATCAAGAATTTGAACGACCAGAGATGCTTGCGGCATTAGATATTGCTGCTCGTAATGATGATCGTGGTGCTTGGCTTTCTGCCGCAGATCAGTTTATGGGAGATTTAAGTTCATACGAAGTTAGCAGAGTCAAAGGTCTGCTAGGTGTTTTAGGTGATAATCAAATGTCATCCGCCCAACGTGATGCTGCCGGTATCGCACAACCAGGTTTTGAAATAGAAGTAGGAGATTTAATTAATGAATAAATTTTTAGGATTATTGTTGTTAGTACCAGTAATGGCTTTTGGACACGGAAAACTAGTAGAAAGTATACCTGCTGCTGACTCAACTGTTAGCAACCCAAAGAGTATAGTTCTACGTTTTAATCAAGATGTGAGACTAGTAAAGTTTTCAGTGACCTCTAAGAATGGGAAAGAGATTGAGGATCCTTTTAAAGCATCAAGCTCCGCCAGTCCAGAGTATAGCATCTTAGTTCCTAATATATCCAAGGGCGAATATGCTATCACTTGGAGTGCTATGGGTGAGGATTCTCATAGCCTAACAGGTAATTTCACTTTTAAAGTAGAGTAATATATTATGAATAAAGATAGATTATACAAGCAGTTAAAAGCAGATGAGGGTGAAGTGTGTGAAGTGTATAGAGATCACTTAGGTTATTTAACTTTTGGGATCGGACATTTAATTACACAGAAAGACCCCGAGATGGGTTGGGCTATTGGAACTCCAGTAAGCCCTGAAAGAGTGAGAGAGTGTTTCGACAGGGACGTTGGAACATCTATCACAGAAATAGGCAGCATGGTTAAGGACTTCGATGATATGCCTGATATAGTTCAAGAAATTTTGGTAAATATGTTATTTAACTTAGGCTACCATAGGCTCTCACAATTTAAAAAGTTTCTAAAAGCTATTAAGGAAAATAATTGGCAAGAAGCTGCAAAGGAAGGCAGAGATTCTAGATGGTATACGCAAGTAACCTTTCGAGCGGAAAGATTAATGAGTACCTTAGAGGGTATTAAATATGATAGAAAGTTCGCAGAGTCTAATGTATGAATTATTAGCGCAATGCATAAGATCAGATCAGTTAACCGCAGCCCAAGTATGGGAAGAGTTTCTAAACGACCCAGTGTTTTATACATGGTATAGAAACAAATATGGAGTCTAATAATGAAAAGATTAAGTAAATTTAAAATAGGATTAGCTATTGCAGGTATTTGTGGAGCAGCATTTTATCTAACAGTTCCTGCCACTATACTATCATTCATAGCGTACGCATTTATGGCCTCCTTAAGCCTACTAGTGCTACTAGATATATTTGATCTAGGTCGGTAAAAATAAGTTTGACAAGACAAGTGAAACAAAGTATAATTGTCTAAGAAATGGAGAAAGAGAATGCTAAAACGAATTGAAGAGCAGAACACATCAGCTAAACGGAGGAAAGATGATAAGAGCTGTAAAGAAGAAAGATTACGAAAAACTTTCGGATACGAACATACAGGAGACAATGGTATTGTTATCTGGGACGCAATTTACAAAAAAGGAAGCGTGCCTAAAACTTAATATAGCCTATAATACCACTAGACTATCTAATATAATAGCCGAGTTCGTAGATAAAAAAGAGTTCCAAGAAAGGAGACGATCTCAGAATCGTGGCAAACCTGCTACTGCTTACGAAATAAATGAAACATTAGTAATGTATTTAAATAAAGAGCCAATCTCTGCAATAGCCAGTTCTTTATTTAGGTCAGCTTCTTTTGTGCAAGGAATACTAACTCGGGTAGGAGTACCTAGTGTCCCAACGAAAGAGAATAGTAATGAAGTTGCTTTTCTACCCGAAGTTATGCTATCAACAACTTTTAAAAAGAATGAAATGGTTTGGTCTGCCCGACATCATGGGCTGGCAAAAGTATTACATGAGTTAGACGCAGAACGTCAACAGCTCCCTGGATATCTGAGGGTGCATGATTATGAAAAGATATATGGAAACAAGGTATATGAAATATATGTCGTAGAAAAAGGGGATTTTTCAAACTCTTATTTTCCTCATGTAACTGTGGGAGGTCACTTCGCTACAAGTATAGCGTATGATCTAGGTAGATTAGATCACTTGATAGAGTATGGAGTAGATATATCAAGGTTAGAAAAATAGTTCTTGACAAATATGTTAAAAATTTAATATAATATAGTGTATTTTTGAAACAATTATAAAAGGAGTACAAGCATGGCTTGGACAGACGAGAAGAAAGCAGAAGTAATACAGGCATATAAAGATGCCGAACCTACACCAGAAACAAGTATAGAACTGGTAAAGGAAATAGCAGAAGAATTTGAAGAGTCTCCAAACGGAGTTCGTATGATTCTAACAAAAGCAGGAGTTTACATTCGTAAAGCTGCTGCAACCGCAAGTACTGGTAGTACAGCAGGAGCCACAGGTGGTCGGGTCTCAAAAGCCGATGCACAAGAAGAGCTTTCAGCAGCACTAACCTCTGCAGGTCAAACAGTTGATGACGATATCGTCAGTAAATTAACTGGAAAAGCTGCAAAATACTTCGCAACAATTATAACTACTATAACACCATAAACCCTTATAACTACATACTGATTCATTCAGTGTGTAGTTACTCTATGGCCTGGATATTGATCTGTAATAGGAGTAGTGTTCATATGAACAAATGCACTAAATGTAATGGCGACATGGTGGGGGATGGCTACTCAACAGTCATGCGCTGCGAGTATGCCGAAGAGGATAGTTACGCATATCACGCACCCGATGCAATACCTGTCATGTGTGACTACAAGGAAGAGTAGTATTTGAGTACAAAAACTATACAACCTTTTTTAAATAGTACAGTAAAAGATTTTACCAACCTACATTAAAAAGGAGTTTATAGTGAAAAAAGAAGAATTACGCACCCTAGTTACTGAATATGGAGATGCGATAATTACTTACCGGAGCCAAAATTCTAAGAAGTTAAAGTATAACGTATGTACTTTAGATTTTAGTACTACTTATATTGTCTCTAAGAAAAGTAGAGCTATAGAGACTGCAGAAACCCTGCTGTTATTTTGTTGGGATACTGACTCTTATAGACTTCTGAGGCCGGAAAGCGTTACAAGTGTAGTCCCATTAGCATCCCTATTAAATAATCAGGAGTGACCATGGAACTATACGAAACCCCTGAAGAATATACCAAAACTATCTTTTATGATTCTGATAGAGAAGAACAGGTTCGTATAAGTGTAAATACTTTTAGGTACGTTGAGTACCTTAGTGTACGAAAGTACTATTTAGACTTTAACGGAGAGTGGAGCCCCTCTAATGTAGGGGTCACACTCCCATTAACTATAGAAAACTCTAAGGAAATGTTTCGAGCATTGATTGAAATCTTATCTCTAGCTGAAAGCAAAGAAGTTATAGAAGAGCATTTTAAAGGTTTAATTCACGACATCTATATTTAATCCTTGACTATTTACTTAAATTATTTTATAATATAACAATAAAATAATAGGAGTTCGTATGCGTAAATTTTTAGACAAAGCTAGTGACCTTTACTACAAAGGTACTCCCATTCTAGAAGATATTGATTTCGATACTCTTGCAAGGAAGCATAGCTATAATAAAGTGGGACACACAATTACAGACGGTGTTCCCCATCATTTCCCTATGCGTTCTTTACAGAAAGTATTTGATCTATATGATGCTCCTACGTGGTATAACGATGCCACAAATGATATTGTTTCTAGTCCTAAGTTAGACGGAGCCGCAGTATCTTTGCTATATGTAAATGGAGTTTTGGAACAAGCTCTAACCAGGGGTGACGGTAAAGTTGGCAGAGATATTACGGATAAACTAAAGTTACTTGTACCAAATAAGATAGAAGCCAAAATGCCTAATATAGTTCAACTAACTGGAGAAGTAGTAGCGCCTCTATATATAGAGAACTCAAGAAACTATGCAGCGGGTGCATTAAATTTAAAAAACCTCGAAGAATTTGCTAATAGAGAAGTAGAGTTTGTTTTATATGGGGCAGAGCCTACTGTCGATAATTGGTGGACAACTGAAATGAACTATTATAGTTATAATGGTTTCTGCACAGTATTAGATGTTAAACCTGGTAGGTTCCCTACTGATGGAGTAGTATATCGACTAGATAAATTCAGTAGTCACCATATGCAGGGATTTACTAGTCAACATCCTCGAGGTTCATTTGCTCTCAAATCATTAGTAACTCAGTCTGCTATAACTACTTTAGAGAAGGTAGTTTGGCAAGTAGGAAAGAGTGGAAGAATTAGTCCGGTTGCAATCTTAGACCCTGTAAAGGTGGGGGATGCAATAGTTAGTAGGGCCACTCTACATAATATTAGTATTATAGATGAGTTAGGTTTAGAGATAGGGTGTCAAGTTGAAGTTATCCGCTCCGGAGAGATTATTCCTAGAATAGTAAGACGGGTAGAGGATGATGCTATGGCGAATCAATGGGGTTAAGAACCTTTAAAAAAATATTTCTTGACTTTTACCCCAAAACTTTAGTATAATATACGCTTCAATCAAAAAAGGAATTCAAAACGTGGAAAAAATTCAAGTGCCTAGTAACTGCCCTTCGTGCAACTCTATACTTGAATGGGTCAATGATTTATTGTTCTGCAAGAATGATAATTGTTCCACTAGATCAGCTAAAAAAATTCAGCACTTTGCTAAATCCCTATATATCAAAGGACTTGGTCCGAGGTCTATAGAAAAATTAGGCTTAGCTAGTATAGTAGACTTATATTACTTAGATGAAGTTAGTGCTTCTTTAGCCCTTAATTCTGATAAATTAGGTAGTAAACTAATTTTAGAGATTGAAAACTCAACCAAAGCCCCTGCAAATTTACTGCTGCCAGCTTTTAGTATCCCTTTAGTGGGTAAAAGTGCATCAGTAAAACTAGCAGCCGTCTGTGGAAGTATCTTTGATATAACTGCAACCTCTTGCAAAGAGGCAGGACTCGGACCAATAACGACCGATAATCTGATGGCTTGGTTACAAACAGATTTTTTAGATTATAAAGAACACCTTCCCCATGATATGCTTTTCCAACGGAAGAGTATGGATACGAAAGGAATAGTTTGTATATCTGGAAAACTAAACAGTTACAAAACCAAGGCTGATGCCACCGCAGAATTAAAAAGTTTAGGCTATGGAGTCAAAGACTCTGTAACTAATGACGTAACTCTTTTTGTTAATGAATCTGGGGTATCATCCGCTAAAACCTTAAAAGCCCGTGAAAAGGGCATTAAAATTATAACTAATCTTAAAGATTATATTGGAGAAATACATGGCAGTTCCTAAGTGGAATGACGAGCGAACAAGCGAGCTCGAATCGTTTGTAGGTACAGAAGCACCCATCTCACAAGCTACAGTAGCTGAAGCTGCTGAAAGCCTTGAGACATCAACCCGTTCAGTTTCTAGTAAGCTGAGAAAAATGGGATACGACGTAGAACTAGCTTCTACAAATACATCTAAAGCATTTTCTGACGTACAAGAAGATATCCTAGAGGCATTTGTAAGTGACAATAGTGGTCAGTATACTTACGCAGATGTTGCAAGTGGCTTTCAAGATGGTAAATTTTCAGCAAAACAAATCCAAGGCAAAATCTTGTCTATGGAATTGACTAGTCATATCAAGCCGACTCCTAAGCCGGAAACTGTTAAGACTTATTCTGATGCTGAAGAAGCTGTATTTATTAAGCTAGTAAACGAAGGCGCGTTTGTTGAAGCAATCGCTGCTGAACTTGATCGCTCAGTAAACTCTGTTCGTGGTAAAGCTCTTAGCTTGCTTCGTGCAGGAACTATTGTCGCGATTCCCCGTCAAGAGACAACTAAAGCCGGTACTCGAGTTGATCCTCTAGCCGAACTTGCTGACGTTGGGTCAATGACTGTAGAAGCAATTGCTACTGAAATTGGCAAGACAGTACGCGGTGTAAAAACCATGCTTACTCGACGTGGTATTTCAGCGTCTGATTATGATGGTGCTGCTAGACGTGAGAAGGCTGCTGCTGCAGTTGCTTAATTAGTTGTTTGGTAAGTGCCAGGAGTTCTCTTGGCACTTATTTTTTTGTTCGGGGGAACGTAAGTGAATATTGCTAGTGCTTTAATAAAGCAGATACTTGATGCACAGGATTTCGAGACCTGGAGTATCCTGCGTAAGCATTATTTACCTTCCGAATACCATACTATCTATAGCGTTATAGATAAACACTGTGACGAATATCACAGCCTCCCTAAGTTCGATGATCTCAAGTATTCCGTTCGTGATAGCAATACGAAAGAAAAACTATTTGCTATAAAAAGTATTGAAGTAGAGGCGGAAGCCGAAATGCTTCTTCAATATTTAAAGAATGAATACACCCAAAAAGAAGTATTAAACGAACTTGAAAATTATGTGGAAAACTCTGTTGCGTTTGAAACCGCAGAAGAAACCCTATCACATCTTCATGAAATTGTTCTTCGTATAGAAGACAAAGTAGAGCTTAAACACCCTGAAGAAAGTATGCAATATATTTCTTTGTTTGAGCCCGATGAAGAACTTGACAGATATATATCCCTAGGCTTAAATGATGCTTACGATAGTTTTATGAAGTTCTCTCCTAGAGACTTGATACTTATCGGAGGCCGTCGTGGTGGGGGTAAATCTGTTACTTGCTCTAACATAGCAAATAGCGTTGTTGAGTCTGGTAAGTCTGCAATCTATTTCACTATAGAAATGGATAGTAGATCTATCTTGCAACGATGCTGTAGTATTGCTACTGGAGTTCCTCTTGCTCGTTTAAGGACTAAAAACCTTAATATTAAAGAGTGGGAGTCGGTTGCCCAATGGTGGGCTAATCGGTTTGAACGGGGAAATGAGCGTTTGAAAGAATATAAACAACATCGAGACTTTAATGAATTTCATGCTAAGTTAAAAGAAAGCGAGCTTCTCCCGACTCAGCTGGACATTGTTTACGAGCCTAGTCTTACTATTGGTAAAATCAAGGCTGACTTAGATAAGAAATGCAAAAAGTTAGATGTTGGTATAGTTATTGTAGACTATATTAATCAAGTAAAACGCTCAAATCTTCCCTCCCGTGGCGGTCAATATGACTGGACGGAACAAATAGAAGTTAGTAAAGCACTGAAAGCTATGGCGCAAGAATATGAAACACCAATATTAGCCCCGTATCAAACTGATGCTACTGGAGAAGCTAGGTTTGCAAAAGGTATATTGGACGCAGCGGATGCTGCATACTCTATGGACACTCATGCTCATGAAGACGGCTGTATTACCTTTACCTGTCAGAAGATGAGATCAGCTTCTATGGAGTCTTTTACATCCAAAATTAACTGGGATAGTTTAAAAATTGGCCCTGAGTCTGCCTTGACCCCTGAAGAGCAGAAGGCAAACAGTGAAAAAACTGGGGAAGAAATAGATGACATCTAAAAATATTTCTTGACTATTACAGTGAAATTTAGTATAATATACATAATGAGAGTACAGACATGATAGATGACATTTTAGAGAAAAAAGGTATAAAATATGCCTTACAAGGTAATGATTATCTAGTGAAGTGTCTGAACCCTGAGCATGATGATTCTAATCCCAGTATGCGGATAGACTCAGTAACCGGTATTTTTAACTGCTTCTCTTGCGGTTATAAAGGTAGTGTTCTCACATTGTTTAATGAAAGGGTAAACCATCTACAAGTACGCAGGGAGCTTTTAAAACAAAAAATTATAGAGAAGCGGGCAGAAAGTATTGGTTTATCCTTTCCCTTTAACTATACACCTTATCTAGGCAACTGGAGAGGTATACGCCCAGAAACTTATAAAAAGTTTGAAGCATTCCAACATACCAACCCTGATTTTATTAACAGAATAAATTTCCCTATTAGAGATATGTCAGATAAGATAGTTGCTTTCAATGGACGACACTTAACAGATGGAATACCTAAGTATAAAATTAGTCCTAGAGGCGCTAAGATGCCTCTTTATCCTAAAGTAACTCCTAAGAGTGGTAAAATAATCCTAGTGGAAGGTATATTTGATATGATAAACCTACATGATAAAGGATTGACAAATGTTGTGTGCTGTTTTGGCACATCTAATATTAATGAAGATAAATTAAGTATGCTTTCTATACAAGGCGCATCAGGGATAGATGTCTTTTTCGATGGAGACGATGCCGGACAAGAAGGTGCAGTAAAAGTAGAAGCTATGTGTGAGAGGGCGGGTCTTCTTTCTAGGAATATATGTTTTAAGAATACCGATCCAGGCGCACTAGCAAAACCTCAAATTGATAAATTAAAGAGTAAGTTATATGCCTAAAGTTGCATTAATAGAAACGAAAGTAAGTAGAAATAATTGGGATAATCTGTTTGGAGGCGCATTTGCCTACGATCAGTATCAACTATGTTCTGACCCCTCAATCAAAAAAGTATTAAAAGTCAATTGTGATATAGACATAGACACATCACAATACGACTGGATTATCTTAGTAGGAAGTGAATCACTAAAATACTTCACTAAAATTAATTCAGTAACAGAATATTCAGGTAAGAAAGTGGAATCTAAATTTCTACCTGTAATTAATCCTGCTATGCTTGCCTTTAAGCCCGAAGCTAAAAAGACTTGGGAGACTTCAAAGGATAATATCATTAAGTATATTAATGGCGAAATTAAAGATGTTATAATTGATGAAAGTATTGCTTTCGGAATAACAGATTCTAGAGAAGCAGAGAAGTTTATAGATGAAGCCTTAGCACATGAAGGCAAGATGATAGCTCTTGACTCCGAGACATCAAACCTGTATCCTAGAAATGGATATATGCTAGGTTTGTCCTTATGTTATGATGGAGAAAGAGGCGCATACATTGACACTAACTGTATAGATGAAGTAGTAGAATCTAAACTACAAGAATTATTTAATAAGAAGACTGTAATTTTCCATAATGCTAAGTTCGACTTGGCATGGTTTGAGTATCATTTCAAGTTTGACTTTCCAAATATAGAAGATACTATGCTTCTATCTTACTTGGTCAACGAGAACCCTGGTCACCACGGTTTGAAGGCATTAGCTCTAAAGTATACTCCTTATGGGGATTACGAAAAGCCTATGTACGATTGGATTGATGCCTACAGAAAGGAACACAGAATTCTTAAGAATGAGTTTCGCTGGGAAGAGATCCCTTTTGAGACTATGAAAACATACGCTGCTATGGACGCGGTAGTTACCTTCAAAGTATATGAAAAGTTTGTAAAAATTAAGCAAAACGAGAAGTTACTTTGGGTTTATGATAACTTACTTATTCCAGGTACTAGATTTCTACTAAGTACTCAAGAGAATGGCGTTCCTTTTGACCCAGAGAGGCTACATATCTCTCAAGACCTAATGCAGCAGAATATTGATGATGCTATCAAAGCTCTGTATAGTGAAGGTAAGATAGCACAATTCGAGAAACTAAATGGTAAACCTTTTAACCCTAACAGCACTGTTCAGCTTCGGAGCCTTTTGTTTGACTTTATTGGGCTTAATCCTACTGGTAAGAAAACTGGAACAGGCCAACAGTCCACAGACGCGGAAGTCCTTACTGAACTCGCAGAAAAATCTGAGATTCCCAAACATATCTTGGCAATCCGTCAAAAATCCAAAATTAAGAATACTTATTTGGACAAAATCATACCGCAGTTGGATAAGGACAGCCGTCTTAGGACTTCTTTCAACCTCCACTCTACTACTTCTGGTCGTCTTAGTAGCAGCGGTAAGTTAAATATGCAACAAATCCCTCGTGACAATCCTATTGTCAAGGGGTGTATTAAAGCCTCAACGGGGTCGCAGATAGTCGCAATGGACTTAACAACCGCAGAAGTATACGTCGCTGCTAAGTTAGCAAACGATGAAGCACTAATGAATGTGTTTAGACAAGGCGGAAATTTTCATAGTACGATTGCTAAGACAGTATTTAAGTTACCTTGTGCCGCATCAGAGGTAGCCGAATTATATCCATACAAAAGACAGGCAGCTAAAGCCGTAACTTTTGGAATTATGTATGGAGCAGGGCCGCATAAAATTAGTCAACAAGTTACAAAGGACTCTGGAAAACATTTCAGCGTCCAAGAAGCCTCTGAAGTTATACAAAGTTATTTCAACCAGTTCCATAAGTTAAAAAGCTGGATAGAAAAGAATCAAAAATTTATAGAAAGTAATGGATTTGTGTATAGTTTTTTCGGGCGTAAAAGGAGATTACCAAATGTTAAAAGTGAAGATAAGGCTACTAGAGGTCATACAGTTAGGTCTGGTCTTAACTTTCTGGTGCAGTCTACTGCTTCTGATGTTAACCTCCTTGGCGGTATAGAAATGAGCCAGTGGATAAAAGCTAATGGAAAGAAAGCTAGAATCTTTGCCCTTGTCCACGACTCCATCTTAGCAGAAGTACCCCATGATGAGATTGATGAGTATATAGAGCAGCTTACAGAATGTATACAGCGAGATAGAGGGCTCTCTATTTCAGGTGCTCCTATAGGATGTGATTTTGATATTGGGGATGACTATTCAATGGGTAAGTTTGAAAAAGAATATGGAAGTTACTTAAATGGTACTGACGTGGCCGAACCTTCATAAGATTACTTTTCCAGTATTTATCCTACCATCAAGTAACTGGGACTTAACAGACGGATTGTTATACCTAGACGGAGAGTTGGTAGATGATAAGAATATGTCAGGGACGACATTAGGGCAGAGAAGGCTTCAAACACCCCATAAAGGATTAATGACTCTAAGAAGATCAATAGATAGCTTAGTGGGTATATTGAAACAAGAACATTATTATTTTATAGATAGTAATGGAGTACCTTTTATATACCAAAAAACAGAAAGACTTCAGCTAAGGTATAGAAGAATAAGAAAAATAGAGAGAAAAACTACAGCCTCCATACTTTGGGTAGAGGGTTGGAAAGCTCCTTTTACTATACCCAGACCTCCTGATCCATCTATGTTATGGGCAGGAATTTTGCTTATGAAAGGATTCCCTTGGATAATTTACGAGTATTCTGAAAATAGAAAAAAGAATACTTGGAGAAAGGTATGAAAGCTGTACTAAGTAACAGAATTTATTTAGATGTAACTCCCGAACTCCAAGAGACATTGGACGCAGAGCTTACATATGTAGTACCCCCAAAGAACCCAAAAGACTTGGTTCCACAAGTAATAAAAAATATGGCAGTTATACGCCCTGGGATAGTAACTATTCCTATAGGACGTACTGACTTGATACCTAAAGGGTATGAAATAGTAGATAAACGAGTACAAAAACCAGCTGAGTTTCCAGAGTTTAAGTTTGAACTAAGGAAAAGTCAGCAAGAAGTCCATGATACTGTAGAAGATAACTGTATAATAAATGCTTGGGTTAGTTGGGGCAAGACCTTCACAGGACTAGCTATAGCAGCTAAATTAGGGCAGAAAACATTAGTAGTTGTTCACACTGTCTACCTAAGAAATCAATGGGTTAAAGAAGTAGAAAAAGTATTTGGGTTTAAGCCTGGAATTATTGGTAGTGGAGAATTTAATACAGATAGTCCTATTGTGATAGGAAATATTCAAACTCTTTATAGAAATATATCAAAAATCCGTAAAGAGTTTGGAACTCTCATACTAGACGAAATGCACCACGTTAGTAGTCCTACCTTCTCCAGGATATTAGATGCAAATTATTGTAGGTATAAAATTGGTTTGTCAGGCACTATAGAACGGAAAGACGGGAAACACGTTGTCTTTAGAGACTACTTCAGCCCTAATGTTCTTAAACCGCCTAAAGAAAATTTTATGGCTCCAGTTATAAATATATACCATTCTGAAATAAGATTCTTAGATGGAGCTAGAATACCATGGGCTAATAGAGTTACAAATCTAGCCTGTAACGAAGAGTACAGACACTCAGTATCTATGTTAGCCGCAGCATATGCACATAGAGGTCACAAAGTTTTAGTAGTTAGTGATAGAGTGGCTTTTCTAAAAAGATGTGCGGAACTTACTGGAGACAAAGCTATCTGTGTCACGGGTGAGATACCGCAGGAAGAGAGAGAAAGTTTAATAGGTGAGCTTGAAGCAGGAAATAGGAATGTATTGTATGGAACACAAGCAATATTCTCAGAAGGAATTTCTATAAACATTCTAAGTTGTTTGATTCTAGCTACGCCTATTAATAATGAGCCCCTACTTACTCAACTAATAGGTAGAATTATTAGATTAGTAGAGGGTAAATTAACACCCGTAGTTATTGATATTCATCTTAAAGGCGACACGGCCAGAAGGCAGGCGTCAAATAGAATTGGATACTATATGAAACAGGGCTATCAAATAAAAGAGCTATAAAAAATAGTTCTTGACATTTATCTTAAAGGTTGATATACTATATGCTGTTTTATAATTGGAATAAAATATTTGAGATGTCTAGAGGTAATGTAGTAGAGATATTTAAAATATTTGAGATGATAACTAAAAGCGAAATACCACAAAGCAAATACGATACTATATTTAAATATAGTAAGCATAATTATGTAGGCAGCAGCTTTTTAGTTCACCCCGATGTTTTGTTATATAACTCATATAAGCACCCTTATAAAGAAATAGCAATTTATTTAGCAGCAGCTTCGATTAGAAATATTGCTGAATATATTGCGAACCAAACAACAACATTAGAATTACTGCACGTTCCGTTTGCAGATACTCTTGTTGCAAACATTAATACTAACAGTCTACTTCGTCTTGACGATATGAATAAAATTCATTTTCTTTACGAGGAAGCCCCAAAGGAAAAACACTAATGGCTATAACATTTAATCAACAAAAGGGCGCAGCCCAGAAGAACGCAATCCTAAGTTATACTTATAAGGATGGAGATAATAAAGTTCGTATCGTAGGAGACATACTCGCTCGATATGTTTATTGGATCGAAGGAACTAATGGTAAGAACATTCCTTTCGAATGCCTATCATTTGATAGAGATTCCGAACGATTTAATAATAAGGAAAAAGATTGGGTACGAGAGTACTTCCCTGACCTTAAATGTGGTTGGAGCTACGCTACTCAATGTATCGACCCTACTGATGGTAAAATCAAAGTTCTAAATCTTAAAAAGAAACTGTGGGAACAGATTATGATTGCTGCAGAAGACTTAGGCGACCCTACTGATTTTACTAATGGGTGGGATATTTGCTTTAAGCGAGTTAAGACTGGCCCCCTAGCATATAATGTTGAGTACCAACTACAAGTGCTAAAATGCAAGTCCAGGCCTCTAACTGAAGCCGAGCAAGAAAAAGCTGATGACCTAAAGTCTATGGATGATGTTATGTCTCGTCCTACCCCAGACGCTCAAAAAGAGCTTTTAGATAGTATCAGAAAAGTTACTGTCACCGAAGTAGATGAATCTCTAGATGCGGAATTTGATGTAGCATGATCTTATTCACTGCCGACTGGCACCTTAAATTAGGTCAGAAAAATGTTCCTGTATCTTGGGCATTAAATCGGTATGAGTTATTCTTTAAAGCGATAAGAGAGAAAGAGAAAACGTGTAAGATGCACATTATAGGGGGTGACCTATTTGATAGGTTGCCTACTATGGTAGAGTTAGAATTATATTTTTCTTTTGTGTCTAAGGTTCAGCGACCCACCATAATTTATGATGGAAACCATGAAGCCACACGAAAGAATAAAACATTCTTTACTCAGCTAAAGGAAGTTACTAAAAACATAAACCCCTTAGTCAATGTTATTGACACCTCTTACGAGGATAAGACTTTAGGTTTTAGTATTCTTCCTTATGCAGACCTTCATAAAGACAACAGCATTGAAGCACTTAATTTCAATTTACCTCTATTTACTCATGTGAGGGGTGAAATACCCCCTCATGTAAAGCCTGAAGTTGACTTAGATAGATTCAAGCCGTTTCCAGTTGTATTTGCAGGAGATTTACACGCCCACAGTAATACACAGAGAAACATCGTTTATCCAGGCAGCCCTTTAACTACTTCTTTTCACAGAACTGAAGTCTCAACGGGGTTTTTACTAATTGATGAAAAGACTTGGGATTGGACTTGGGGTGATTTTAAATTACCTCAGTTGATTAGAAAAACCGTAGAAAAGGCTGAAGAAATGGTGGGTACTTCTTATCATCATACGATATATGAGATAGAAGGAGACATTCAACAGTTAGCAGCTATTAAAAATTCAGAGTTACTAGATAAAAAAGTAGTAAAACGAAACTCAGAAGCATCCCTTCTAATAAGTAAAGATATGACTATAGAAGAAGAGTTAGTTGAATATCTAAATTATATACTAGAAATAGACCCAAATAACGTATCCGAAATCATAGGAACATTTAATGATTACTCTCAGAAAGCTCAAATGGAATAACTGCTTTAGCTATGGTAGTAACAATGAACTTGATTTAGATAGTAATACTGTTACACAAATAATTGGTAAAAATGGGACAGGAAAGTCTTCCATCCCATTAATTATTGAAGAAGTATTATATAACAAGAACTCTAAAGGAATTAAGAAAGCTGATATTCCTAATAGATATATTAATGAAGGTTATGACATTCATCTAACCTTTACTAAAGAAGACAATTTGTATGAAGTAATTGTTATTAGAAAAGCAAATATAAAAGTAAAATTATTAAAAGATGGGGAAGACATCTCCAGCCATACCGCTACAAATACTTACAAGACTATCCAAGATGTCTTAGGTATAGATTTCAAAACATTCAGTCAACTAGTTTATCAAAACACTAATAGTAGTTTACAATTCTTAACTGCTACGGATACTAATAGGAAGAAATTCTTAATTGACTTACTACATCTAGAAGAGTATGTGGTATTGTTTGAGATATTCAAAGAAGCATCTAGAGAAGCTAATACTAAAATCACTGAGATTAATGCAATTATAGCAACTATTGAAAAATGGTTAAGAGACAATAAATTGGCAAGTACTACCATACTGCCAATGTTAAATTTAGAAATTGATACAGATGAAGACGAAGAGTCTTTGCGTTCTTTATTATTAGAATTTGAAAATATTTCGGAAAAAAACAAAACTATTAGAAAAAATAATAGTTACCAAGAGTTATTTAAGCAGATAAATATTAATGAAGCGCACGCACTAAAAGCTAGTAAAATACTATCGTATGACACTTTACAAACTGAAGAAGGCAGCTTTAAGGCTTCTATAGCTGGATCTAATAAACTATTAGAAAAGATGAAAAAATTAGGAGATAGTTGCCCCACCTGTGAACAGACAGTAGATTCTCAATTTAAAGATAATTTGATACAAGCTGAATTAGATAACATAGAGAGGTCAACAGAAAAACGTGGCAACGCATCCAGAGAAATCAAAAGAATTAAAGCTAACAACATTGAGTATAACACTAAAGTTAGTATTCAAAAAGATTGGGAAGATTTGTATAGTCGCATCAATCATAGCTTACCAAGTCTCCAAGTGGACGGTGATAAGCTTAGTCTTCGCATCGAAGACCTTCGTACAAGAATTCAAAAGGCTCAAGGAAAATTGGAGCTTATTGCAAAGGAAAACGAAAAACGAACTAGAGACAACACACGAATACAGATCATACTTGAACAGACCGAAAGTTTCAAAGCAGAACTCAAAGCAAGCACGACAGAGTTAAGCAAGCACGACAGAGTATTTATTAACTTAGAAATACTTAAAAAAGCCTTTAGTACAAACGGGTTACTAGCATATAAAATAGAAAATTTAGTTAAAGAACTAGAAGAATTAGTTAATACTTATTTAGCTGAGTTTTCTGATGGTAGATTTACGCTTGAATTTGTAGTGTCAAATGACAAATTAAACGTACAAATAACTGATAATAGTAAAATAGTAGATATTCTAGTATTATCTTCAGGGGAATTGGCTAGAGTCAATACTGCAACATTGATAGCAATTCGTAAATTAATGAGTAGTATTTCTAAGTCAAGAATTAACGTATTATTTTTAGACGAAGTAGTTAGTGTATTAGATGATTTAGGTAGAGAGAAGATGGTAGAAATTTTAACTCAGGAAGAAAACCTAAATACTTATGTGGTCAGTCACGGATGGACACACCCACTACTAAATAAAATAGAAATAGTAAAGGATCAAAATACAAGTAGGTTAGAACAATAATGGTAGACTCAAGAGCAAAAGGTGCAAGAGGTGAGTATCTAGTAAGGGATATGTTGCGTGAATACACAGGTTTAAAATTTGAGCGAGTGCCTTCTTCGGGAGCCTTAGAGTATTTAAAAGGGGATCTTTATGTTCCCCACGCAAAAAATCATTACTGTATAGAAGTAAAAAGCTATTCAGAGTCTCCCTTAACAGATAGAATGTTTACAGCTGAAAAAACTAATAATCTTATTAGGTGGTGGAAGAAGCTACTATTACAAGCAGACATGGGAGATCAGCAACCTTTACTATTCTTTAAATATAATAGGTCTAGAGTATTTGTAGCAACGGAGCATGAACCAAAGAAATGTAAGTATATGTTTATTTCTTGGTTAAATTGCTATGTACTATTGGCAGAGGACTGGTTAAAATCAGAACAAATAGAGTTCATACAAAATGGCGTTTAATTTCTCAAAGTTACTAGAAAAAGATACGGATTCAGTATTAATAGTAGACTCGTTAAACTTAGCTTTCCGATGGAAGCATCAAGGAAGAACTGATTTTTGCGAAGAATATATAAGAACTGTAGTATCTCTAGCTAATTCGTATAAAACTGATAATATAATCATTACTTCAGATTTAGGTACGTCTAGTTATAGAAAAGCTATAAGTGCTGATTATAAACAAAATAGAAAAGATAAATACAAGGATCAGACAGACGCGGATAAACAAGCGTTTGAAGACTTCTTCAAAGAGTATGAAAGAACTTTAATACAGTTAGAAAAGGATTATCCGGTATTAAGATTTCAAGGCGTAGAAGCAGATGATATTGCCGCTTACTTAGTTAAATATAGAGATAAGTACAATTTTGGGAACATATGGCTAATCTCTAGTGACGGGGATTGGGACTTATTAATACAAGATGGTGTGTCCAGGTTCTCTTTTGTTACTAGAAAAGAAGTAACTGTAGATAACTGGTCAGAGCATTATGAAGTAGATAGAGAAAACTACATCTCATATAAGTGCTTAGTAGGTGATAAAGGAGATAATGTTGCAGGAATTACAGGGATAGGGCCTAAAAGGGCAGTTAACCTTATAAAAGACCTAGGAAGTGCATATGATATTTACGATGTATTACCCCTGGACAGTAAGTATAAACATATTCAAGAGTTAAATGCTAATGGTGAGGTATTACTTACAAATTATCAATTAATGGATTTAGTAACATATTGTGATGACGCAATTGGATCTGATAATATATCAGAGATAGACCGGAGACTTATAAATGGAGATTAGTTATAACAGGGATAAATATTTATCGGAGTTTAGTATAAAAACTCTGACTGATAGATATATGATAGAAGGTGAAAAATCCCCTCAAGACGCTTTCGCACGAGCCGCTAAAGCATTTTCAGATGACGATGCGCACGCTCAAAGACTATATGATTATGCTAGTAAGTTATGGTTTATGTTTTCTACCCCCGTCTTAACTAATGGGGGCACTGACCGAGGTATGCCTATAAGTTGTTTTTTAAACCATGTAGAGGATAGTAGAAGAGGTATAACATCCCATTATACTGAAAATGCTTTTTTATCCTCAGTAGGCGGAGGTATTGGAGGCAACTGGAGTAATGTCAGAGGTGTAGGCTCTTCAACGAGTAATGGTTCTGAAAGTACTGGGGTAATTCCGTTTTTAAAAGTAGTAGATGGGGAAATGTTAGCATTTTCTCAAGGGGTAACTAGAAGAGGGAGTTATGCGGCTTATTTGGATATATCTCACCCAGAAGTGGAAGAGTTTCTTGATATTCGTAAGCCAACTGGAGGCGACATTAATAGAAGGTCTATTAATTTGCATCACGCTGTTGTTATTACCGATGACTTTATGCGACTAATTGAAGGCGCAACACGAGAAGAACACTTTAATGATGATTGGGATCTGATAGACCCTCACACAAATAAGGTAGTTAGCACTGTATCTGCAAAAACACTTTGGGTAAAACTTATACAAAATCGCGTAGAAACTGGCGAACCTTATATAATGTTTAAAGATACAGTGGACAAAGGCGTTCCAGAGTTCCAACGTAATTTAGGTTTAGAAGTACACCACTCTAATTTATGTTCAGAGATTACACTAGCCACAGATGCGGACAGGACTGCAGTATGTTGTCTATCAAGTGTAAATCTAGAAGAATATGATGAGTGGAAAGATGATGAGTTATTTATCCCAGACTTAATCAGAATGCTTGATAATGTATTAGAATATTTTATTGCAAATGCTCCTCAAGAGTTGCACCGAGCAGTATACAGTGCTAAACAAGAAAGAAGTTTAGGTTTAGGGGCTATGGGATTTCATGCACATTTGCAGAGGCATAGCATACCATTTGAGTCTGCTATAGCAAAAGCAAAAAACAGGATTATGTTTAGAGGCATAAAGGAGAAAGCATATGCAGCGACAAAGTTACTGGCAGAAGAGCGCGGAGAATGTCCCGACGCTGTTGGGTATGGTATTCGTAATTCCCATTTATTGGCTATCGCTCCTAACGCTAGCAGTAGTATTATTTGTGGTAATACTAGCCCAAGCATTGAACCCTACCGCGCTAATGCTTTTGTTCAAAAAACTAAAACAGGTAGTAGTCTCCTCAAAAACGAATACCTAGAGCACTGTTTAGATGATTTAGGTATGAATACCGAAGAGATTTGGCAAGACATTATTATACATGATGGATCAGTACAGCACCTAGAGTTTTTAGACCGAGACACAAAAGATATTTTCAAAACTGGGGTAGAGTTAGATCAGAAATGGCTAATAGAATTTGCTGCTGATAGACAGGAGTATATCTGTCAGAGTCAATCTCTTAATCTGTTCTTTCCAGCCAATGTTTCAAAGCAAGAACTCCACGCAGTACATATGATGGCGTGGAAAAAAGGAGTAAAAACTTTATATTATTGTAGAAGTGAGGCTATAAAACGTGCAGATAAGGTGTCTGATGAAGCTCTTAGACAGTATATATTCGATGCAATTTCAGACGAGGAAGGCTGCCTTTCTTGCCAAGGGTAGCATCCAGACTAAATAAAGGCAGCCCTAAATGGGGCATAGAGAGAATTGAAAAAATAAGATGGGACTATTAGACGAACGAAGTTATTACAAACCTTTCAATTACCCATGGGCATTTGAAAAATATAAACTACAACAACAGATGCATTGGCTTCCTAGTGAGGTCAATTTAGCTGAGGATATACGGGATTATAAAGAGAAACTAACAGTAGGAAATCGAAGGTTAATTACTCAGATTTTTAGGTTCTTTACCCAAGCAGATGTAGATGTGTGTGCGGGCTATGCTAATCACTATCTCCCTATATTTAAGCAACCAGAAGTGCGTATGATGCTCGTTTCTTTTGCTTCTATGGAAGCTGTACATCAAGAAGCATACTCTCTATTACTAGAAACTTTAGGGTTTCCAGATGAAGAGTATCAAATGTTTTTAGAATATAAAGAGATGGTAGATAAGCATGAGTATCTAAGTCACTTTGGGACAAAAAATCCTACAGACTTAGCAAAGACTATGGCTATCTATTCTGCTTTTACAGAAGGTGTGCAGTTATTTAGTAGCTTTGCGATACTTTTGAATTTCCCTAGACATAATTTAATGAAGGGAATGGGACAGATAGTTACTTGGTCTGTTAGAGATGAGAGTTTGCATGTTGAAGGAATGACGCAATTATTCCGTACTCTTATTAAAGAAAACCAGTATGTATGGAATGATGAGTTAAAGTATGAAATATACTGCGCTGCGGAACGAACAGTAGAACTGGAAGACGCTTTTATTGATCTATGTTTTAAGGATGCTGAAGTACCTGATCTAACACCTGAAGAAGTAAAAGAGTATATTAGGTATATAGCGGATAGACGTTTACTTGGTTTAGGTATGAAAAAGATATTTGGAAGCACGACTAATCCTTTAACATGGCTTGATTATATGTTAAATGGGGTAGAGCATACTAATTTCTTTGAAAACAGAGCTACAGAGTATTCTAAAGCCAGTACCACAGGTAACTGGAAAGATATATTTAAATAAGCAGTTTAAAGACGTACTTAGGTCGGTCCCAAGGTAGTGGGACTAACCTAAGTGTCTAACTTACTTATAAAGAAGCTACACCATCTAAAGTATTTATAAATCGCTGTTTTCCCCTTTATTGCCCAACGGAACGACCGTGAACTTACATTCGCTGTCGTTCTTATTTTCTTCCAGCACAACCTTGAATCTGCTACTGATAGCAGCTTGCCAGAAGGAAAAGGGCTTAATGAGGAGGTGAGCATTGCGTCCATCGCTTAATATCTTTAAAGCCTTTTGCGTGGAAATCACAAGATATCCAGTGCCTGTAATACATCTCTGCAAATCATCAAGTACCGCGTCTATACATTCCGGCTCAACGTGTTCAATGACATCAATACAGGCTACCATCTTACACGGCTCTGGACTCGCATCTTTCCCTTCGATTGCTGGGTCATACTCGGCTACATCAAAGGCTTCTGGGAAGATGGATTCAAGCTCTCGCGCTAACTCTCCCTTCCCTGCACCGTAATCAAGTATGTTTCTTGTTCCTGCTGCTCTTGCCATCTCTGCGACATCTCTTGCATGGCGAGGCGCTGTCGTTCCCCACGCAGGGTCGTCTGTATGCGCCTGAACCAGAAGGGCTTTATATTCTGCTGAGTACATCGCTGTTTTCCCTGATAATCTACGGCTTTTCAGCAGGAAGCCACTTCAGCATAGGGCAAGAGGCGGAAGGTATCCGAATTTTTGCAGGCATAAAGCAAGCACACTTTTTGCAGGTATTGATCATCGTAAGCTCTGGGCATGCTTTGCAAATAGCCATGCGTTTTGCAACTTGTGGATTCTTATCAGACATTAGCTTTCTCACCTTGAATAACATTCTTTTGGCTCTTATCCGTGAAGCATTGATAGCGCTGCTGCACATCTAAGCTGTTTGCATAGTAAGACTGAAGCCTGTCTTCTATGTTGTCCTGCCAAGGAAATACTATACCACTTTTCTCCGAGTTTACCAAACAGCTCAAAGCCTGCTGCGCCTTAGCAATTGATTCCTTGTGTGCTAGAAATAAGAAGTGTGATATTGGATAGTAAGCACCAATAAGCTCGTTGAAAAAATTGGAGACATTCACAACCTTTTTGCCTAGAGCAGTACCTGACAGCGCAAATTCTGACGCAGATGTTGTGTATACAATATCCGCATCAAGTAACATCTTATGACCGCTCGCCATCTTATCAACCATCCTATTCCAGCCAAACCTTGTGCCTAAAAACCCCATCGCCTCATCATTGGTTAAAGGATGCGGCTTGATAACTACTTCGGGGTCTTCATGGACAAGCCTCGTAATCAACTCAACAGATGACACATCCAGCATATTGTGTCCAGGAACAAAAACGACCTTTTTCGAGCCGCTATGCGCATGATCTGCACTGTTTAAGTTGTATTTATCCGTTAGACAAGCAGCCAAGTCATCCAGCTTAACTGTCTCGTCAGCATTAATTAATAAGCTGTTTATGCGACAGTTCATTTCCCTAGACTGCGTAGCGATCCATGCCCCTGACAGCAGCTCTGTATAAGTGTATTCGCTAAACCTTGTTGTCTGTATTTGCCCAACATCGTAAGTAATCGGGTAAGGGCTGTGCTTGCGAATAGTGTCCTCAATACTCTCAGCCCACGAATTGCGAGTAGAGCGCACCAAAGTGCCTATTTTAGACTCTTGAATATTGCGGTCAGCCATTCTTTCATGAGCTAGTCTCATCCGTTAATTACATCCGTAAAATTAACTAGATAAGGATCGTCAACATTTGTAACGTCAGCAAGTCTCTGCATTAAAGCATCAAGGTCAGTGATAGGTTCTGTCACGGTTATACCCATACGGGTTTCGCGTAGACTTCTCTGTATGCGCCACTCGGTCATAGCCATGTAGTGATCTCGAAGCTGGCGTATAGATTTCCACTTCTCTTCTATACGAAGGTTTTTGATCTGCTCGCTGGTAATCTCTTCGGTTGCGTAGGTTCGCACCCATTTCTCGCCATCAAATCCCGCGCCGTTCACAATCACTCTATGCGTTGGTGTGGGTAAAGGTGGAGTAATAGAAGTCGGATGCAGCAGCGCGTATCCATGATCAGCTAAACTTACATCAGTCAGCTCGGCTAAAGTTATGTGAGATAGATCAGCCCTTACCTGCTCTTCCGTAAACGGATATTCGCTGGGCTGACCTTCTGTGTTGAGTTTTAAATAAAGCATAAGTATTATCCTGTGTAGGTAGATGTTGAATAGGTTGTTGTGGCGCTAGTCAAAACACTCGTGTTGGTTGAATGTGCCGTAGCAAAAGTGGTTGTGTGGCTTGTGTTGTAAGTCGTTGTAGTCGCATTGCTAGTTGTTATATCTGTAATTCTAGACGTGTTCTGCGGAACATCGGTATTAAAGGTTGTTGTCCAAGTAGTGACATGACTCGTGTTTCTATAAAACCCTGCCGCAATTTCTGTGGTATAGCTGCTTGTGTGGCTAGTTGTGTCACTGGTGTTCTGGCTGTATGCCGCAGTTACTAACGTGCTGTAAGTTGTTGTGATATAGCTCGTGTACGAGGTGGCATTTGAGGTTGTGTGGCTCGTTACATGGCTTGTGTTTTGATAAACAGCAGGAACAGTTGTATTAAACGTGGTTATGTAGCTTGTGACATTACTTGTACTTAGAGTACAGCTAGACGAAGAGCATACTAGAAAAGAATTATACCCAGCGCCATTGGTTGCATAACAGCTTCCACACCCTCCTAGAGTTCCTGAGTTATAACCCCCACAGCCAATTACAATCCAAAATACACGGCTCGCGCAAGCACTATCAGAGTAATAATCAAAAGCATTCGCCGAAAAAGTAGTATTAAATGTCGTTGTTCTCGTTGTCGCGTTAGACGTAGAAAATGTGGATGCTGCGGTTACTAAAGTTAAATATGTTGTTGTGTAACTAGTTACATACGAAGTGGTGCGCGATGCTGGCACTCCAGTTGAGTGGCTCGTGTTCCTGTATGTCGCAGGATAAGTAGTCGCCCACGTTGTGGTGTAATATGTAATATGGCTTGTTGTAGCGTAAGTCGGAGGAACATAGGTACTGTAAGTGGTTGTTATGCTGGTTGCGTTACTCGTGCTAGTCGGGACAGCAGTTAAGAATGTAGTTGTAATCTGTGTCGCATAGCTTGTTGTCGTGGCGTTAGAGGTCGCATAAGTAGTAACACGATTAGTATTGTAGCTCGTATTAGTAGCTCTAAGAGTATTGAAGGAAGTAACCCAGCTCGTGTCCCAAGTTGTAAGAAAGTCCCCCCCTGCCAATACATTGCGACTCACTACACACTTCTCCAGACTTGTATGCCTGCGAAAGAAGTAGCATTGTCATAAGTTTCAAGCACGATGATCGTATCACCAGAAGCAGGCAAAACAGGCGCAGTATTCCTATTAAATGTCGTACCTGAAGGCCATGTGATAGTGTAAGCCCCTGCGTTAGTCAGGCGCAGCGTCACTGTATTCACTGACCCGCTAGTGATGCCGCTAATTGTAAACGTAGTTGCCCCCGCTATCGTAGCTGTCACATTAGTGCCATCTGCCAAGTCAATGTCCGTAGTACCCGTGACACTGCCAAGCGCATTAAGAGTCCGGTCATCGTAATAAGCGGGGGCTTTACTTCCTAATTGAGTGGCATTTACTCCTGCAAAAGTCACAGAACCGGAGCCATCTGTAACCAGAGCTTGCCCTACACTACCGTCAGCAGTAGGTAAAGTTAAA
>ERZ890604.151-NODE-151-length-25587-cov-13.767742_pt1 | contig 25587 bp, 52 predicted proteins | sample MGYA00521097_ERZ890604 | MGnify/ENA primary metagenome ERZ890604 (study PRJEB32303, sample SAMEA104408625) | aquatic metagenome | biome: Brackish water; feature: Chemocline; material: water | place: Baltic Sea | collected 2014-10-26T21:54:00 | depth 120 m ... | reverse complement strand
GAGTTTCTGTTTCCAGAGTTTACGTCTCCAGAGTTTCCGTATCCAGAGTTTCTGTATCCAGAGTTTCCGTCTCCAGAGTTTCTGTTTCCAGAGTTTACGTATCCAGAGTTTCCGTATCCAGAGTTTCTGTTTCCAGAGTTTACGTATCCAGAGTTTCCGTATCCAGAGTTTCTGTTTCCAGAGTTTACGTCTCCAGAGTTTCCGTATCCAGAGTTTCTGTTTCCAGAGTTTCCGTCTCCAGAGTTTCTGTTTCCAGAGTTTCTGTTTCCAGAATTTTTTCTTCCGCTGTTCCCCTTCCCGGAGTTAATCAGATTTAGAACCTCATCCCAGTTCAGCTGTTTTACAATTGTTATCTTTTTGCAAACGGACTTATCGTCTCCGGTTATAACTTCTTCACATACAACTTCACATACGATATTATCTGAGGTAAAGTTGTAATAATTAAAGAGATCGTTTACACTCTCGTGGAAATGAAACCCCTTTTTACATAGTTCTGCCTCTGGCTCCTCGTAGGTTTTTCCAATCTCAAATTGAAAATCTCTACATTTTAGATTCTTGTGGAAAACTTTCCAACCGTTCATAGATAATCCCTTCTTAAAGTTTTATAGTCTAAATATTTTTACAGAGTTTTAGTAATTATGGAACAGCTTAAATAGGTAACGATATAACCGACCAAGCATTAGCTTTCGTCCTCAATATTACTGTTGGGGTTAATTCCTTCCAGCTCTTTAAAGTCCCAAGACTTATTCTTGTAGACCCTGACTGGATTCCTATCAATTCTCACGCATATACCTTCTCGTGGTTGGTTGGGAGCGACTAGATCGACACCTTCTGTTATATGCTCACAGTAATCCTGAAACCTATCCATAATAGACTGATCTTTAATCAGCTCATTACGAAAAGTATCTTTGGGGATGAAACGATCCATTTCAATCACGTGTTTAACGCCCAATTCCCTGCAGCGTCTCTTAACATCGTCCCAACAGAGATCGTGGGAAACACCATCCTCATTAACCATAGTAACTCGATACACATAGATATCCAGCTCACCATTAGGAATGTTATAGGTGTACTCAACACGAGGACCATACAGCTTACGAGACTCCTTACTTAGGGTCTTAGTGTCGCCGCCCGGCATAATGGGCTTATCTTTATCCTCCCAGCCAATAACCTCATAAAAGATACACTCGCCCTTATGAAGGTTATTAAAGAAGGGCTTAGATGCTCGATGACGAAACTCGTTACTATGGAAGGGCTCCCCTAGCTCATTACCACAGATAACATTGCGAGTACCAATCAAGTAGGTCCACTCATTTACATTATTGGTCCACTTCCACCAAAGTTTCTGTAGCCAATTCCCCTCTTTGGGTTCAAGCACATGACCAATACGTTGAGAAGTACCGTGAACCTTCAGAGTAATAACAACAAGATCAGACTCGTGGATTGAGTCATAGTTCATGCGAAGTTGAGCGGTATCAAAGTGCTTAGCAAACATCAGTGTCGTACCACGTTTAGCTCGCTTACCAGTAGCACTAGGATTTCGTCGAGGTACGTATTTGCGGCAAATCTCTTTACCGTTTAACGTATCAAAGCAATCACTCTCAGTAGGCTTAACTCCTGTATACTTTAGGCTGTCAACAGGAATCCAAAACCCTTCAGAGTTTTCCCCCCGAAACTTTTGGGCACGAACTCTACAGTTAGAATCAAACATGCCGCCGGCCTGATTACCGTTCTCATCTTTGCGGCGGATCAAATCATTCTGAGCGGCAAATTCCTCAGAGAGGCGAACACCAACAGGGAAGTAAACCCCAAGGTCGCCCTCTTCACAGTCCAGCCCAATAATAATCTGACAACCATATACTGTGGCCAGTTTAAGTCGATCAGCATTTGAATGTGGTCTAACATTAGATAGTGCCACAATTATTGCTTTGTTGTTTTCAATCATTTATCTTCCTTATATATTGTAAGAGATCCTATGTATTGTTCAATGTAAAAATCAAACTCTGACTTACCAATAACGTTGGACTTAACCCATTCGTAGATTCTTTTTCTCTTAGTCTCAGTATCTAGACCGCACCACTTATGAAATCTAGTATTGTCTGTATAATTACTCAATTCGTGCCTCTGTTTAATGCCGCGTTATAGCCAGCAACAAAACTTACTGTGTGATGTTTTTCAGTGGGGGTTTCATACTTCCATTTAAAATAAGTATTTTTAGCCTCGGAACCCTTTTTATAGTCCAATGCGTCGACAGCCTTAAAATTATCATTCTCAATTTGTCTCTTAATAGTGCAATAAGCTAACAGCCACCCAGCCATAAAGCCTGGCTCAGAAACTCTGGACAGTGCAACAGAGTCTGTGAAAAAATACTCATTTTCTTTTTTAATTTCGGATATGATATCATCATTGGTGTTTACTTTATCATTAATAATAACCGCAGAATATCCATCAATAGTTTCTTTTGTGACCTTAATCATGAATATTTCCTACTACTGTACATTGGTGCCACTCGCTAAAACAACCATAACCATCCCAACAACCATTCTTAGTATTCCACTCTACAGCAAATGTATCACCTTTTGGAAACGCGAAGTGCTGTACGATATCGCCCTCATAGATTTCTTTACCGTTGGTATCCTTAACTCCGGTATATTGCTCCACCGTTATACCGCAACGCCAAAACAGAACAAACATATCATTAACATCTGTTCCGCCCTCAAAGTCTTCTTGCTCTTCATACTTCTTGGTATCTGGGTCCCAAAAGCGAAACTTAAACTCTCTCACTTTTCACCTCAATAAGTTCGTCAGCCGCCTCACGATTTGCTGCGTCATTCGGATAGTTCAATTCGATTCTCCTTAAAACTAAAAGGTACTCTTCGTGGGGTCTCTGTCTCTGGACAGCAAGCAGTTCCGACGTTCTCAAATTCATAGCTGGTTTCATCAGACCAAGAATCCCAAATATCGCAATAGTGATCATCCCAATACTCTTCAACGTCTTCCTCTGTTAAAGTGCCAGGATAAGGAGTCTTGCTTTCCCAATTTTCTGTTGTTGCTTCTAAAGCATCCATGAGCTGTTGGTAAGTAACACCAAGTTTTTCAGCGTCCCTCAAAAGGTATTCGTTTAGCTTAACCTCTCTCTTTGGTGCCTCAAAGCTGAACTTAGGGTGTTCCCAATGATGCTCAACCTTAGGAATCTCTTTTCCATAAAGGAGAAGCCAAAAAGAGTCGCCACGCTCAATATCGCCCTCAATAAAGGGGGAGACAATACCAACGCCATTTCTATCAGCAATAGCTTCGTTGTGCTCATTCATAGAGCATTTCTGCCCCGGAGAAAGCCTATGTGCTGCTCGCACTGAGGCAATAGCTACGTGAACAGCGTCTTTAAGTCCTAGTGCGATTGGTGGTTGACTAAGTAGGTCTCGTTTATTAATCACGGTATTTCCTTTAATGGTCAAATATCTTTATAAGGGACAATATAAAAATCACATATCTAAAAATCACGTACAGAACAAATATTTCTGCACATATCAATGATCCCTGATGCAACAAAAACAAAAATATTTCATTTAGCTTTTTCCACATGGTAAAAAGAGGTTTTTCTGCCATTTAGGACAACGGCTCGTAATTTGTTAGGACTGTCTATCCCGATCATGCCCCCATATTGGAATACTTGATCAAACTCAATATGTCCAAAAATATGAAGAGGCATTTCCGGCGTTCTCTGAGACGACATTTTTATCATTTGTTGCCCCATTTCTTCTTCCGTAAATCTAGAATGCCTAAAGTTCCTCATTGCTTTAGGGTCTTTTTCAAGGTCTATTGCGTCACACGGAGAATGAGTTACGATAAAAGCATCAGATTTAATATAGTCGTAGCTTCTCAGCCAAATCTCTCTTAGTTTTTCATGAAAAGAATCAGGTAGGTGGATACTATCGAAGTGCTCAATCCCATTATCCTGGGTGATTTCTCCAGACTTCCTTTTTACGACCCAGTTTTCATGGTTACCACGAACCACGCGTAGATTCCCAGAAATAACATAAGGTAACACAAAACTAACCACTTTATCAGACTCGGGACCCTTATCAATAAGGTCTCCAACCAAAACAAAGTTTTTATCAGTGTTAGGAGTTCCGTCACTAGACCAGAATCCTGTCTTTGTTAGTAATTCTACAAATTCCTCATAGTTCCCATGAATGTCCGATATAATTACGGTTTCTTTATCGTCCAACAACAAAAATCTACATAAGTCAATAAGTTCAATTTGGGGCATTTCCCGCTTTGTAATACTATACCCCGCTGGTTTTTCGGCACGAAACTTTTTCAGATGGATATCTACTAACCAGTCCGCGTCTGTGTGTTTATAATACTCCTGTTCGTCGTCATAGTCAAACATAATAATTTGTGTTGTGTATTTGTTTTCCAACGCGATTTTACTAATCTGTTTGCGAGATTTGGCAGAAAGTGCTGTGCTATCAAATATAACAACATCATCGTTATTTGGGTAGGCGGTGGCTTCTTTTAATTTAGTATAAGCCATAGAGAAGGCATCTCGTGAAACCCCCATCATTCTATCGCTATGTTTATGTTCGTTTGGACTATTAAGGATTTGTCTTCGGCACGTATCTGAGCTAATAACAGAGCAGCTTATTCCTCTGCTGCTTAGTTGGCTTTGACATTCAGTAGCAAAGTAAGATTTACCACATTCGCTTGGGCCGCACAAGATCAATACTGAGTGCCTAGCAATCTTTAGTGTTTTGTTAAGTCGGGGCTGTACAAACTTTTGTTCGAGCATTATGCGATCTTTCCTAGATTGTTATTCGTCAACATAGCCAATTTTATCAAAGAGCTGCATGAATTTTCCTCCGGTAGTCTGTGTGCGTTCCCCCGTTGTTATATTTTCAATATGGGCCTTCATAGCATATTTACCAGTCCAGCCAATCCTTGCGGATACTTCCAGTAGGTCGTCTACCTGAAGTTTTTCCCAAAAGGGGTCTTGACTTTTCCCTTTAAATTCCTCAGTGACTCGAACTTTTTTTGATAGTTTCATTTTTTCTCCTGATAAAAAGAAGGGACAAATCCTCCTTGTACACACCCAGGAATAGGCATCATTAGGTCTCCGGTCTGGTCAATATCAAACTCAGCCAACCGTTTCACAATCTCACAGTGCCAGTTACCTTTTATCGTAACCTTTTTAGGGTGAACCAATAAGTGACAGCCACCCCGAGTCTGTAAGATATCAAAGGCGTCACCCACAATATCTTTAACTATTGGATAGACTTGCTCAGCCCGCCCATCATCAATGTCAAAATGAACAACGAAACTTTTGCCTTTTGAACGCTGCATACAACTAATTGCCTCAGCGTGTGGATTTATGTACTCATTGTTATGTTCAATACATTTAAGCATTTCCTTAATTAGAAGGAAGGAAGACTTAAGCATACAGCGTGGATTAGGCATAATATACAGAACTAAGCCCTCATCAGGAATAACCGTACCATCCTTAGTGGTAAAGGAACCAACCGGACATTCGAGCTGTCTAATCTTTCTAATGATGTCTTCTTTGTTTGCGGTCAATCGTTTCAACTGTGTCTTATCAGACGATTTGATCACTGTCATATACTTCTTGCGTGCAAACAGGGCGAGAAAATACTTTTGGTTTAGCTGTAGATCGGGCAACCAATCAACAAAGTCTGCTAACTTTTGTTCGTCCCTAATTATGTCGTGGGTTTCTCTAAAGGCCACAAGCTTCTCTTTCTTCTTTGGTTAGTTGAGAAATGACTCTGGCTCGTATAGCTTTTTGCTTAGCTTTTTTGATGAGTCTTTCCTTTTCTAAAAGTGCCGCCTCTGTTTCTCTTCGTATGTTGTCTTCAACAACGTGTTTATTATACCAGCCGAGTTCTTCGTTAGTAAGGTTTGTAAGCCTATTAGCCTTCGAATTCGTTAAAGATCGCCTACAAACGTTACACAGTAAAGCGGTTACTTTATCCAGTTCTGCTTGAATGTCACCAACGCTACAGCCTTGTTCACCACCATTGCAGGGCATTCTATTCTCCTACTCTATAGCCGATTTAATTCTTTGAATGGTTTCATCACTCAACTCAACTTCTTGACCATTTATTGTCAGCGTGACATCATCGTCTACTCCTTATTTTCTATTGAGGTGATAACCTCTTCGATATCTGCGATCAATACACGAACCTCTTGAGTTTCTTGAACACTCATCCATCGTGCTTTGCTTACGAATGAAGCAAGGTTATTGATCCGCCTAACCAAAAGCTCTTTCTTTTCAATTCTTGATAGCTTCATACGTCCTCCAAACTAATAATCGGACCTTCTAGGTCAACATTATTACACTTGGGACAGGGACAATTAAGCATGACCGGTACTATCACGTCAGTGTAGTAAAGCTCTTTTACTTCGTTGGCAATGACTTCTTTGATACAGTCCATTCAAGCCTCAAACTTAACAGGGAAACATTGACCTTTATCATTGTAATAAAAGATATCAAAAGTGTCTACGTCGTTTGGCAGCATTTCATATGAGCAGCTATCTGTTGGAATACTGGTGCGTTCATCCCAACCATTTTCTTTTAGCCATTTCTCAATGTCTTTTCGGGTTTCCATCTCTCCATCACGGTTGCCATAGTTATTAATGATCTGATCCCACATTGCTAAATGAGACAGCATTTTATGATCACATCTACTAAATATTTCTTCTTCGTGAAAAGACTCATCCATATCTCCATAATAGCCAGTTGCTGTTACAGCGAAACAGTTATGGCGTAGGGTGATTGGTTGACCACCAATAGTTATTTTTGCCATAGATCGAATCCAAATACTGGAGGTTTGTGTTTAGGTTTAGGTGGGTATTCCCGTGGGATTTCAACGTATCCCAACGATTCAAACGTTGTGTTTAAACCATCTAACATAACAGCCTGGTTATCTTGAAGATAGAACTCATAATATTCATAGACTAACGAAACAGCTACCCCTTTATTTTTTAGGTCGGTTACGAAGTCTAGTTTTCTGGCCCATTCTTCATATTCCCAGACGCTGTCTATCTTCTTCTTTTCTTTTTCCCAATCCCGTATATCAAAATGATGAAATAGGTAACTCTCTACATGTTCTAATAGTTGGTAGGTGTGAGGCACCTCAAAGCCTCGATCCGGTATTTCATAGCGAATACGATTAAGAATAAAGGCCGGCAAATCTCCGTCTGTTTCATAGGATAGATCAAACACCGTATTTAAATGAATACGTCTGTATTCTAAATCCTCTAAGACAGATAGGAGATAGCGTGAGTCTTCGTCAATTGGGTCAGGATAATACTTCTCCCAACTTCTCTTCATATCACGTTCAAGATCTGGCCTATTGATTACCCTAAGTTTTACACCGTAAAAATCTGATCGTTTTTGCGATTGGCTATAACAAGTAGAACACAGGACACAAATAAAGATTATGGTTCTCATGTCATTCTTCAGTCCATGTCATAAGAAACACACCGTTTTCCGTGGTAAAAGGGCCGTCTCCATCAATAACCTTCAGAAGATCACTAGCCCACTCATTACCGTCTTGTGCGAGCTTATACATGAGTCGCGTCTTAATGTCTCTGATTGACTCAAAAGCTCTGTAACGAACACAGCAATAGAAAGGACCCAGTTTAGTGTCGGCATCCATCTGTCCAGCATAAAGAAGTCTCATAGCTAATCCTTTACATATTCTCGGCTAAGAAGGCTGCGAAAAACATTTCGGCTAAAGTGTGACAAGCGTAGTCCATACAGTGCTCTCCCAATACTTCATGACTTTGAGGAAAACAATACTGTTGATCGTAGGCAATGTTGTTGTTTCGATAAATAACACATCTAATGTGATCGTCTGTGTACCCTTTGATAATACAAAAGGTAAAATTATCCATCTTAACAACCGCCGCTAAATCATCAGGTAATAGCTCTATAGAGGTTCTGTGGTTTAGAACTTTAAATAGCACTTGGTCGTTTTTGAACTCAACTTTTGGATAAGTCATCCTGTTTGTGTCCATCGTACTCTTCCATCCCCTCTTCGATTTCGTCTCTAACTGAGTCAGAGCGTGTACGCTTTCTTTTGGGCGAACCATTAAAGAAGCATCCACCTTTTGGTGCTTTTGGATAACGAGGTAATTCGTCCGGTAGCTCAATCTTCTCTATGTCTTTCATCAGAACCTACTGCATAAATGGTTTGATCTAGGTCTTTCCGCAGCTCTAAAATAGATACTGAGTTCTTCAGGGTGTCTTCCCACCTCTTAGAGTTTAGTTCATTGAAATGATTCAGTTGAAATTGTTGTGCTACGATAACAGCAAACAAAACCCAGAACATATAAGGTTTCATGTAAAGTTCTCCTGTTTGGTTGAGCTAGACACTAGATGAAGAGACGTGCAACTTCAGCAATCACGTTACACAGAATACATACGCCATTAGCTACGATTGTTACAGCAACGCTTAGCCAGAAAGGACAGTCAACAGACTCGCCTTTAAAGTGGGTGGCCCAAAACTCAATGTTTCGATCTGTCCAACAAGAAAGCAAAAAGATTATAAAACAAAAGAAGCTTAAAAATACAGACATGATAAGACAGCCCGCAGCGGTACCGGGTGCTTTAATTTGGGTTTTCATTTACTCTTCTTTCTTTGACCAAGGAATCCAAGTTCCGTGTTCTTTAGAAATAATAATGGTTTTCTCCGCCTCAATCTTAGCTTGCTCGATAGCTTTATCAGCTTCGAGCTGACTTACCTGAGCAGCAATCTTCTTCTCTTCAATTGAGCGGGCCTGTTCCAGTTTTGCTGCCTCATTACCGAAATAAGCCGAGCTAGAATACCAACCAATACCACCAAAGATTAAGAAACCTAAGAGGATAAACTGTTTTGTGCCAAAATCATTGGTGAATTCTGTAAAGTTCTTCATTAGTGCCTCACTAGAGTACGTTTGGTGCCTCTATACATAAGAGTAACACCACAAAAGGAAAGAATTTTAGTTACAGGTTCTAAGACTGTCTTAGAGTGCTCTAATACATGACAATTATGACATAATACGTCACACTTAGCTATCTCTCTTTTAATAACGTCCAAGGATCGTCCGCCACTAACTATAGATCCGACATTATACTTTTTTGTTTTTGGGTCTCTATGATGATAGGTTAGTAAAACAGATCTTCTTTCTCCGCAACTTTTGCATGGATGTTTTATTTTGTGTATTTCTATGTATCTTTTGTTGCATCTTCTGCTTTCTGCGGTACCGGCCATTATCGTCTCCTAAACCAACGATCAGTTTCCCACCAATCCATAGTCTGGGTTTGGTCCTTAGCTACAATCTTGCGTCCATCGTTATCAGTACAAACAGCAGCAATAGGTTTGCCATTCTCGATTTGATAGATGGTAGTCCCACTATAGTTTTCAATAATTTCTTGTGTTAGTAGCATTAGATTACTTTAGCCTCACAGCAGTTAGACACTAAGTCAATTTGAACATCGGTTCCTTTTTGCCCCCAAAACTCATAGGGGCCAATCCCATTATCTACGCCGATAACGGTACAATTCTCTCCACACTCAGTACATCTTCCGGTTTCTTCTTCTGGTTCATAGAAATCCCTACGGTCATCCCAATCTTCTACTTTGTGTATCATGTAAGTTTCTCCTTAGATTATTTCGTATTCTACCTCTGGGCGGAATTCTCCATGATCGACGATATTTTGGCAGATAGCCATAAGTCGGTCCGAATCATTATCATAGCTTTCACCAAAGGTTTCAGCTTGTTCTCCGCGAGCCTGTTTCTTCTTTGGTGGGTTAAGTCCACAATAGGTATATGCGTCAATTTCAAAGGCGGCCTCAATTAAGTTGAGTTGATTTTCGGAGAAGGCACCTTTCAAGGCTTTGGTTGTGTCTTCTTGTTCAATGCTTAAATATTCACTATCTTGAAAAATATCAGTCCCAATCACGTCCTTCCACTCAATAGAGTTAAATTTATCAATTCTTGATAGCATTAACCCCCCACGAGCACAAACCTCACAATGCTTCTGAAGGGTTTTACACTCTGTTTTTGTGATGGGGCCATCGAGATCCTTAATATTGAGATGATCGAATGGTACCACGTATCCATTTCCCATACATACATTCAGTTCCTTCATCCGAATTCTCTGAATAACGTCTTTTGCTAGTGCGATTCGACGCTCTTTGGGTGTCATCTCGTTCCATTTTTTAGCCATGTTTCGTTTCCTTATGTTGTTGGTGTTTTAGGTCTTGTTTGGTTGGGTAGGACAATGAACAACGGGTAAATTATGTCCAATAGACGGGCGTGCTTTGTCAGGATTGTCTCTCATCCATTCCTGTACAAACCATAGCTGGCCGCAACCACTATCAACACCGTCTTGACCAGCGGGATCAAATACTCTAACATCATAGCCCCGCTCTAACATCTTAGAGCTGCCTCTAAAGAATTTATTGTTTCATAATAGAACACAGATGTCATTCTCCCAATCGTACTTCACAGGGTAACATTTCTCGTAATTCAGCCATAACTAAGTCACCATTCTTTTTGCCCTCGTCAAACAACTGTGCGATCCTTTGTCCTTTCTGATCAAACTGAAATATGTCTTTTCTGTAATCCAGATCGAATCCATGATATGTGCTGTCTCTATCGTCAAAGCCCACAGCTATACCAAAGGTTTGTGCTAATACACAGGTAGTACAAACATTTCCCTCTGTTGCTATGGCCGAGTCTAACAGGGCCGCCGTTACTTCTTTTCTCATTCTTGTTCCTTTACTGAGATTGTGATTATGTTACCAACACCATAAATCTCTTTTGTTTCTAGCTCCCAACCGTAATCCGCCGCACCCTTACCTGTGTCTTTACCATCTGTAATAACGTACCTATATCCCTCTCCCCACTTTTTAGCTGAGAGCACTATCATATCTTCGTTGTCTTGAACAAAGTGGTTTTTTTCTTTGTTGGAACAACCAATCATTAGGGGGAGCAAACAAACCAAAATGTATTTCATTGTTTTTCACCAAGTGTTAATGTTCTGTTCATCAGACATCCTCCAAAGGAACTTAAGGAATGAGATCATTGTGAATCTCCATAACTAAACCAGCAACTACGAAAGCTAACCAGTATACCATTGTGCGTTTTTCTCTCAGGTTTGTTTAGATTGGACGAGTAGGGGATTGGTGAGTCGAACGCCCCTAAGGCGGAATGAGCGGTACTGGAATCAAACCAGTCTGTATTCGCTTATAAGGCGAACCCTCACAAATCAGCTAGGTCACCGCTCAAAATAATATTTTCACGTATTGACTCGAAAAATCTGTATTTATACTAGTACAGACAATATTGTTTCAACTAAGGAAAAACATGAATCATTGCACTAATTGTAATCGCGAGACCAAAAACCCAAAATTCTGCTCAATGTCGTGTGCAGCAAAGTATAACAATGCTAAAAACCCCAAAAAACAACCGTCTAATAAATGTAGAACTTGCGAAAGCCCAATTCGTCAAAAATGGGTTTGGTGTAAAGACTGCAAAACAAAAAACAACACTAAAGATGAGACCTTACGAGAGCTACAGTATACCCACTCGTACAAAACAAACGGGTGGACAAAAGTCAGAACAAGAGCTAGAGCGGTGGCAAAAAGATTAGGTTGGACCTCATGTGAAAAATGCGGGTATAACAAACACGTAGAAATCTGTCATATCAAAGCAATAAAAGACTTTTCTCTAGATGAAAAAATATCTATAGTTAATGCTGAAAATAACTTACGCCCACTATGTCCTAATTGTCATTGGGAACTAGACAATCTTATTAAGGGGTCCTCACAAATCAGCTAGGTCACAGGCCCAGTTTACGCAACAAAGCGTTTCACGTCAGCAATGCTGATTTTCATTAGTGGATAGTCCTCTTGATCAAATACCAAACCCCTATGGGAGGACTCGCCAATCTCTAATGTAGATAAACGATTCCCGGCAATCTCTCGTTCAAGTATATCATAATGATCAGAAAGATCGGGAGATATAAAAGCACCAACAATAGCATTTTTATGAAGTTTCTTCATTACTACTGCCGAATCACTACCACGTTCACCACAAGACTTATCTCTTTTAAGCGTGTGAGCATCACAAACAAAAACAACGATGTGTGAATCATTATCAGCTAAAAGAGCCGGAATTCCATTCCAATAGGCCCCATTTTCTGGTGTTTTACCATCTGGTGCTTCTCTATCATCAGAATAGAAACAAATCTCTTTCTTTGAGACGTTCCAATTAAGATGAACGCCACTACGAAAACCCTCATTAAGGATTCTTTTCGCTCTGGTTAATGATGTACCGTGATAAAGCATTACTTTGTCCTAAAAGAATGTTCGTCGAAACCATGAGACTTGATCTTTACCTTATTATCCATGTCTGGAACCTCTTTATGTTCTCTGCCAAGGAAATCAATATAGTTGATTAGATCATTATAGGCGTCTTTTGCCTCAACTACTTCACCGAAGCCTAAAGTTTTAAGTGTTTCGTCGTATTGTTCGTGATTAGTAGGAAATAGTGGGCAACATACCCGTTTCCAAGGAGTTATCACAAAAACCGGTGTATTCTCCGTAACAAAGATTGAGTCATCTTCTATGACCTTAAAGCATGGTTCTAGCCTACGTCTCTGTTCTAAGCCAGGATCATAGTTATCCCTGTCTTCATAAGGGAAGCGTGTTTCTTCTACGTTCCAAGCATACCACCTATACTCTTCTTTTTTGCGTGTACGCCAATCTGTATGGGTTACGTGATAGTACAGAAAGCCATATGTCTTACCACAAAAGCCTATATAGCACTGTCTACCATAATAATGAATACGTGGTGTGGGTAACTTAGAACTCATGGAACACCAAGATCGGTTCCAAACAGTAGACTGACCAACAACATATTTTTGCATGTGGTCATAATAATCTTTAAACTGCGATTTGATTCTCACTTGGTGCTCCGGTTGTTCCGGGTTATTCTCTTGTTTGCTTAGCTAAGACTGTTTAGCTTCGCTTCCAGTTCGGCCTCAGAGAGGTTCTCAAGTGCTGTGTCTTGCTTACGTGCCAACACACTAAGAATCTTCTCCTTCTCTTCCTTACGAGCAGAGCGTGCTTCTCGTGCTTCCTGCTCAGCAACCTTAACATTCAATACGTGCAAGACGATATCAAATTTCAACTGAGTCTTAACATCTGCGGCACTTCGAGTCTGAAGAAAGTCCTCTTCCTCAGATTCTCGCAACTCTTTCTTCAGTGCCTTTGCCATCTTATTTAGTTGCGGTAGGACAATATCCCACAAATCTTCAGCAGTCACATTCCCTTGAGGTGACTGGAATCGCAACTTCTGTCGTGCAGCTCGTTCAAACAACATTCGTTCTCCTTTTTAGTGAACTTCGTAACCATGAACAGCGTCTTTAGCGACCTGTTCCCAAAACAAATCCTTAACATACTTACCATTAGAAGACCATGATTTTATGTGATATATTGAGTTGTTAGACTCAACAATCATTGACTCCTTATCAAAAGAGATAGGTGTCGATATCATAAAGCGGCCTTCTAGTCTAGCTGGGCATTCTCCAAATATGCCCCATATATCTCGACCAGCACGCATAAACATGTTGTAGGAGACATTATTTAATTCGTATCTGGGTTTCATTAGAAATTAACCTTTAATACTCGTTTCGTCTTGCCTTCAACTTTCGCAACTACGCTGTTACGAACAGTTGAAGAGAACCCAAGACCTGATAGTTGTTCAGTGCTATCAGCCACTCTCATTTGTCCACCAAGAGCTTCAAACACTCGCTTGTGTGGTTCAAACTCACCACTAAGAAACTCATTAAAGAATCCTCGTGGGTTGTTATCGTTCACACAGTCTCGCAACATAAAGAAGAAGTGTTTGTTTCCTACTTTACGTTCGTCCCAATAATTAGGACTAAGCATCATCGTATCAACTTCAACGAATTTGCCGGTGTCGATACCCCAAAGATTCTTGCACTGGTGTGAATGAGGCAAAGACTTGGCAATACTAAATCCCTTACCGTCCTTTTTAACCGTTGCAACTTGCACATCTTCGCTGTTTCGCAAGTCATGAGGATACGAGAATGAATAGGTTTCACCATCGTATTCAATTTCAGCACTAAAACCTCCTACTCCACCCCCTTTAGAATAATTACGAACCCAGAACTTATACTCACCATCCCTCATTCTGCTTAAAGTAGGCCAAGTAATATTCTCAACCGCAACCTTATTATCGGGACGCTGAATGTCTACGTCCAAATTGCCTCCAGTAGAAGTATTTAGTTTACTGGCAAAGAAGATTTCATTGCCGGTAGGCTCTCTACAGTGAGCATCATAGTCACTGTTTGTTTTGCCTTCGTCGTTCCACTGAATAGAATAACGAAGAACACCATCTACCTTACCTCCAGCAGCTTTAACACGCTCCTTCATACTGTCAGCAACATCACCATTGTATGCCCAAGAGAAGTTATTCCCCCACTTAAACATAGTTTTAGCGTCAGCATCTTCTGGAGCAATTAAGCTCATAAGGTTAGAGGTGTGACGATTCTCCACCATAAGGCGGATGTTCTCAGCAGTAGGCAACACCTTAGAGATAAAGTCTTCAATTCCAATCTCTTCAACCTTATCAAAGTTTCGTGCCTTTTCAACAGGCTTAAGAGCATCAAATGGGGACCCCATCTTAACGCTGGTATCCCGATTAACAAACAGCACATTGTTAACTGTGATGTCTTCGGCCTTAGCAAACCTACGTCCTAAAGAGCTACCCAATCCCAGCTCGTTGAGTTTGTCTTCGGCAGCCTTAACCATTGCTTTAGTAAAGATTGTTTTTGGGCGTTTATAGTTAGCTGGTGCCATAATGGCTTCAAACTTACCTACCGCACGCTCAATGTCTTCGCCTTTGGAAAGGTCTACTAACAATGTTCCAATGGCTGTATTACGAATTCGAGTAAAGGCACTATGACAATGAGTCCAAGCCCAATTATCCTTATCCGTTTTGAGCTTGTCAAACTCCTTCTTTAGTCGAATAAACTCCTTAACTTGTGCTCGATACTCTTCTCCACGATAAAGTGATCCCTGATCAGTAATCTCAATCACTGTCTCTGCTGCCGTCAAAGTAATCTCTTCAACTGAGCGAAGAAACACATCTTTGTTTGCTCTAAAGGGTGCTTTAGTTGAAGCAACCTCACGAACTATATAGGCAGGTGGAATAGTAACATGGAAATGATCCCACGTTTTTACCTGTCCGCTCTCTAGCTGCTGTAATGAGGTATCGGAGCCAACTGGATCAGTGCCGGTAAAGAACTTATCTTTGATCTTGGTCTTTACAAAGGCTGACATTTTCTCACATACTTCGTTGTATGGATACTCGGTTTCAACATCCCAAATAGAGACCATTTCCCCGTCAATCATAGCAACAACGTTGCCATAGTTACGGACGAATGCTTTGCAGCATTGACAATCATGTTCTGTGCGTTCTTTATAAATTGGATCAGAACCCGCAGGAAATGACTCTAGATACTTATCCCACATCTCATATGGGTCAACATCTGTTAAGTAAAGGTCATGCTTAGCCATTTTATTGAAGTGGGCTTGAAACTTCTTCTTGAACGTCTTAAAGTTGATCATGCGTGTTCCTTTGTGGTTTTTGGTTGTGTCTGTTGGGGTGCGACACTAAGTGCTAACGGGACCAAAATCAATACATACGATTTCCCCATTAATGATCCCAACGTTTTGGTGGTGTAGGTCACCATGATAGATACCTATATCTGCTAATGCTTCCTCTAACATTTCGTGGTCTTCACTAAACTCCTCCCAATAATCTTCAATATCATCTGTTTCAGCGACCTCGGTGATGAAGCCAAAACCAACATCCTTCACGTTGATTTTTTCAAAAACCTGTGGTCCCAACGAATGATCAGCTGCTAAAGACTGTTGCTCAAATGCGTATTCAGAGGCGTCCTCTTCATCATACAGCTTAATTCCCACACCATTAACATTAAAGAACATAGCTTCAACACCGCTTTTACAGCATCCTTTTCTACTTAGTTTCTGTATGTGTTTCTTAAGCCTTCTTTTACTCATCCCGGTATCTACAACACGCATCTTATCATTCCTTCATGATAGAGGCAAATTATCCTATTGCTACAGACATCATTTGTCGTTTCATCCCTCTATAAACACTAGCAACCTTAACTCTTTTGGGCGTTGTGCTCATAATAGAGGACAAAATACTAATCGCGGTATCTTTAACTCCTTCAGTAGGTTCTTCTCCTTCAAAGCCATACTTACGTTCTCGCTCTTTATTGTTTAGAACCTTAGTTGCTATCCTATTACACCTGTCGGTCTTATCAATGAAGCCACTAACCAACTTAGGGTGGCGAAAATAAGGCATCACAGTTAAGGATACGGGACAGAGCTTCAAAAGCCGGCTCATTACCTGTTGAATTTTTGCTGAGTATTGACCACAAAGATCAAGAAACACAAAGTCAGGATGAAAGTTTTTAGCGTCAAGCAAGAACTCAATTGAGTCTAGTGCGTCACCTTTGAAGATTTCAACCTTAAGAAAGCCTAAGCGATAACATTCCGCTTTAGCTTTTAGTAGAACCTTTTCAGAACGATCAAACAAAAACAGCTTAGTTCCCTGATCAATTGTGCCATTTTTCATAGCTTCCTTGATACAGAGGCAATGTTCAGCAGGCAAAAACCCAGCTTCTTTTGCAACCTCATTCGTTCTGTAGTTTTTGGTAACCGCTCGACGAATGCTTTGTTTGCCGTCAATGTCCCAGTTTGTTTCAACTCGCGTAACTTTGTTCATCGCTCTACCTCGGGTTAAAGAAAAAGGTTAATAGCCTAGACAGGATTCGAACCCGCAAGCCCATTCGGGCAAAGGATTTTAAGTCCTTCATGTATACCAGTTCCATCACTAGGCCAAACAATTAGCAGCCGTATTTGTGACGGTTCTTTTTTTCTGGTGAATCAGGATTAAGGTATCTTTTTTCATACCAAATCATCAGCTTACGCCACTTTTCTTGATCTCTCATATAGACAGAGTCTATTGCGTTCTCAACCACCTGAACAAAGTGCTGTGGGTTAGAATGTAACATAATAAAACCCGGCCCAAAGTGCACCAAACAGTACACAATTACCTATTGCAACACCGCTTTTGTTGATTAGGTTGTTTACTACAGGAATACTGAACCACAACGCAAAGAATAAAAGTATCGCTTCAAGTTCCTGCACTGAACTCTCCCATTGGTGTAACCAAGTCTAGATGATAAGGATACTCACACTCAAACTTATCTTCTGCTTCTTGAATTGTGTCAGCAAAAATAGAGACATTTCCACTTTGTCCGTCTGCGTGATAGAAACAAATGTATTCAAGCATCCATTAGATCCCCGTCTTCGTAAATACAGTGATATTCCATTATCCCCTGTTGTGTTGTTGGTCGTGTTTGGTTAGCAAAGACTATTTAAGGACCAAAGTTTTTATTAAGTGTGACTCTCTATCCTTAAAGAGTAACTGTTTATTTCCTATAGCTGTTGGCTCAGCTTCATAAACATGAACCTTAAAGCCCAACTTCCTAAGGGACGTTCTAAATCCATAAAACCATTTCTGTAGGTCTTGGATAGACTTAAAACCACACACTTCATTTAGTTCTGGTTCTTTTCCACAGTCAACCTGTGGTGTGGGATGAAATCTAACGTTATGAGCATCGTACATTCGCTGTAAATCAGCTTGTCGGCTCCTGTACGGTCCCATTCTATCTTTTTCAACTCTATAAACAACCATAGTCTCACCAAGAAAAGGTTTCAATTTCACTCAGGTCGATACCAAGTATCGCCTCCAACTGAGGAATTGCTTCCTCACGAACAAAATCACTATTCCAAAAAGAATTATTAAGAGCACTCAAACAAAACTCTTCAACTAGGTCTTGCTCTGTAAGAGCCGTTAGAACAGTCCTACCTTCTCTTCTGGACCGGTAATGTCCGGCTGAATCATACTCGCCGTCACCATAAAGGAAGGTAAAGTGATTAGCTGAACTAGCCTCATCACACTCACCCACGATCCAAGCCAAGTTTTGCTCAGTGTTTTCGCTATCATAAACGCTATCATGCTGAACAATGAAGAACGACTCCTGAGAAAGTCCTTTATGCTCCAACCAGCGGTAGAAAGTATAACAGGTTACTAAGCAGCCACCCAACCTCTGGTTTTTTACTGGCTTAACTAGCTCAAGAAACTCATCAACAACTGGACACCTTACCATTTCGTCAGTCCCCAATTATCTAACATATATGACTTCCACCTATCTGGTCTGAAAGGATAGGCACAGATAGCATTGAACCTAAGAATGACGCTCTTGATCCAAACGTTTCCGGTTTTATCAGAGGCAACTTGTTGTTTCATACTGTTTGAAAGCATTAGCGTGGCCTTTTATCTGGATTCTTGTCTACCCACTCAAACGTACCTTCGAGTAGGCCTTCCGCCACAGTGTCTTTAACCGGACCAAATATAAATATAGAAGATAGTCCTAAGCCAAGCAAACAAATCGCCCCTAAAACAAAACCAGGAAGAGAAAGAACTAAGCAGATCAGATATTTCATTTTATTTGTCCTTGGGTATTAAAGATTAGTTCTGCGTGTTCTTCTATTTCCACCTGTTGATCATTAAAGAACTCACATAGGGCGTCTACTACTCTAGGAAGCACCTCTTCCCAGGAGAAGACCTTAGCTTTCTGTACTCCGATCTTATAAGATAAAGAGTAGAACTTTTCCAGTCCCCGAATACCTCCAAGGATATCCGCCAGATCATTATACAAAAGGTTTTCTATCCAGTCATTTGGGCGTTTTGGGGGATCGTAATCCATATGAATTATAGCTAGGTTCTCTTCGTTTTCATATGGGGCTTTCCCCAACTCAATTTTGACCCTCATAAGCCTCTCCAATTACTAGAGTTGTGGGTAACGAGCTACGAATTTCAGAGTAGTCTTCATTGTCAAACAAATGAATCAGGTCTGTTTTTATTGAGTACCAATCCCTAACGTATTTTTCTTCAGAGATGTAACCAATGGACGTGCTAACCTCAACACCAAATTTATCACTAGCAGCAACAGAGACTAAGCAGTCTTGACAGATTTTGAATTGTGGGTAGTCTTTTTCTTTGTTCTTTATGGCTTTTTCTAAGTGTTCTTCTGTGACCTCGAATGTATCACCCGTCTTCATACTACTTCTCCTGTTTGTTTAGATTAGACCAAGTCTCTCATCTGCCAAAGCTACTGATTCACTCCAAGAGGTACCTTTGTCTTGGTGCATCTGTACTGTTTCAAGCCACTGAATATCAGTTCGGCTATAGTTTAACTGACAGGCATTGAGTAAGCTCTCAGGACCAAATAATCCCCTATCGTCCAAATCTTTCAAGGCTTCAAGATGATGAGGAAAAGCCGCAAGTAGTCCTTGACCAACAATACATCCTTCACCCGGTCCAGTTAGTCCAGTGGTATATTTACAGTTTGTATGAGGATAACAAGCGTCGGGATAATCCGCAGCCAACTTACGAATAGACTGAATAAGCATTAGTACTCCTCAATTGTGTACTGGATTGTGACGGGAAGCATTTTATTAAGTGTGCCCCACTGATATTCATCGTTAAGTCTACTTAGTGCTGATCCAAGACCTCTTTCAAATCTAGCACATCTTCTACATTGTTTATCGTGAACCATTGAGGTACCGGAGCCACCATTATCACCAAAGATATCACTACCTAATTGAGCAAGGATGCACTTGGTATTGTCACAACCTCTCAGTTGTTCTTTGATTGCACGATCCAAGTGTTTATGGGTTACTTTAATTTCCACGTTGTGTTATCCGATACTCTAAAGTAATAGGGAGGATTTCGTTTAACTTACCCCATTCTTGTTTATCGTTTAGGTGGGTAAGCTTTTCCGCTATTCGGCAATCTTTGAAATAAATGGTTTGTAAGTGTCCATTAACCAAGTTTAATCCGGCACCCTCAACGCCCCCCCATAAGATCAATACCAACCCGTGCCAGAATACAGTTTCTGCAATTGCTCTTTAGAGGCTGGGCTTCAATTGCCCTAACTAAGTGATCGTGAATAATTTCAATTTGCATTGTTTGCCTCGGCTATTTTAACGGCTTCTTCCCAGGTGTCGCCTTTGTCTTGATGATGTTGTACGGTTTCAAGCCAAAGAAACTGTTCTCTTGTTGCCCCAATATTAAGCTCTTTCATCATCTCAACAACATAATAATCGGTAATGTTATCAAGGCGTTCCAACTCTTCCTTATATTCTGGTAACGCCTGACCAATAATACAGCCGGTCCCAGGTCCGCACGCTCCTTTTGTATAAAGGCATTTGGCGTGCTTGTAGACGGCGTCAGGATGCTCTATAGCAAGCTTACGTACTCGGTCGATAACTGTGTCGGCTTTCATTATTTCTCCTTAGAGAGCGTACATGAGAGGCTCGTATCGCCCACTATCAAGGCGAGTAACTACTACGTGGCACCACTTCTCTGTATTTTTGCCTTTTAGCTTTGCGATAGGACAATTAAACCTTAAAACCTCATTATACGACATAACGTGAGAGTAATGATCAATTAGCTCCCACATAGAGGTAGCACTTAACACAATTTGACTGTCAGTAATCTCTTTAACAATTAGGTCAATCGTGTCCGATAACGTACCTTGATTGTCCATGTTTTCTCCTTTGTTTGGTAAGCTAAGACAGTTCCAGCACTTGATGGCAATTGTCGGCTAGTTTAATAGCGTCAAGCCAGGGATGACCAACATCCTGTCTTGCTTGAACAGTATTAATCCAGCGGATTTCTTTTCGTTTATATTCAATATCAAGATCATCAAATAAGGCGGCTGCTCCAATCGGTCCCCTATTATCTTGAGCCACCATCTTCGGAATCTTATCAGGATAGAGCTGTGCAATGGCTTGTCCTACAATACAACCAGAACCAGGACCACATACTCCTCTAGTATACTGACAATTGTCGAAGTCAATATCGGACACACTATAAACAGCTTCCGGGTTTTCTTCTGCAAGCTTTCGAATGGTTTCAATTAAAAGCATTTTCTTTTCCTATGTAGACAAACAAACTAAAAACCTACTTACGAATAGACTGGGCTCGAACCAGCATAAGAAAACCTTCAAGCAGCACTTTCACACTGGCAGTCAATTAATGTTTGAAGGATGTGTCGCCCATTGTCACATTATATCCACTATTCGTAAGCAGGAAAATCGGCCATACTGTCTTCTATTCTTACCGCCTCTTTCCAGGTTATACCACGATCCTGGTTTGATTGAATATTCCTACACCAATGAATCTCTTCTCGGGTAAGAAGGTGCTCTATTCCATAGTGTTTTAGATTGTAAACAGAAAAAGGGCGGTTTTCGGCAAATGATTTTGCGTCCATACTTTTAAGGTAAGGCTTCATTTCAGGACACCAAGCAACAATAGCTTGTCCAATGAGGCAACCCTCACCATTACCACAGCTACCTTTTGTATATAGGCACATATCGTTTTTATATACTGCGTCAGGTGACTCATTAGCTAGCCTACGGACTTCATCAACAATACTCATTGTATCCTCGTGGTTTGTAGTCTTGTTAGTTAGAAGCGGACCTATGGTTTGAACTCACCGTTGTTTTCAATGATGTTTTCCATAATCGCTACCAGCCGATCATCAGAGCTTGGATATTGAAGACCAAACCCAATACAGTCCCAACTGTACTCTTCGTCCTCACCAATGAAACCATCGTTCTCTTCATACTCTTCTGCTTCAAAAGCTGCTTCAATAGCCAGCAACTCTTCAGAGTAAAAAGCCTCACTAAGGATATCGCTGGTTTGATCCTGAGTAATACCAATAGTGCGACCAACCTTAAGATCATCCCAGTTAACAGAGTTGAACAATCTAATCCTGCTTAGCAATAAAGCACCCCTAGCACAAACTGAGCAGTGTTTTTCCACTACTAAACAATCATCTGGTGTTACTGGGCCGACAAAGTCTTTCTCTGGTTTCGAAAATAGCTCAGGTATCCGATAGAAATTTTTTATATACGAACCCGGAGAAATCAATAACCTCTCTTGTTTGATACGGGCAAGGACGTCTTGACATAGAACAACTTTACGCTCTGCTCTTGTCATTTCTTCATATTGTTTGCTCATTTTTTCGCCCCAAATATGTTGTTAGTTATTCCTATGTATAAATCCTAAAAGTTAGGACATTTAGGAATATTCCAAAATTCTTGAAAGTTCAACACGTCCTTTTTCCGATAATTCTCTCCCATCCCAAAAGTCAGTGCGGTCATGAAGTCTTTGTAATTCACACCAAAAACCAATATCGTGCCCCCTATACTCTTCTTTTAGGTAAGTCTCAAGCATTACTCTATTCGTGGTTTCGTTTACGGCGTGCTTAAAACTAAAGTCAATTCCCTCAATTTTGTAAGGAACCTCATTTTCAACGGTAGAAACATGGTTAGCTATGGCTTCATCCTGTGCTTGAATCATTTCGTCAGTAAAACAGCGGCCAACCAAACACATGTTTTTATCTTTGGTTCGATACAGGCATTTCTCGCCACGTTCATCTGTGGCTCTTCCATTTTCTTTAACGTGGGCCAAAGACTCATCTATAATTGTTTGAACGCTTTTCATCAAAACCACCCTTTGTTTTGGGCTGACTGCATCAACCAAAGAAAGACAATAAAGCCTAAACCATAGGCCCAGTATGAACAAAGCTCATTTGCACACTCTAAAAAGGCAAGGATCATAACTATTCCTTTGTTAGAACCACTGTTTGTGGCAACGAATCTCTTAAAGACTCCATCAGTGCAGGATCACTACGAGCCATATCAAAGTTGTTTAGTAGAGAACCATCCCCAATTCTATAAAGAGAGACCGAATTCCACCGTTCATCACAAACCTTCCAGGGGAAGCTACTAACATATGGCTTAGGTACCAGCCCCGTTCTTTTCAATGTTTCTGCAAGAATACAAGTGGTGCAAACACTTTCCTCTGTGTCGGGACCATACTTAGCCACAATGTCTGAGTTTCGAAAACAACTGTTGTCTAAATCCTCAGCGATCAACTCTACTGTGATGTTTGACATACTGTTCCTTTTGTTGTGTGTTTTTGGCTTTGTTTGTTTAGGACGGACAACCCCAATCAAACTCATTAAGTTCTTCCATTAGACGCTTTTGTTCATCTAGTTTTCGCCGCTCTTCCTCTTCAAGGATAGCTTTCATGTCTTCATCCATAAAGCACCCAAATCCTTACTAGGAAAACAAAAAAGACTAAGGAGATCAACAGGTTACCAACCAACCTGTTCTTGTTATCTTCGATTGTTGTCTCACAAATAAAACACAGCAAGTCTAATGAATTACTAGACATTGGACCGCCGCACTTAGGACAGCTCTTTTTTTGCTTACATACTGGATTCATAGTCTTGTTAACCATTCTGTGGTTAATTGTCTGTACTCAGCTCTGGAGCTAGGACCACATTTTGTATGAAGAAAACCACAGTCTGTGCAGTCTTCTGAAGTTTTGAAAAGCTTCCATAGTTCTAATTGGCCCAATATACACTTGAGCGGCAAACTTAGGTCTAGTCTTTTCGCGTCAATAAATGTTCTCCACTCGGGCAGGTAAAAGTCTAGTACCTCAACACCATTATCCACACGTTCTTTAATAGATAGCATGTTTGCTCCTAACGTCTTGAGATTTCCAAATCGTCCCAAAGGTCATCAAGTGTCTTTTGATAGTGTCACATACATTGTGGCGTCCTTCTCTCATCTGTTGTGCTGTTTTGTTGTTTTGTTTGTTTGGCGTGGTCAATTCGCTTATTGAGGATATCACAGTGCGTTTGACACATATCAATAGTCTTCCAAAACTTAATGTATCTTGGAACAATCCAGTATTTCTCTGTCCTACCTGTTAGAGCGGTAACATAAGCCCATGACCAATTTGCATAAACCCTCATTGCTACAAACTTGGCGTCTTTCATCGGTCCTCCTAATGAAACCTAATCACATAATCCAACCTTTATTAGGTCCGAAGTAAGAAAGGCTAACAATCACATAACGCTCCACACTGTTCTCCCTTAGACTCTATGCGAGCCGCTATGAATTCCCGCCACTCTTCTGTACTTACAGAGTTATAGAAGCCATACTCTTCGTATTTAGCGAAGTTGACGAACTCAGGATAGCTGTCTTCATAGTTGGGATGATCAGGATCGTCCCGACAAAGAAAGCCATGTTTCCAGTCACCAAATAACTGGCCAATAACACAATTCACCACATTGTTAATGTCCAAGGTTTCTAAATTGATCTTCTCGTGCCACAAGGGATCGATCTTATCAAGATACTCAACGCCTCTTTTCAGCTCTGGTTTCATTTTGTTTCCTTAGTAATTCATAGTGAAAAGCCAACCTACGTGCTGTTAGGCTTAGCTCAGGAATATCCTTGTAAGGATAGCTTCTTTCCACACCTTAGTTAACTCGGTTTCGCCACAGGGACCATCATAAAACCCATGATCCATATAAGGACCAAAATTAACGTGCGAACCGTAGAAATCGCTATAGTCGGGATCGTCCTCATTACGAAACCCTTTATATGCGTCACCAAATAATTGGCCCAGAATACACTTATTTTCAGAGTACATCTGTAGTTCTTCAAGATCAATCTTCTTTTCCCATCCTGGCGAAATACCATCAAGGTACTTCATTCCGGTATGAACATTATCAAGCAAACTCATTTTTTCGTTTACCTTTCCTGATTTTACGTCAGAATAAAGAAAATAGCTCTCATTTTTCCCGCCACTTAAATACTAGAGAATGGAGACACTGGGTAAAATACTGCAAAATAATAGTTAAATAACCCAGAAATAAACCAGTGTCCCCACTCACTTTTACTTAAGCTAAGATACTTAAAAGATAATCTAAACCTACTTAATACCTTATACTACTCATATAAAGAATAAAAACCCTGCTTTCCACGGGATGAAGGCTGATCAAAGACCTTTTTGGGTGGAAAACAGGGCTTATTCTCACAAACACCCCGTCCTTACTACTTAATTTTAGTCATAATACACCCCCTTAGAGTGACTTATTTGAGCGATTTTCCACTTACCATACCCTCCCGGGGCCATTTTTGACCTATTTAGGGCGGTTTCTTCGGCATTTTCAAAATGTCCAAGCTTTATATACGTTACTGAAGGCTACTTTTACCCTAAGGGAAACACAATTTTTTCCCAAGTGGCTATTTACTTAATTAAGTGCTGTGACTAAGGGCACCTAACCTAGCCTTAGCAACCAAAAGAGTTAACTCAGCTCTGACCTGGCCCGCCTCAATAAGGCTAATACCAAGATACTCGCTGACTTGTTTGCGGGTTATCTCTGACCTAAGTGTTTCAGGGACTATTTCCTTAGTAATAACCCCACTAATCAACTTGTCCAACAAAAACTCTGACCTTGATCCTGTCCTGGACATAACTACTCTCCCTTTGTTGTTGTGGTTTCGGCCTTGTTTCTTTAGCT
>ERZ890604.150-NODE-150-length-25597-cov-4.664044_pt1 | contig 25597 bp, 16 predicted proteins | sample MGYA00521097_ERZ890604 | MGnify/ENA primary metagenome ERZ890604 (study PRJEB32303, sample SAMEA104408625) | aquatic metagenome | biome: Brackish water; feature: Chemocline; material: water | place: Baltic Sea | collected 2014-10-26T21:54:00 | depth 120 m ... | reverse complement strand
TCGTAGGAGTTGATGTTTGACTTAAACTCGGCGTAATTGTAGGTGTTAACGAAATTGTAGGTGTTGCCGTTTGACTTAAACTCGGCGTAATTGTAGGTGTTAACGAAATCGTAGGAGTTGATGTTTGACTTAAACTCGGCGTAATTGTAGGTGTTAACGAAATCGTAGGAGTTATTGTCGGTGTCGGTGTAGGTGTTACAGGAACATCACATTGTATATCACCACATCCAGGAATATCGAGTATTGATGACCCAATTTCATACCCACTAAAAGTGACCGTTGAGGGTTCCTCAACAACATTAGTATAACACCCATCAGGTAAATCAGTCACATTCTCAATTTTGTAAACATTTCCAATAATAGGTGGTGCTCCAAATTGAACTCCCCACTGTGTTTGTGTAGTTCTATAGACATTTGTGTCACCACTATTACAAGGAGTAAAATAGTAATACGTATTACACGGAGTTTCACCTGTACAACCAGTACACGGGAGTTCATTAATTCGGGTGTAATATCCTGTAATGTTACCATTTACAGTTGAACCTAAAGGTATTTGGGTATAGTCCCCAACACACTCATTATTAATTGTTAGTCCAGTAGCTTGTGAATTAAGACCATTAATAGTACCTGTTAAAGTCGTACTGTCTCCTGTAAATATAAAAACGCTATCGTCACAACAAGACGAAGCACTATAATATACCACGTTAGCGTCCACAGAATTACCACACTCAACACAATCATTATATTCCGTAACGGTAATATCTGCAGTCTCTCCAGTATACGGACTAAAACAAATATCACCTGGAGTGAAACATATATTATAATTAGATTTATAACCTTTGTTTTGTTCTAATGCGGGACCATCGATTTTAACCGGTACTATTGAACCCACAACATCACATTCTGACTCTGTAGATGTTAAACCTACATAATCATACCCATCTGCGAGGGTATCATAGTAGGCAATTGCTGAAGTTGCTCCATAACTTACCTGCTCGGCGTCATTGCAAGTCTCTAATGTTGCTGTCGAGGTATTAAATAAAGTGAATGGTGACGTACCTAACCACGTCCAAAAACTAGTCGCGGTAGAACCCGGAAGAGACCAACCACTCCGATATGTATTAGTATCACTACCAATATAGTATACGTCAGTTAAACTCCACGCTATGTCAGCAAAATATACATCGAAATTATTGAAAGAACCTGACGGTGCTAAAATGTGATTCCTTTGATATAAATTAATCAAAGCCAATGTAGGTAACTCCATACCTGTCGCAGGAAATCCGAATGATGCCTGACCTAGGAACTCGTTATCTTTAATTACATAATCAACTGATTGAGAAGGTGTTTGACTATCATAAACAATAGACCATGTACGATGCTTAAAACTATTCCAATACGTTTGAGTACCACCTGTAGCCAACTGTAGTACACTATCCTGAGAATTACCACTAAGTCCGCTGTCCCACTGAACGTAGTAAGTATCTCCCGTGTATGTTGAACTGAGACTCGTTCTTTGGGTTATAGTAAAATAATAACTAGCCATTACCCACAGTTAATTGTTATGTTTATACCAATATTGAGGTAAAGTGTTTTATTACTGAATTCGTCCATACATCCTGAGTTGCTGATTGTAATTGTATCACCATCTATAGAGTAATCCAATCCATCTTGATATAAATACTGAAGCTTGTCGTTTAACGCGGCTTCCCATTGAGCATCCGTAGGTGCTCCGGCAATACCATAACCTGTGAAAAATACTTCTTGGACTAATATTGTGGAATCTAATCTTAGGTCTACATACCATTGGGATGTGATAGTATTAAGATTACATTCTGAGGTGGTATACCCACTATTAGACACTAAAGATGTCACCTGATTATATAATATACTTTCAAATGATTCTGCGGTACCTGAAGATGATGGTTCATCCCACGGATAAATTTTACAAGATAATGTTTGGTCAATACAATCATAAGGTAATAATGGACCCATAACCTCACAAGGAATACACGGTACAGGAACAATCTCACAACCTCTTTGTCTTCTCCAAACAACTTTTTGTCTATGAAAAGCAGAGTTTTCCATTTTTTGACCACCCATCCATAATGTAGATGCAGGTATAACTTGTTCCACTAATCGTATCCAATAATCTCCTAATCCATCAGTGAAATCAATCATTTTTTGGTAGGTATATTGATTTGAAGGTATGTTAACATTTTGTTGGGAGTTCAAATACTTCCAATACAAAGATTGTAAGGTAATATATCCACTTGATTTACCATCTGAAGTGAATTGTCTGTTCCTTACATTTATCATATTGTTATAGAAGGTCTGTGCAAACTCCGTAAACGTTTTTTCTCTAACTTTTGGGTTAATAACCGTCCAATCTATACCTGAAGGTGTTGGATATGTCAATCCAGTAAATGGAATTGGATAACCATACTTTCTACTCATATCCCAAACGTCATAAGTCAAACCTTGACCCATATTGAGATACAATTCTATGTTTTTTCGATTAAGTACTAACCTATCATCACTAACACTATAGTACGCATTCATCGCACCCTGACTCTTTCTTAAACCTAGACTATCGTTAGCCCAAGACTTAAGATTATCATTAACTTTAATGATGTCATAACCTAATGTGGTGTAAGGTAATTTAGTGTATCTATCAAAATACTTACTACCGTAGGTATATGGCTCTAAAACTGTTTGAACATCAGGATTTTGACCCGTAAATACAGAATTAGTTATGTCAACTTTCTGTAACGCTCTATGTTTTGGTGTTTGCTCAAACCAACCCGAACCCATCTCATAGAAATACTCAGAAGTCGCGCTAGCAGTGGACGGATATCCTTGTACATCGACAGGATAATCACTTCTAGTTTCATTAACAATATCAATTTGATATGATGTCGTTAAGGCAGTGAATGTTTTACCCTGAATCTTATAGGTATTAGTTGAGTCTAAACCTGTAGTTACCTGACTATATGTCCCACCACTTAAAGCATTATATTCGGTGTCAAATACGGACATATTAATTGGTCCATCCGCTAAATAAATCGTTTCATTAAATTCCAATAACGCCTTTGGTGCTCCAACCATAGCCATAATAGCCCTAATTGATTTTGCAGTACCCTTACTTCTATATAAATAAGACGCATTAAGAATTAGTTTCTTATAGTACTCGTAGTTAATTTCTTGTGGCGTTTTATCCTTTGTTTGACCAGGATAAATTGATTGGTTTTTAGTACCGAAGACAGAATTTAAGAAATTATCATTAGTGATTGGTGAGTTATTAGTATCGTAACCCAAGGTCTGAGCCAAATTCTTTAATAACTCTGAAGGTATGTCATTAGTTTGGTTATAGTGTACAGAAGTCATATAAGCCAAAGCATCTATGAATTTTTTAGTTTCATCAAAACTTCTACCATATATCTGCAATACTTTTTCTATCTTTTGGTCTCCAGTATCAAATTCTTTGAATGCTCCTGTCGTTAGAAATCTACTGATAAGATTCGTTTTATACGAATCCATATCTACGGCGATAACGTCTAAATCATTAAGATATGCACCATAACTTAATGAAGATATGTCTAAGTTCCACGTACCATCTAATGGCCAAGTTACAGATGCAATATCAATATAATATCTACCGTTGTTATCTTGTCTTGGAACTTTAAAGTTTGCAGTATATCTTGGTGTTATATTTCTATTTAATAGAAATTTCTCAACTTCATCGAAATAATCAAAAGCAACCTCAGTATTAAACTTACTAGGTTTTATTATCAGATTTCCCAAATAGGTTGAACTACCACTAAACGGATTACCCTGTACCGTAATTTCAATATTACCACTACTTAATAATGCCGACGGTTCAAAATACTCAAACTTATACTCAGTCTCATTGGTACCTAAAAATAACGAATACTTAAGATATTCCGCAGTAAGATTCCTTAACGGTGATACCGTATAAGGTAGTAGTGAAAGGTTACGTGTAGAATTTACCGAATAATCAATACCAAAGGGATTGACAAAACGAGTAACATCTAATTGAAATGTTGTTTCATTTTCAATCTCATTATATGAGATATTTGTAGCAGTATTTGCTGAAGATAAATCAGTATAGAAAGTGTTGACCTCAATCGCAGCAGGATAGAAATTAATGACGTTAATTATAGAAGAAGAAAATCTCTTGCTTAATGAACCATATAATGCAAAATTAGTTACATTTGATAAATCATAATTTGGGTATACCCTATATTGTTTTGCTTGAATTGCTCTAGACTGGATAATATTATCCAATTCTAAATTCTCCAAAGTGAAAGGTTCTGAGAAAACACCAACATTAAATTTTCTGTTGACCTTTTCTACAATACTTGTAGTAAATTCAAAATTACCTTGAGTTAATCCACCGCCATCAACTAATTGGAAACCAACTAAATTGTCTGTTGCAGTACTCAACCCTGAGGGTGGAGCCGGTGGGTAACGATATTTCTGATTACTAGCCATTATTCAATCACACTATTGAAATTCTTACTGAAATCAATATTATCACCTCTATCTTGACGAACTTCATATAATAAGTTGTTAAACTCATCTCTAATCTCAAACAGGTTGTATTGTTTGTAGATGTTATTTGCAGGGTCGTAAAGAGTGTAGATACCGTCTTCCATACTCTTAGTTTGATTGCCGTAAAGAGCAATTGCAAGAGTATCGATGTCGTGTTCAGCCATTTGAATATCCAATGTGATTGGGTTGAAATAGGTATTTGTTATAATAATATTTTGGTTGGGTTGACCAATGAATGGTGTAGCATTTGGATTGTTAGACGGAGCACTCGATGGTGAAAGAGTACAAAATAATAAATCACTACCACTATCAACATATCTATATCTAATAGATTTTTGAGATACGTTAGTAAGATTTGTTGTTACTGGCTCACAATTAAATGATGAGGTTATAATCCTATAAAAGTTAGGTATCTTTGAACCGTCCTGATTTAAGTATTCAACTCTAAACCCTACCAATCCTTGATTAACAAACTTGTTTCTGTATTTAGCATCGACATTATTTAAATCGACAATAATACCCTTAACATTAGGCATTGCTGATAAAATACCACAATCAGTGATTAATGTTCTAATCTCTGCAGGTCTTAAAAATAATGTATATATACCTAATTGATTAAATTCCGTCGCCGGTAATCTCAAACTATATAACCCACCTAATATCTCATTGTTATTACCGTTTGTGTTATTGTTATTAAAGTAAGGTGTAAGTATTGAAGCCGCGTCTAATGTCTTCAACACGTAGTCTTCCGTTACATCACGACTCGGTGTATAGTGCATGATGATTTCAACGTCCTCGGGGGACATGTCGGCTGGTCTCGTTATTCCGTATGTTCCTAGTGCCATATTCTATTCATTATTAATTTTAAAGTATCCGTACCCATAAGTTTCAAGGTCTCCAATATTATCCACCTCACCTAATCTCTCCAATCCTTCAAATGCTGTAAGTTTACCTCTGTCTATAAATACATCACTCTGAATTTCCGGTGAGGAAACCATATCTAATAAAACTTCATTTTTTGTAATTGCCGATGCAATCAAATCATATTGTGTTAAACCAGACGAATTTGATAAGAAAATTGTAGTACCATCAGGGTAGTCAAAGTAAGTTACTCCATTAATAGTATACCCCGTTTTTTGAGCATCCATAACGTCTATAACCCCATACACTCCCCCATATCTAATTATAGGTACGTTTGTGGCGTATTGTATGTTTCCATACTGTTTTAAATCGGATATCATACTTTTCGTATAACCCGTAACTAAGAATGGTACCGACATATAATTTGACGTAACCTGAGCTTCAACATTATTTTCAGCATCACCACTAAAAATATAATCATAGGAAAGTGGAGTCCCTGACCAACTACCCCCTTGAGGTGTAAATGTAATCTTACCTTCAGGGTTAGTAATTGTAACTCCTGTCATTGGAACTGTGATAGTTTTCTTAATTTCCGTAACTCCCCACGGATTACTTTGAGTCAGCGTAATTACATAGTCACTAGCATAGTTGTATATGTGGTTACGATTCGTAACGGTAGGCGTTAGATTCTCTGTCGATGAGCCATCACCCCAATCAAGGACATAATCAGATAATTGTAAAAATTTCATATATTCAGTATCCGACGTATTCCATACCGTAATATCATAAGGGTCGATGGTACTTGCAGAATATATAAAGTTATTTATAACTTCTTTTTGTGATACGTACCCATCAAAAACTGAGTAGTAACCTAAATCGTTAAAAGAGTCAGTAAATAATATTGGCAATGTAAGTCCCGTTAATATACTTGAACCATTTGTACCACCACTAAGTATTTCAGTCATTGCACTATAAACACCAAAATTATTTCCATCGTAACTTTCAGGTATGATATCATCCTTAAGTACACCTGGCGAAATTTTAAAATAGTATTTTTCCTGTTTCATTATAAATTAGTATATTGGTACCAGTTTATTGGGTTAGTTGTCGTACCGACCCTTTGCTGCCCATCCGTTGTAGTGATTTTAAATTCATAGTTATCGTAATCTAAAAACACCCTATAATAGTATTTTTCTTCATTCTTAAAATTAAATAGATTACCCATATTTGTTTGTGGGGTATTTAACATTCGGGTAAACTCACCTGTCTTACCGTTAAAGAATTTGGCACTCATATAGAAATTGTTAATATCAATATATCCTCTATCTTTTACCCAATAGATAAAAAACCCTTCTTTGTCACCAACATAATCTAACATCATTGATGGTGTAACGATTTTAATATTTTTTTGAGTATTTCCCTGACCCATTGTGGTGTCAACCATTTTACCTTGTTGTGTAGGTAATATTATTGTGGCTTTAATTTGTTGTGTTGAACGAATAGGTGTGTCGTATAAGTCTAACTTAAAGAAACTTCTTTTAAATGAGTTTGATTTAACATATAATTCAGTTGTCGTAAAAGTTTCTGCAGTATAATTAACACTATAATCTGAAGTTGTTGCCGCGGTAATATCAATTTGATTCGGCATAAAATAAAAATCATAATTTAAACTTGTCTTAGTTAAATCATATACCTCATGCTCAAATCTTGCCAGCTCAACATCTTCGATTGGATTTTTTACTATTTCTAATACTTCTCTTTCAAAAATATCGATTGAGTCATCACGACCAATATTGTCCCATATAACATCTGCAGTGATGTTAATCTTTCTTTCAATACCGTTATCTGGAAATCTGTAATTATTCACAATCGTCTATTATTGGTTGGATTATAACGTCAGTGGTGGTCATCACCCTTCGTTGTGGCATTTGTAAAAACATTAATCGATTAAATGGATAATGGGCTCCGTTCATAAAGGGATGGTCAACACCAACACCACTACTATCAACATACCCATAAGGGTATAAATCTCTCCATCTCCATTTTTTATCATTTTCTGAGTAGTATGCCCAATCAGGCAGGTTATCAGCATCATCTTTATTCCCATCTTCAACATAACTAGAATACGCTCTTACTTGTGTTGGGAAGTGTGGATAATATAAATAACCCGATGGTAGATTAAGTGTTGAATTATCTTCGAAAACCAATGAATTATAATGAAATTTATGAACCATTCTAGAAATCACTATCTCCGTTTGTTCATAGTTATTCCACTCACACATATCACCTTTCAAACTGTCGTTTATAGATAAGTCTTCATTGTAATAAAATGTTACGTTATTTGGAGCAACTCCTTTATTATAACTTTTAGTTACTATTGAGTTATCTTTATTTAATGAAGATGAATTATCAAACCAACTATCGGTGTTATCCTTTAAAAAGTTAAAATTCCAACCCACATTTATGGCCGATGTCATACTCGCAGCAGGATTATTAAACCAACCCATATAACCCTTATTAATTATTGTTGTAAATAATTCTGAGACAGGTCTATCTTGATTATCCCTTAAACCTGAAATATTAATATCTTTTTCAAACACAAATCCAAAACTTTTTGAACCATCTTTAACGGATATTCTTTGAACATTATTTGGCGTTAATGCTGAGTATTCTAACTTACTAACATCACGAAAAGGATTAGATTCAAAACCCATTTTGGTTAAGTTATAATCATTAATACTAGTTAATACTTTATGTTTTCTTATATAATATTCTGACTTAGTCTCTCCACTATTATCTATATTTATAACCCTTTTTAATGTGCCGGTAGTCCCGTCATTAAATGTTCCTCCAGTATATCCTAAATCTATTATTGAGAATACCTTTTCCTTACTACCATAGTATTCGTTACCTAAAGTGTTAACCTGAAAGGTTTTAACTCCACTATAACCAAACGATAACTCAACCCACTCACTAATGTTTAAATTATGTTTTGTACCACAATAAAAAGTGATATAACTCTTGCCATCCATTTTAGTGTTTTGAATGGTAAACGGTATACCGTCAGATACCATAAAAGGTATTGTCGAATTTAAAGATTCGTCCACATATTGCATCATCTGAGTGGTATCGTTCTCAAATGGATAGGTTACATATAACCCCCAATTGTATGTGAAAGCACTTTTAGGAACAAAAGGAACGTGTGTATCTATTGATTTTGTTCTGAAAAATGTAAATTCATCATATTGTGGGTAACCTTTCCATATACCAGTACTTACTGAAGATAATGGGTCTAAATAGAAAAGATTATTTTTAAATGGGGTGTAACTTGTTTTACCCGAATAGACATTATTAAATATGTTAGTTATTTTACCTGACATCCTTATAATGTCACTACCCTGTCTTTCAACGTTGAACTGTTCAGCGGCATTTAATAACACGGTACGGTCACCTTCGACCATAACTCTTTTCTTAGACTCCAAAGATGCTTGAATAAAAACATCATCATTTGGTGCTCCTTTGAATCTATCCTGACTCCTAACTATTCTTATATTTGACGGTTCGGTACTCATAAAATATCTGTCGTTAATACGTACTTATCTATAAATTTATTCATCGAACTTTTACCGACCTTTAAACCAAAATAGAAGTGGTAAGGTGCCCCAACTAATAAAGGTCCTGAATACCCATCATTTTTTAATGTAATTTGGTCGTTTATAATTTCAGAGTTATAAATAAATCCAGGTATTTGAGTTGTGGGTGTACTAGTGTCTGAAGGAAATGTTGGGAGACCATTTAATCTATCTATAGATTGGTATCCTGGAACCGCTTTAACCGTAACCTCTTTAATATCTAGCCAATCGTTTAATTGTGTACCAAAAATGGACTTGGGGTCGCCCACCTGAGTTTCCCAAGCTCTGTAAGGTATTTTTTGGTCTCTAAATGAATATGTATTCTCTAAGAATCCAACCGCAGTATTATCTTGGAAGGTTTGACGTCCAGGGCTTATTAAATCTCTATTAATCGTATTAGCCGAAAAGAAAATACCAACCACTGGTTGTAACTTACCATTACTGTCATCGTTATCCAAATATGCAATTTGGTTATCTGAATAGTTTGAACCTAAAAATGGTGTGACACCGAACTCTGAGTTGATACTTAATAGTTGAGTGATATCACCATCTAAACGGTCTTTAGTTCTTGAAAATAATTTATTAATTCCACCGTCACCAAGACCTGTTAAATTTTCTAAGAAACTTGAATTACTTAGTCTACTAATAATCATTAATTGAATAATGTCCGAGGTATCTTTATATGACGTTGATTTAATCGAATCCACAATATATCCTTGATAATCAGGATTATAACAAATCTCTTTTATAAATTGGTCTCTCGGTCCTAAATCCATAATCGTTGTTGGGTTACCTAAAGTCCGCAGATTTCCCGCAGTATATGACTTACCACCAAAACCCAATACTTTCGTCGTCGTGGGGGCTAGTTTACCAGTAAATCCAAGATTATCTTGAGCTACATTATTAGGATTATATGGTGTTGCACGATAATAAAATGCGTTATTCACATCTTGGTAGACGATTGTGTCATCACAATACTGATAAGTTGGAGCTGAATTAAATGTGGTTCCCGATAATGGATTTTTATATATGTCATCTTTTTGGAATGAATACATATATAGTCCACCGTTAACCCAATTATTAACAAAGGTTAGTGACATCACATTTCTACATATACCAAAGGTTAATCGGAACCTAGCTGCCCATTCATTGATAGATTTAAAATCATCAACTATTCCAGTCATATTTCGGGTGATTAAGTAATAACAACCACCTTCCATAATTTTAATATCTTTAGAAACTTTACCGTTATAATAACACTCATCATCGAGTGGTTTTACACCAATGTTTTCTCCGTTACCGGAATAACACTTTAATGGGACCATACCGTTACAGCTAAATGTTTCAACCACTTTTGTTCCAACCACACCTGTTGACTCCGCAAAATCAGCAGCATTATCATCACCTACGGCCGGATTTGGAAACGCAGTACTTACCGTGACCTGGCCCTCGTCATTTACAACGTAAGTGGCAAAATTAGAGTTTTGGTGTAATACAAATCTACCATCATGAATATCTGAAGTAGGTAAACTATCAGACCTCATAACCATATACTCATTATTATCCATATCTATTGTACCTCCCGGTGTGAGGTTATAATAAGTTGGTGAGTAATATGCAAACCCACCCTTTCCACTTGTAGTATTTGCAGCAATCGTATTGACATTTGCAAACATTGCTCCAACACCATCAACAATTTCGCCAGGGTGATAACCCCATCGGTAATTATCTACAACTGTAGTAGTGTTTGTTGTGTCCGATATGAATTTATACCATGAACCGGCGTGTTCAACTCTAACAACACCCTTATTGTTAACCGAATCTGAAAAACCTATGTTTTTAACAATACCATTTAGACCATTCCAGTTTTCATTATTATCTTCATTATATGCACTATAATCTAAATGGTTTTCTGTTTTATAGTTGACATATTGAGATGTGTTAGCTGTAAATGTGAAAGACTTATAAAAAAGGCTTAGTCCATTATCAGTACCATCATTTGTATATATTTTATTATGTTTAACAACTCCCCAATTATTACTACTTGCGTATGGTTGAATAGGTACGTTTAACTTATATTGTCCCCTTACTTGATATCCCGAGGTTCCCATAGTCTTACCGTATAACCTACTTAAGTCATACTCAATATCCTGTCTTGGAGTATTTGGGTCGACACCCCTAACTAAAAATACCACAGTTAGGTCTTTCCAATCAGGATTTAATTGTATGTTCGGTACCCTCTCCACAAAGTTAGTCGGATTTGCATCAATACTAGGTGATGAACCATCAGGATAATCGTCAGGGTCACCACTAACATTACCTGCTGTGTCAGGTTTATGTACATGTTGCCAACCAAATAGATACCTACTAGCTAGGCTATTATTGTAACTATCCATATATTGTTGGGCGTTACTAGTATTACCCTCAGAGGCACTGTAATCAAATAATGTTTGTCCTGTAATAACTTGATAGTACTCCACATCTGATGGGAAATTATATTTTAAATCACCATCAGTTCCCGTAATCTCATAAACAACCTGCTGTGTATTTAGACTACTGTCCATGTAGGTTATATTAATATTAGCTATACCGTTATTAAACGACGTTGTTCCTGATGTCGCACCTGAAACGTTAGGGTCTTTACTGTTTTCTATATTCTGAAAAGTTACAATAGAGCCTGGTGAATAAGACGATAAGGATGAAGAATCCATGACCATCATAATAACATTATCGGTATGTGATTTACCATTATTTGCCGGAAGACTCGGATTTACACTAACACCAATTTTATTAAACCCATCTTGTTCGTGATACTTTGCTTTCGCGTTAAACAAATTAAACTTTTCAGACATAGGTAAATCGTTTGAGAACATAACGTCAGGATACTGATTCCAATCTGCATCTGTGTATGGTGTCTTAGCATAGACCTCATCACGTGTATTTTTTTCATCCCATCCTGACATAACCATACCCATACCAAGAGCATACGCGTCATTCCAATTAGTACCGTTAGGAACTCTTTCAAGATTAGAAAAGAAATATGGTGTAGTAGTATCCGCCAATTGAGAGTAATTACCATCTATTTCAACAGTAGGTACCGTATCTGTATTCTGTCCAGCATCAACCTCAGCACAATCACACGCCGAGCAATCAGGATATGAAAGATTAGGTAACGATATCGCGGATAAAGGACAATCTCCTTTAATGGGGTTTTCATCCGTGTTAATTTTAGAAAGTTCTTTTGATTTTTTTATAAACAAGTTTATCACAAATATTATAGCATTGATAATAGTTCCTAATACCTTATATACGAAATTACTTATAGCCTTTATGATTGGCCATAATAAACATATGACATGACCGATAATTACTAATGGAAATAGAAGTCGAGGAATAATTATTAAAAATATACTAGCCAAGAAAAAGATAAAATCAAAATTCTTAACACCGTCATTTACAGGGAACTTATTAACCTCCGTAGCACACTCATCATTTAATACCTCTTTAATACCCATAAAACGACCACGAGAAGTTCCTCTTCGGTACCCATCTATTAGTTGAGCGGTAGTATAGACTTTATTGTATTTCATAGGATAGAAAAAGTCCTCACAATTAATCGCAGCATCCTTATCGGCATAATCACTCCAATCTAATGACATACCATAACTTCTTTGGAATTGCATATAATTGTAGTCGTATATCTCAAGAATAACATCTCCAGGAAATACTGTTGGTGTCTGTGTTTTTTTAACGGTGATGGTTATAGTACCTGAGGTTTTAAAATCCATCCATCGGTTAATCTGTTTTACACCATTAATGAATACCTCATATGATTCTACCCCACCATTAGCCGATTTAATTCTTACTGTTTTACCGTTAACACCTGCACTTATCGGTATGTTTTTAGTCTCAGTTGGGTTACTACTTGTAAAAGAAACCAGATAATCAAAAGTATCATTTTTATAATCTTCAGGTGGAGTGCCAGGGGTAACTGTAGTACCAGTCCACCCATATTCTCTAATCTGTGGTACCAAAAAATTAGCACGAATAATATCCCCCTTTATTGAAAATATTTGGTCTTTATTAAGTGCCTGTCCGTTTTCATCAGATTGATATTTAATTTTAAATCTATATTTACCACCCGTTGGAACTCCAACGCCAGTATCTTGGCTTATTACTTGTTCTCCAAACTCATTGGTTACAACATAATCTAAGTTCATCGGAACATCCGCAACGAACGCTCCGTCAGAATCGATAACTTTACCACCACTACCTAAATTGTATTGTTCTAAGATTGGGTCATCATTTTCATCAATACCCGTCGTTTGTCTAACTGCAATTATTTCACCTGGACCGGTAACTAAATTACATAACCCACCCTGTTTAATCTTTGGCTTACAGTTTTTCTTTAACATCTCACTATCATTACTAGAAAAGATGGAACCCATAAACACCGCAGTTGGCTCAATTTCAATACCTAAATCTCTAAGGTCAAAGTCTGAACGAGTAATACCAATATTACAAAGGTCTTCCTGACCCCAAAAAGAGGCGACATCAATAGTCTTTACCGAATTAATAATTTGGGGTAATGTGGCTAAATTTTCTGATGATTTAAAATTAGTACCATCAAATTGTTCTTCAACACCCATATTCATACGAATAAGGTCTTGAGGTCTTAATGAGAAACAACCCATATTAGATAGGTCTAAGTCCATAACTAATTGTTGGTCACCCAATGGAACCCCAACAATCATAAAGTCACCAGAATCGTTAGTTTTTACAGTATACTTATAATACTTCTCATATATCTCTAATACCTCATTACGGGTTAGGACATCCTCTCGAGTTGGGAAAGTACCTGTAGGTGTATGTCCACCATACTCTTGGTTATATGGAAGAAGATTATATCTATAACCATCTTCATTTTTCTCTACCGGCGTTTTATATGGATATAATGAGGAAATTATTGGATTTGATAAATCCATAGTTTCCACAGGAACAAAAACTGACACACGAGCGTTTGGTACCCCGTATCCACTATTAGCAACTACACGTCCAACTACCACTCCGTAGTCGGCGCAGAAGTCCGCATATAAATCTTCTTGTCTTAATTTAAGAGATAAGATTTCTAAAAAGTCAAAGTCTTGCTCAATCTTAAGTTGTATGTTTTGGTCGACACCTAACTTAGTTCGTATTCTGTATGATTTTGGCATATGATTTCCTTTATCAGATAAATAGTTATTTACCTAATTTTAAAATAGTTTATTAACTCTCTATGTAAATTGGTTATGAAAAATCTACCGTCTTAAGATTTTTAACCCTAACCTTAATGTCTTTTTCAGGGAATCTTATCTGATAAATCTGTGATGGCTCAGCAAAAATAGTATCGTCAACTAACTCGATTTGTTTCGTCGAGCTGTTAATATATCTTTGTGATGTTTCAGAAGATGAATATTGTCCACCAACTTTATTAATAATTATTATGTCTGTTACGTTAATAACACCAACAACATCTTGAATACGTCTACGAATTTCAGACACATTAACGTTCTCACCTAAATCTCTATCTAATGGTGACATAGCCGTAGATACCTCATCAATTATTTTAGTAATAACTTGTCCCTGATTTTGTGATGGCTCAACGACTACAGAAATATCATATTCTAAATCAATTACCTGAGCAACATTTACAGAAATATAATCATTAATCATTCGATAATTAGATAAATAATTCGCAACATTTTGTTTTAATGTATTAGAAACTGATTGTGTTAACCTACCATTCGCATCATAAGATAAAACATCAATATTAACTTTATTATCTTTTTCTGTAATGGCGACCTTTGCGGGTGAACCGTATTTACCAGGCATTTTCTTAACCAAGGCATTATAATCGTTAACGGTAACCGCCCTATTTTGTGCTGAGAAGTTATACGTAACCATATTTCTAACTTCCTCAATTGATGGTAAGTTAGAACCTCCAATGGCGGCTGTAACGTTATTAACTCTTAATGAGTTAACTGTTGTTTGGTTAATGTTTGCCGATGGACCGTTAACAAAGAAGTTAACCGTACCTATTTGGTTGATTGCATTTACACCTATATTTGATGCTGTACCACCACCCACTCTATATTGTACAAAAATTGTCGTGTTAGCCTGTACCGTTTTTCCTAAACCAATATTATTTTGGTAATCTTGTAATCTTAGTGGTGACCCTAATCTAGCAAATTCCGCTAATTGGTCATCAGGAGTTGTTGTACCACCACCAAATTGTACCCTTAAGAATCCTTCAGGAGTATATTCAGTTATGAAACGTCTTTCAGTTTCAACATACCTACCCACTTTAACTCCAGGCTTATCGGTTGGTTTCGTAGAATCCTCAATAAAAACCGTACTTTCAGCTAACGAATCAACCTCATACCACTTATTATTTACATTTAAGAAATCTGAATATGGGGGAGTTGATTGAAATGATGTACCATCTTTTTGAATTATAGAGGTCACGGCTAATACATTTTTTTCGGGTAAGAAAAACTCATAGAAAGGTCTAACATCACCATTACTAATAACTTTTTTAAAGACTTTTGTCAACCCATTAACCACAACCTCTCTTTTTGTGATAGTATAACTAGTTAAGGTATTATTACTATCGAAAACCGGTATTTTAGTTCTATTAGGATAACCTTCACTATTATATTGTGTTGCAAAGTTAATATCGTTTTGATTCTCAAAAACTTGACCAGCACCTATAACCTGTGAACCCGCCCTCAAAATACCTAAATACCTTGAATCTTCTTGGTCACCGAATGCCGGTACCGTAATTGAAAAATTACACAAAGAAACAGAAGGTCTGTTACCCGGTATTTTTAAACCATACGTTCTTGCTATGTTAAATATTGAACTTTTTTGTTGTGCGTATTGTAGAATAGTTTCTTGAATACTTCTATCGATATGATAATGTAAGTTATCACCAATAGCCGCGTTTAGGTCCATTAATACTGAGAATACTGCAGCATCATTAAAGTTATCAATGAGCTCAGGATAATACTGTCTTGTATAATTTACTAACTCCTGTCTAAGACCTTCAAAGTCTCTTTCGGTATATGATATTTTTTTCTCAGCCATCTACTATTAAATATTGATAATTATGAAATCTTTTGATTGGAATGTGCTATCCGTTATTGTATAATCTATTCTTAATTTAGCAGTATACTCTTGTGTACCCATACCAGGTAGTCTATAAATATCACTAGTACCTAACAGTTCCATATTTAAATCCCCTTGGACACCTTCATCGTCAACATATGGTGTTATAACTATTTCATTAATAATTAAATTTGGAATGTATTTATCTACCGCATCTCTAATATCTGCCTTAATCGCTTCGAAAGTGGTACCATCCATTTGTTCAAAAATGAATTCATAAATACGTGTTCCAAAATCGGGTAAATAATACCTACTACCCTTCCGAGTTAATATAAGATGAAGCAAGTCTGTCCTTATCTCTTCGTCCGTTGTGGGTGAAAGAGAAAGGTACTTACCAATTCTACTATCTTGGAAAGGAAAATTTATTCCATATGTTTTACCATCTGCCATTATCTATAAATATATTAACACTTTAAATTATAAAAAAAAGAGGACCGAAGTCCTCTTTTATCTTTATCGTTTGTTAATTTTAAGAATTAACCCTCACATGCTACGCAATTTAAGTCGTTTAGTCCTAACTTTTTTCTTGCAAATGCCTGAGCCGAATTCATCGAATGTTGGTAGTATAATGTCTTAACACCTAACTGCCATGCCTCAATAAGAAGTTTGTTAACATCTTTGGTTGGCATATCAGGTGATATCATTAAGTTTAGTGACTGAGATTGGTCAATATATGACTGACGTACCGCAGCTTGATTAATAATTGAAGATTGGTTAATCTCGGCAAATGTTCTAAACACATCCTTTTGTTCATCACTTAGGAAATCCAAATGTTGTACTGAACCATCCGCTTTCTTAATACTATTCCAAACCTCTTTATTATTTTTACCCATATCACTTAACAATTTTTTAAGTACAGGATTTTTAATAGTAACCTTCATCTTAGCAACATCTTTCACATAACAGTTAGACCAAATAGGTTCAATTGATTGAGAAACTTGACCAAGGATAAAAGCTGACGATGTTGTTGGTGCGACTGCGTTTAAAGTAACATTTCTTCTACCATAACCCTTTAGGTATTCTGGTTCACCAAACATACTTGCCAATTTCTCAGACGCTTTGTAAGATTTTTCTTTAATGTGTTTGAATACCTCAACATTAAGTCTCGCAGTATCTCTAGTATCAAAAGCTAATCCTTTAGATTGAAGTAATGAATGCCATCCTAATACCCCTAAACCCAACGCTCTTTGTCTCTTAGCGAAGTTGTAGGCTTTTTCCATATAGAAAAATGCCATTTTACCTTCACGAGTACCGTTATCTCTTAAGTCTTCTAATTTAGTTAATAGTTCAGTCACGACAACATCTAAGAACATAGTCATAACCTCAACCGCATCGGTATCTTTCCACTCATCATAGTGAAGTACATTCATTGATGATAGTACACATACGAACGATTCTTCATCTGAATTATGTAATGCAATCTCTGAACATAAGTTTGAGTTATTAATGGTCGCCCCTTTATCTTTATATACGTCTACAGTGTTATTGTTAGTCGTGTCATGAAACATGATATAAGGATAACCAATCTCGCCTCGTCTTTGTATTACTTTAGCCCAAATATCTCTTTTCTCTTCATCACCAGCAATCATTTCATTCATGAAATCATCGGTAACCGTAACGGCATGTGTTAAATTTTGGATTGCAGAACCTTCAGTACCTATTTCTAAGAACTCCATAATGTCTGGATGTTCAACAGGTAAATACGGCGAGAAACGACCTCTTCGTGTCGACCCTTGTGATATGTTATCTACAACACTCTCAAAAAGATTCATAAAATGTACCGCACCAGGTGCAAGTCCGTTGTCTGTTATTTCGGCTCCACGGTGTCTGATATTACCAAAGTATCCTGATGTTCCTCCACCCATTTTAGACATCTCTCCAACCTCTGCTTGAGTATACAGAATTGATTCAATATTGTCACTGATGTTAGAACCAAAACAACTTACAGGTAGACCTCTCTTTTTTCCAAAGTTAGCCCATACAGGTGAAGATAGTGAATACCACCCTTTACCCATATAGTCATAAAATTTATCAGAGAAACCTTCAACACCTAAAAGTTTTTCTGCGTGGTCCGCAATGGTTCTAATTCTTTCTAAAGGTTCTTCACCCTCACTTAAGTACCCTCTACGTAAAAAGGTAATGGATTCTTTATTAATCCAATCAAATGGTTTTTTATTGTTCATTATATTTTAATTTTTTTAGAATAAATCGTTCGATGTGATTGATTTAGATTTCTTACTATAGTTAATACTTCTCTTATTAAAGAAATCCGTGTGTTTTGTTGTTAGAATTTCATCGTCAAACCACTCAGTAGTTTCCAAAAGAGTTTTATTGATTTCGAAAATACTATCAATACCAATAGAGTTTAATGATACGTTAAACCTATGTTTAATAAATTCCATTGTCTGATTTTTAGTAAGGAAATCTAAATCTCCCTCTTCAAAAATCCAATCAACAATTTCAGATTCCGCTTCATATGCCTCCATAGTTGCTACGATTAAATCCTCCTTTAATTCTTTTGACCACCAACTTGGGTTTTCATCTTTAATTAAATTAACAAGGTCAAACCCAAATCCCGCATGTATATTCTCCTCTTTTGATGTCGCTTCAACAGCATTACTAATACCTTTCAACATGTTCTTATGTTTGTTAAATGACATAATAACTAAAAATTGTGAGAATAATGATACGTTCTCAACAAACATAGAGAATAATACAATCGACTCAAAGTATTCTTTGTTTTCTACTGCCTTTGAGTTTGTGATAGATTTTTCTAAATACTTAATTCTTTTACGAATGGCAGGAACTTGTAACAATGTCTCAAACTCTCCGTTAAGTCCTAATAGTTGTACTAGGTGTGAATATGCGTCCGCATGTCTAACCTCAGACTCGGCAAACGTTGCTCCAACATTACCAATTTCAGGTTTTGGCATTCTTTTGTATATGTCCCCCCAAAAGGATTTAACCGCAATCTCAATTTGTGATATTGCTAACATTGCTCTTTTAACTGCAGTTCTTTCTTTCTTATCAAGATTTACTTTAAAGTCCTGAATATCTGAGGTATAGTTAAATTCCGTATGTACCCAATATGAATGTCTGATAGCATCAACATACTCATTTAGATTTGGATATTCGTAAGGTTTTAAGTTCGTTCTCTTTGTGAAGATATTTGGACTATTATCCTTACGGTAAATGATATATTCTTTAGCAACATCATTAAGACCGTTATCCATAAGTTTGTTTTCAACCATATCGTGTATTTCATCGACGTGAGGAACTCTATCAGGGTCACCTCTGAAAATTCCTTTTCTTGTGAGTCTTGCGATTTTATCCGCCATCTCGTCATCGACATTTCCAACGCTATCCATAGCCTTTAATACGGCGTATTTTACTTTTTCAGATTGAAATATTACTTTCTCCCCACTTCTCTTAATCACATAGTTAATCTCTTTATTACTCATACTATAAATTGGTTTTTTTAATTATATTTGATTTTTCTGACCTTCTCTCTGTTGTCTTTTCTCCAACAAATCTTTAATACGGTCACGATTTCTCTCTTCTTTTTGTTCTTCGACACCCAATAGTGTCATACTTTGTTCGGTATCAATAACCAACATTTCGTTGTCATACTTACAGTTTTCGAAAACTACCCCGTCAGGTCCAATTCTTGATTTAGTAATTGCAATAGTTGCCAATTTCATATCTTTTTGTTGTAGAGATTTTGCAACTGAAACAATTACGTGACCAACTTGAGCTTTCTTAATTGAACCACCCATTTGGTCGGTAGTCACCACTTCCGCAGAAATAGATGAACGGTTACCTTGGGTTGCAGTCCATCCAACCATATCCAATTCGTGACACATAGCCTCAAAACCTCTCATTACCGAACCTTCCGCTTTCCATTCATCACCTAAGTTTTTGTCAGGAGTAACACAGTCAATATAGTCTAAAACTATCATATCAAGTTTATTTCCCTCGGCAATCATTTTACGAATCTGATTTTTGATTTGATTCATAGTCAGAGTATCTGAAGGTAACTTTTTAAGTGTTAACCTATTTTTGGTGGTTTCTTTAATTACTCTAACTTTTTCCATCACCTCGTCCCTACGACCTGATAAGTTATCTGGAGCAATACCTGTCCATAAAGTAAAATGTTTACGTTGGATAATCTTTGGGTTGTCCTCAAAGAAAACCTGTAATACACTGTAACCTAAATTGAATGCGTTATTAGCAATTTTCGTTAAGAATGTCGTTTTACCAACACCTGTCGGAGCTAATATTACACCAATCTCACCTTTAGCTAAACCACCCTTTAGAAGGTTGTCAATTCCTGGTACTCCCATTGGTATTGGGTGACGATAATCATCATCTAATACTTCATCTAAGTTTGAGAATACATCCGCAGTTCCAGCGTCGACTTCGCCCACTTGGAGAGCCTCACGAACCATTTCTTCTAAGTGGTCGTAAGATTCAAAATCCCCCTTGTCAATAATTTTTTGAGCTTTAGTCATAACCTTCTGAAGTTCTTGTTGTTTACAGAACTTTAAAGACTTTTCTTGTACGAATGTGGAACCTTCCACTGGAGCCTCTTTTACCTCTGACAACATATCCAAGACCATTTTTTGAGCCATAGGTGATGTTATTTCACTTTTTGTAAGTTGTTCTAAAGTTGAAAATGTCGGAGCGTGGTCGTACTTCATATAGTACTCCTTCGTCATCTGCATTATCAATTTGAAATATTGATTATCGAAGTATTTGGGGTCCATTACATCCACAATAGAATTGGCGAAGTCTTTATCGACTACGATGTTATTTAATAGCTGTATTTGGAATGAGTTACCTAAGTAACCGAAGTTGATTTCTTTCGACATGTCAATAAAATTTCTTTAAGGTAAAATATAAATATGGTTAAGATAACTGATAATCCATATAGGTGTTAGATAAATTTTCCTCTGAGAAAATCTCTGTCAAGGTCCGAAGCACACTTTTTAGTTGCGGACGCACATCTACGGTGTATCTTATCTTAGGTGGGAAAACTTTTGCGTCAATAATTTTATGACAAATTATTTCATCACCTAATTTAATATAGATGTTAAAGTGTTCAGGACCATCAGTATTTGAGGTATCCAAAATTGTTGGGTCCATCTGAATTTGTCCGTAATTATCCAACATATACACCAATGTTTTCTCCTTAAGATTCTCTGTTAAGACTTCAGTTATCTCATTAACTTTTTGAATCATCTCGTAACTTTTACGAGCTTTTGGGTTGTACCCTCTCACGTTAAAATAACGTTGTACAACGAAGTTGTCATTTAATGTAAGAAGGAATTCCATCTTAGTCACATCATTTTGCTCTTTCATAATTTTAATTTTAATGTTTGTTTTTAAATCGTTTTTTTTCTTTTCTTGTCAGTTTTAAAAATGGTTGTAAAAATTCTACCCAAGCATCATCTTGTTTAGGTAGGTATTTGAAGATGCCATCTTTGTCCATCATCCTCATAAGATTTTGGTATCCTCTTCCATCGGGGTCGAGCTCCTCTTGGTAATAATCTTCAACTTCACGTTTTCCTTCGTCATTTATTAATGGTGAGGACAAATCTACGAGTTTTTTATTGATATCGAAGAATCTTTTCCCTAAAACCCCTCGTTTTGTTTTACCATCTATAATACTTCTCAGAACTTTACGTTTGTCACCACCTTCGATTAACTCTTCAGTACAACGTATAATATCGTTAACAGACACTACATTGTCCAACGCATCGGGAAATAACTTAGCAAATGTTTTCTCACCCAATAAATATATTCCGTCAATATTGTCAGACTTGTCCCCTGACATTATCTTAAACATTGCGATGTTGTTATGAGGTATAGAAATATCCTTTAAAGGTATCAAATCTCCCTTCTGGTAATACGCTCTATGTATTGGGGAGTATACCCCCACATTGTCCGAGATAAGCTGTGTAAGGTCTTTATCTGATGAAAATATAGTTTTGTTTTCGTCAACTGAAATTTGACAATAATATGCGATTGCATCATCAGCCTCACAGTTATCTATCGTTACCTGACGGATAAACATATCCTCCAAATATTGTTGAACCCTCGACATTTGCCATTCAAATGAAATCTTCTTAGCTTCATTCATGTCACTCTTACGATTCATCTTGTATTCAGAGAATAACTCCCTTCTTTGGTCTGAGTTATTTTTACTATCCCAAAATACAATTACCTTATCATAATTGTGTTCCAATAAAAATTTCTTGAGTGTGTTGACGAAGTGAAAAATTCCACCAATATGATTACCATTATGGTAGAATTCCCTCACACCGTGAAATCCAATCTTAATTAAATTATTTCCGTCAACTAATAATGTATTTGTCAAAGTACCTTCTTTAGAGGGTTACACATCTTCTTTTACATCTTCTAACTTAAAGTCACCATCCGCACCTATAACTTCTTTCCAATACTCTGATTGTTCTGACTTATAAGTTTCAATTGATTTCTTTTCTTCTACAGCTTCTTTTCCTGCCAAGAACCCGTGAGGAGTTACAATGATTTTTCCATCTTCATACCCCAAACCATTAATGTGGTTTTTCATAACCGACACCTTTGTTCTTACAGCGAATTTAACTTTTCGTTTGTCTTTGACCGCAGCAATCTTATTTGTTCCTGCGTTTTTCTGATTACCAAATAAGAAAACTAAAGATGAGTTTAACCATATTGCTTCACCACCTTTTGCTTTAATCTTTGGTTGTCCAAATGGATTGTCAGGTAACTCAACCCAAGGTTGATTAACAATCACTAATGTGTTTTCATATTTTGAATCCGATTTTCTCGAACCTGAAATACGTTGGTTAATACCCATACCTATCTTATCCGCCAATGTTGCCGCGTTGTGTTGTTTACCACCCTTACCGTCAAAAGTCATCTTACACGGTACAGAACCAACAGAATCCCATAAGAACAATAAGTCGTAATCCAACTCACCTTTTTGCTGAGCATCTAATAACTCATTAATATAGTCCGTAATTTGTTCTATATATGAGAAGTTATTATTGAAAAGGAAAAATCCATCCCATTCTAATTCTCCTGTTTCTTCGTCAACAACCTCCTCACATTCAAAGTCCATTATTTTAGCATGGTCAAATGACCATTTTTGCTCCGTAATAATGAATACAGGTAGAATACCTTTCTTTTGTGCATCAACTGCCGCCTTTACTAAGGCTGTCGTCTTTCCAGTGTCCGAATGACCTAAGAACATATTTAAATGTCCAATTGCGGGTCCCGGTAAACCAACGGCATCCAAGAATGCATCACCCAAATCAAAAAATCTTTGGGGTTTGTACTTTGCTGAAGTAGAGTACTTCTTCTTCAACGAACTAAAATCTTTTTTCTTAATTGCCATATTGATTAAATAATAAAGATGGTGCAGACATCGCCTGCACCATCATGTTAGTTTTTATTAAAACGGTAAGTCTTCGTCAATATCCATATCCGATTGTTTGTCAGACGTTGGACTCTCCGTAGTTTCAGATGAACCACCTAAGGTCATTTCAGAACTCTCACTGTTACCGTAAACATACTTTTTCAACTCTGTATCCCAAACAGGTGTTTCACCTCTTGAAATAGCCTCTAAATACTCTACAGGTTTTTGTGCGTAAACTTCACTCCAAGTTAACTCATCATCCATCCATTCTTTCATCTGTGCAGGTTCAGAGTGAAGTGGTGTTGGGTCATCATACATAATAGTCTTAACTACCGTGTACTCAATACCTGAAGGTGTCTTAGACTTAGATAAGTCAACAATTAAGTCACGACCTTCTTTTGCATCTGTAATGTCACCTTTTTGTCTCCAAATTGGAATAATTTTGTCAAGGATACCTTCTTGCTTGTAGTTGTCCTTAAATCTCCAAAACTTAACTCCGTCACCTTCTTCATCACGGTCAACAAGTTTTACGATGTAAAACTTACGTGGACGATATTGACGAGCCAATTCTTTGTCAGACTCTTTACCTGTCGACATCAACTCTTCATAAACCTCAGTAAGGGGTGAACGTTCACCGTCATTCTTTCCTGGGTCGTAAAGTTTAGTCCATTTACCGTCAACCTGAACTTCGTGATACCATACCTCTTTAAAAGGTGATGAACCATCTGGTGTTGGAAGGATACGGATTACTTTTTGACCTGCTTTGGTCCCTTTAGGTAGATACGTTGTAAAGTATCTTTTTAACCTGTCTTCTTGCGAGATTTTAGTCCCACCACCCGTGTTTTGGGTGTTTTTTTCGTACTGTGATAACACAGCGTCTAATGCATTTGCCATAATTTTTCTTTTTTTTCTCTGTTAATGTTTCTCTTAAACTCATTAGTAAATATAGTCAATTAGTCTACAAAGTCAAATCATATATAAATAAAAAGACCACTCAAATGAGTGGCCTTATTATAATCGTAAATTTTATATTTGTCAAATATTATTCTTTGTCTTCGAAGGGTACGTTAAAAGATTTTCTAACGTCAGTGTCAGAATAATTTTCAACTTCATCAGAAGTTAAGACATATTCATTTTTACCGGTTGCTTCCATATCACTCTCTTTATCTGAAAAGAAATCTGATAATTTTTGACTGTAAGGATAACTATCTAAACTTCTTAACTGTAGTTTCTCTTCAGGAGATTTTTGACGATACTTTTCAACTTTAGCTTCAATATCATTAATCTTTGTGAATATTTGGTCCATCTGAGATAATTTAGATTCTAAGTCAGATAATTTCTCAAACATAGTATCCATATACTCATCTTGCTTATCACTAATTTGATTTTGCTTAGTCACTAAATCAGTAATATCCAATTCTTCAGTATCACTTGATACGTCTGCAGACTCAACATTACCCTCGTCACTAACTTTTTCAACCTCAGGGTCAGTCTCAACATTGACAGGTTCTGAAATTTCTTCAGCTCCCATGTCATCTGTTGGTGCACCCATCGGGTCAGCATCAAGAGGTGCCTCTTGTTCTGTTATGTATTTGTTGATAGAATTATATCTACCTAACTCTTCTAAAATTTTCTTATCGATTGCCATAATCTTTTATATTAACCATTCAATAGAGTTTTCACTCCATGTGGTGTTTCAACTTTTAATGTTCGATTAACTTTCATAGTGTTATCTACTCTTTCAATCAAACCGTCTCTTATACTAACAGTATAACAGTCTCCTGTGTCTAAGTCACAAACTTCTTTGTAACCATTTCCGGCGTCCTTTTCAGTAATTCTTGTGTCTTTTGCAAGATACTGGTCTAATAAATTTTTAACATTCATAGTATTAGTTTTTATT
>ERZ890604.143-NODE-143-length-26462-cov-6.097701_pt1 | contig 26462 bp, 49 predicted proteins | sample MGYA00521097_ERZ890604 | MGnify/ENA primary metagenome ERZ890604 (study PRJEB32303, sample SAMEA104408625) | aquatic metagenome | biome: Brackish water; feature: Chemocline; material: water | place: Baltic Sea | collected 2014-10-26T21:54:00 | depth 120 m ... | reverse complement strand
ATATATTTAAAAGAAAGGTAGAGAAAGATCCACACGAAGAACACTGGGGAATAGGTGCATCATGATAAAAATTACAGAAGAACTTCGAGCTAGGGTTATCGCCCATGAAGGAATTGTCGACGAATTATATTTAGATTCATTAGGAAAAGCCACTGTGGGCATCGGCCATTTGATACAGCCACATGAGAGAGATAGATTTTCAGAAGGAAAAAAGATTTCTAGAGAAGAAATAGACGAGTTATTTGATATTGATATCAACAGAGCCGCGGCAGGCGCTGACTTATTAGTTGAAGAATGTATTGGAGTCGGACTGGAACTACCTCAACATATTGGTGAAGTGATCGTGGAAATGGTTTTTCAACTGGGAATTCAAGGTGTTAGAAATTTTAAGAAGATGTGGAAAGCGATGAGAGTGAAGGACTGGAAAACAGCTTCACTGGAAATGAAAAACTCCAGGTGGCATTCACAGACACCGAAGCGCTGCGAATCCCTTGCTGAAATTGTAGCTAATACCTAGAGAGTTCTTCTAATAAAATTTGGAAAGCGACCTTCTTGTTTAAAGGTCATATAAGCTGCATACCAATCATTTTTGTATTCTGCTTGACAGAATTGTTTAATGGTTTCGTCTTTGTCTTCTTTTACTTTAAAGAAGTTTAAAAAGTGATCCATTGATCTTTTTGTTAAATTAAACATTTTTATTTTCTCCTTGTGATAGATGTTTTATCCACACCTTAAAAAAAGAGAATTGTTGTTTTCGCACAATAGATATGATAAAATAATAGTTAGAATGATAACGACACAATATATAAGGAAGGTAACTTTGTTGTATATTGCAAAAAGTTTTTAGATTTAGTGGCCCTTGCAAAAACATTATAATTTATTAACAGTCGTTATCGTTCTTTTTAAGCCACTCCGTCAACTAACAGCATCTTTTCTAACTTATTCAAATACCATTGAGCTTTCCTGATATCTTCAATACCATTCTTTTCACGATGTCTGGCCAGATATTTCCATATCTGACCTTTCAAATACCCAATAAACTCATCCTTTGTTAATTGAGATTCAATCGCATCGATTGTTTCAATAGTTTTATTTTTATAATAGTTAGGATTAATTTTATCACTCATTTTGCTTCTCCCCAGTTATTACCAATAACGACGTCGACTTTAGACGGAACGCTCATTTCTATCGTATTTTCCATAATATCAATGATTTTCTTTTTTGTTTCTGGATCATCTTTTAGACTGATTGCTAATTCATCGTGAATTTGAATCATTGGAGTAATACCTTCTTTATCCAAGTCAATCATTGCTTTCTTTGTTTGATCAGCAGCTGATCCTTGAATTAATCGATTTAAAGCTTTATAGGTCCCTGATCTTTTTAAAGGAGTGTATTCACCATACTCTTCTTTCGCTCTATCCAAAGGATACGCCTTATAAGATCCAAATGCTTTAGGTTCCCATAATTCAAAACGACATCTTCGACCTAAGAAAGTTTTAACAGCACCTCTTTTATTTGCATGATCGGAAACTGCGTCAGCTAACTGTCGAACAAAAGGCACTCTTTCATTATATTGTTTAATCAAAGACTTTCCTTCTTCTGGATCAATCCCTAATTGATCGGATAGTTTGCCTACACCCATACCGTAAAATAGCCCTAAATTTATGGTTTTAGCGCTCTTACGAGGTATATTTCCAATCTCAGCCATGATTGTGTGAAAGTCTGTTTCTTTGTCTTCATTATAAGCTTTGACAATCTTTTCAGCACCTTCAAGCTTCACAATGTTCGCATAGTGGCTCACGAGTCGTGGCTCTTGCTGAGAGTAGTCAAAAGAACCCCACTTCTCTCCTTCTTCAGGTAAGAATAATCCTCGAACCAAAGAACCGATTTTAATATCGGACTCAGCGTCATCTTTAGCAGGGATTTGCTGAAGGTTAGGATTAGAATAACTAAATCGACCTGTCAGCGTACCACCATTTTCTGTTCGTAACTGATTAATATTCGCATGAATTCTTCCGTTATGCTGATACTTTTCAATCGTATGGAGGAACGTGGTCCGTGCCTTGTTGAAGTTTCTGGCCTGAACAATTGCTTTAGGAACAGGATGAGGATGAAACTCTAAGAAGTTTTTAGTAAAACTAGGATTACCCTTATCTGTTTTTGGATAATCAATTTTACATTGATCAAAGACCGTCGCAATAGAACGAGCAGCCCAAATATCACACTTTAAATTAGTTTCTTTAAAAACAAAATCTAACAGTTCATTTTCTCTTTTAATAAAAGATTTCTCTGCTTTCTTTAGTTTTTCTAAATCAACTCTCACACCCTTTTTTCTCATCTTCATGAGAATAGGAATTAAATCTGTTTCTAAATCAAAAACAGTTTGTAAGTCCTGTTGAGTGATTTCAGGTTTTAGTCGGTCCCATAGCTTTAAACAAAGAACAGCATCTTGTTCAGCATACTCTCCCACATATTGAGAAGGTATTTTAAACATCTCACTTTTAGGATTAACGCCCCATTGAGCAGCCGTTTCATTTAACAGAAATTCATTTTTACTTTCAGCTAAATATTCTTTTGCCACTGCGTTTAGTGAGTAGCTATATTTATTTTCATTAATTAAAGGAGCCGCGATCATCGTATCAATAATACGACCATTCCACTTAACACCTTCAGCTTCTAACCAACCAAAGTCATAGGTGGCGTTATGGGCTATTTTCTCTCCTTCTCCAGAGAGCATTTCATTTAGCCAGTCAAACACGACTCGTGGATCGTGGTTAAATCCTGTTTCATGTCGAATAGGATAATATCCTTTCCAACCGTCGACAGCGATTGCCACACCAATAATTTCTCCGTCATTGGTCGCCCACCCTGGACCTTTATCCATGATGTTCGGATCTTTTGTTTCTAAATCAATTGCAATTTTATCTGCATCTTTAATGTTTGGGAAATCCATTGGTGGAACCCATTCTGATTTAGGTTTAAACATACCTATTTGTTTACTCATATTCTATATGCCTCTCTAGACTGTGGTGTTATAATGTAAAGGTTTTCTTTAGCCCTTGAAAACGCTACATAGAAAAGTCTATGCTCATTAACAGGATTAACCCTGTATTCCTCATAAGCCATTTTTCCTATATCTAAAGACACAACAACATTATCTGCTTCACCACCTTTTTGTTGATGAATAGTCGATAAGGTTACACGTGGCTCTAGAGCTAAGTTCTCACCCCTTGTTTCTAAGTTTTCTAAATACGCTTTAGTTTCAGTATTGATTGTCGTCATTACTTCTGCCCAAGGCGTACCAAACTCAGCTAGTAATCCGAAATCATCTTTTAAATTATTAAAAGATAACTTCTTATCTGGAAAATTCTTTCGTTGTTCTGCAATAAGCTTTTTATTACCTCGAGCAACAAATTCTTTTCCCAAACACTTGTAAAGGTTTTCGATCAAACGAATAGGAACTTCATTAGTCTCCGACCTCATTAAATCTTTCCAAGTTAAAATCGCATTTCTTTCTTTAGTACCAATTGAATAACGATATTTACTGTCTTTCAACTTGACTCGAAAGAAAACATTTTTCTTTCTCATCACTTCTTCCATGTCATCACGAATTGTTCTTGTACGACCCATTAATAACCAAGAACCTTCATCCATATTTAAATGAAACATTCCTCGAATAAATTCAACAGAACCGTCTCGATTAGCAGGAGACCATTTAATGTCTCTACTGGATGCAATTTGTTCTTCGACTCGATTAACAATCTCCCAAACTTTTTTAGGAACTCTTTTTGATTCGTCTAAAACAATTAGGTTTTTAGCTTCCTCTTTAACCTGAAGAGCTCTGGATACATCTGCATCTGCCCAAGTATAAATCGCTTGATTAGGATCCATAGCAACATAAGATTTTTCAGAATTACTCCAAATCTTTTCTGCCATTTTCCATTGAATCGTCGACATATCTTGTGACTCATCAAAGAACACTACTTTAAAAGATTTAAAAAAACTTCCTTTCACATAGTTTGTGATTAGATCCGTAAAGTCTACTTTTGGTCCTTGATCTTTTACTAAGTATCCATTAGTTCCACTGGTAAACTGCTCGTAACCAACAGATTTATATTCTTTTAATCCTTTATCGATATACTCTAATTTATGCCAAATAATATCTTTAGCAAACATGGCCCAACAATCACGTAAAGGAACATCTCTTCTTTTCGCTTTTTCTATGAGATGAATGTATTTGTCATCATAATTGTTAAAAAATATGTCATCATCGTTACTAACATTAATATTAATCCTAAGTTCATTTGATATGTTTCTCCAATCGTTGTTACTCATTATATGCTCTCTTGTAAGACCCATTTGTCTTAGAGCAAAAGAGTGTAGGGTGCTAAAGTTTTCTAACCGACTAGATGCAATTTTAAACTTCTCAGAAGCTCTTTGTTTAGCTTCATCGACAGCTTTATTTGAAAAAGAAAAGAAAGCTATCTCATCAATCGAAACATCATTAGCTAAGTGTTCTTCTATTTTATCTAAAATAAAAGTCGTTTTACCTGTCCCTGGGGGACCGATAACAACCGTAGGGTGTTTTCTATCCAATAAATTCATGTGCGTAACAAACCCTTTCTTTATGTTTTTCTCTTAGTTCTTGAGAGTATCCACCAAAGTTAGACTTCTTTTGTCCTGTGGCTATTCTGGTTAACTCTTTTTCATAATCATCTTTTCGATTTTGTTTATTATGAGTCGTCGGTCTCCACTTTTCAGGGTGCGCTTCTCGATATTCACCAAAACGAGGATGTGCTGTTTTGGAAAAGAATCGATGACCGAGGACCGTGAATTGTTTTGCCACTGCTTCCGACAAACGAACTCCTAAACCTAAACCTTGAAAATCAGGAAGGATCACTGTTCGGTGTTCCCTCCATGCTTTTTCTTTGATTGTTCCTGAGGGAAAAAAGATAACTGATGAAAATCCGACTGGGGTTCCGTTCCATGTTGCGATCCAACATCGTGTAGCTGTACTGATGTTTCCTGTGAGATAGTGATGCTCAGCGAAGTATGACCAAATTTTGTGGGAACAAGGAAAGACTTCCAAAACAATCTTGGGTCGCCTAAGAGACCCCCTTGATACCACCTTACTTGAGTTTGTATCAAACACCCAGTCAGGTTGTAACCAGTCAATGATATCATAATGACATGATGCAAAGACAACGTTTTTAATATCTTTATTTCGAATAAACTTTTGCAAAGCATTCGAACAAGATTTTGCTACATTACGATCTACCACACTGGTGAATTCATCAATGACTGCATTATCTTTTATTCTTCTTGCTAAGTCCGATCGAAATCTTTCTCCTGTACTAAGAACGTGATATGGTCTCATCCAAGAGGGAATAGAATTAAATCCAACAGAAGATAATCTATCTTGAGCTTCTTCTGGTGTATCAAAGTGAGAGCAAACAGCTTTGTTTGAATCCCATTGAATATTTTCTTCTTCTCCAAATTCTTTTAATAAGCTTGATTTACCACTTCCTGAAGCTCCAACAATTAAACCAATATTAAATCCTTCTTTTGGTTTTTGAAACTCTGGTAGAGTAAATTCTGTTTGACCTTCGAATTGATAGTCAAACATTCTACTAATCTCATTAGTAATGTGATCAGTTTGTACTTGTGACGTTAGTTTTTTCAAAACGGTATTTCCTCCTCTTTTATTTCTTTTTTCATGTCAGGAACGTCTAGTTCGATGTCTTCTATGGTTAATTGTTTAATCTTCCATAGTCTCATTCTAGTGTTCTTGACTGTTCTAATTAAGTCTTGTGCTTCATATTCTTCTTTTAATCTCATTGTCACCCACGGTCTTGACTCTTTGAAATCATTTCTCTTTAGATGATCCATTAAATCTTTGAGAGCAAAATAAGTAATTCCTTCTTCTGTATAAGATTTACCTAAGAATATATCTGCTATTGTTAAAGCTTCACCTTGATGTAGACAAAACTCTTCTAACAATTCTTTAAACTCACCTTTCTTGGTTACTTCCTCAGGTGGATAATCAATAGAAATAGACTCAAACAATTCGCTATAAGTTTGATTCCATTCTGCTGAACTCATGTTCATAATACCTTTGTTTAATTGTTCTAAACAAGCTTGAATAATTTTTTTATGAGTCATCAAATCTTCCGTATTGGATATCTCAATTCTTCGATCATCGACATTTAAAAAATATCTGGGTGGATCGGACTTATAAACTTTTAAATCTGAATACACTGGATGATCTCGATCACCTTCACTTCCAATACCAAACTTTCTTTTTTTACAAAGTCTCTTATTACATAAAGACTCGATTGGTGGTTGAGAACAACGATACATATATTTAGGAGCACCCTCATTATCACTTTGACTAACTTGTTTAATGACGACTAAAACTTCGTCCGACTTCAAAGGAGGGTTAATATAATTCCTATTATAATCTTCAATTAATTCTTTATAATTATCTGGATCTGCTTTACGATAGTAAACGCCTACGTTGAACAGAGCGTTATTACGTGATCCGTCAGAAACACCCTGTTCAGTTAATATTTGTAGGCATGGAGGTCCGTCTTTAATAACCTCGTTCTTGAAATCGGTTTTAATCGATTTGAGAGCACCAACAACGAGGCTATCGTGGTGAGATAAAAACTCTTCTAATGTTAATCCTTTACCATTTTCATCAAGCGCATATCGACTTCTTCCATGGTAAGGTAAATTAATCCAACTTCCTGTATCTCTTTTTTCTTCTCCTTCTCTTTGATACAGTTCTATTTGTTTCGGAAAGACTTCAGCTCTGGGATAACCTAAAGCTGTCGCCATTTCACTTAACTTAGTTTGCATATCTTTTGCTGAAACATATTGTTTGGTAAATAAATATAAATGTGCACCACCACTTTTGGAGAGACACATAATTAAAGGAAACTTTTTTTGTTTAATTTGTTTTAATAAAGCTTTGTGATCTAACGGATAGACATCAATATCAATGGCTCCAAACTTACATTGATCATCATCGTTGATCGGTACGATCCCCATAGCGGGATATTCACCTTGAAGGTGTCGTTCAAATTTTTCTATGGACGGTGCTTCGTGGACCGTCATCATGTGAGCTTCTACTTTTTTACCTTCTTGAGGCTCATTCTTTTTTTCAAAGACACCATGAGCTCTCTCTAACCCTGTAAAGATATCTTTAAATCTTTTTACTAATTCTAATTCCATATTAACCTCTCAAATTAATAGCTTCCTCTTATTTAGTTTGGTTGGGGTATGGTACGAAAGGAGGCTCGAAAAAACCACACCCCAACCGATTAAGAGTGAAGCGGAGGGTAACCACTCTTAATTTTTTGTGGGCTATTAACTAGAATGGTATATCGTCACCATTCTGCGAGGCATTCCCTTGTGGGGAAACTTTTGAATCATCCTGTGTAGGAGTGACCTCGATATCACCACTGTGTATAGATTTTTCGAATTGAGTCGCATCTTCAATGATCGTCTCGACATTTTTCAGTCCTAATTCGTCAATCCATTTATTCTCAGTGATAACCCAACCATGCCAAGAACCTTTGGCGTTCTTTTCTTTAACCGTTGATAGCGTATAAGAACGAGCAAAATCTTTAGGTTGATATATCTCGTCACCCTCAACACGTCTCTGATTGGACATTAAAGAGTTCCATGTCCTAGATTTTTTTAACTGTGTTGATTTCATTTTAATAATCGCTTTACTCCAAGCACCACCGTCTTCGAGTACGATTACATAATGCTCAGCAGTATTTTCAATATACGTATCAGGTTTTCCTATGAAACGCTCTTTGTTATCATCACCTCGAACAACTTGTCCGTCCATTTGTAATTTCTGGAATTGTTCAGGAGTATAAATGTTAACTGGAGCTCCAGAACCTTCACCACGTTCTGCCCATTCTACAAATCTTCTACGATAGTAGACTGGTAAAACTAATAGTGAGTCATAGACCTTGTTAGTTACAGTATTAAAAATCTGTCCTAACTTTGCACCTTGAATATACTTACCGTCATCTTCTTCAAGCTGAGGAGCACCCTTACTTAAAATATTAAAATAAGGAATTTGATAATCTTCAGCTTCTCTTTTTGAGAGTGAGGGACCTGCCTTTAATAGACTACTGATAGTCGCTAGGCTCTTGCCACTGTTCTCTTTCGCTACTTGCTTTTTACTTGTCTCTGTCATTTAATTACCTTTCTTGATATTGACTTTGTGTCCTACAAATACACCGAATGTATCCATAGGTAGTTCTTTTCCACTTTCGACCATTTCACGAATGAAACCTCGAAGAGTAGAAGGCTCGACTTTGACACTTCTGTCAGTGTCTAACCCTTGGTTAGCTAAATCTGAAAAAAGTTTTTGTGCTTTTTCGTCTTCAGCTCTACCAAATTTTACTATGACTTGATTTTTTATCAAGTCTTCATACCCATTATCACGAAGCCAGTCAAAAGCTTCTTCTTGTTTTTCTTTGGATATGGTACCAGTGTAAAACGGTTTAATTTCTACATTACTACCGTCTTTCATCTTAATAGAGGTCACACCTCGTTCTTCAAACAACTGAACTAAATTTTCATTTGCTTTACGAACAATTTCTTTTTTAACTTTAAGTAGTGCCTCAAGGTCCTCTACCTCTTTTTCAGCTTTCAAATAATCTTGAGAAGCTTTTGAGATAGGATCGACTTCCGTAACTTGGAAATCACTCTGTTCACGTCTTAAATTAATAGCCATATTAATTCTCCTTTTTTATTCTTAGTTATATATGTCAACTCGGATAGGAAAGTAATCTCTTTCTAATCTATCGTATTTTAACATATTATATCTACCATTAGATATAGTGCTTACAACTGAACAAGTCAAGCCTATCAAAGCAGGATCTCCAACTAAAAGTAAATAATCGTTGTCTTTAAAGTCTTTTAGAAGGTTTCTGAGTTTTCTAATTGTAGGTTGTGGTGACATAACTACTTGTTTATTACCGTCAAACAAAAAAATAATATCTCCAAATCTTTTTGCCTGAGTATAATCTAAACCTCTTAACGTTCCGTCAGGAAATTTTCTTAGTACATTTTGTACTATATACACTTTACTTTTTTCAATCATTTATTATATTCTCTTATATAGAATAAGAATATTATTATGTTATTAGAAAAATACAAGTTTAAAACAAAGCCTATGCAACATCAATTGGTTGGTCTTGCGGGGATGATGAACTCTTTTGAAAAAGATACTCCTGAGTATGCTTTGTTCATGGAAATGGGCTGTGGTAAAACAAAAGTTTTAATCGACGGTGTTTCTATTTTATACGACAACGGAAAAGTAAATAATCTTTTAGTCATTTGTCCTAACGGAATTAAATATAACTGGAGAGAAGAATTAGGAAAACATTTAGCTGAACATATTGAATACGATGTGCACGTTTGGGAAGGCGCAAAAACAAAAAAAGAACAAGAAGAAATTAGATCAAAATTATTTTCTACTGATAATAAATTAAAAGTTTTAGTTATGAACATTGATGCAATCATTACTAAGAACGGAAGTATGGTTGCTGAAAAATTTACTTATACCGATAAAACTTTAATATGTGTTGATGAGTCGACTATTATTAAAAATGGCTCAGCAAAAAGAACAAAGAGATGTATTAAGATCGGATCGTATGCAAGATATCGAGTCATCTTAACTGGATCACCGATTACAAAATCACCTGAGGATTTATATTCTCAATGTGCTTTTTTAAATGAAGACCTTTTAGGTTTTAGTTCTATTTTTACTTTTAGAGCCAGATACTGTGATCAAGTGAAAATGAGTTTTGGTGGTCGAAGTTTTAATAAAGTCACTGGATACAAACGTTTAGACGAACTCACAGATAAAATTAGAAACTTTTCTTATCGAGTCACGAAAGATGAAGCGTTAGATTTACCAGATAAAATTTATTTAAAGAGACGTGTATCGATGACCGATAATCAATTGAAAGCTTACGTCATGATGAAAAAATTAGCGTTAGCTGAAATTGACGGTAAGCAATTAACCACTACTACCTTGATTGCTCAATTAAAAAGATTACATCAAATCGCTTGTGGATATATGACAACGGACGAAGGAAAGTTAATTGATTTTTCTGAAAACAGAGTCAAAGAATTATTAGATACAATTGAAGAGACAGACGGAAAAATAATTATATGGTGTTCTTATCGCCATAATATTAGAACTGTTATTGAAGCTTTAAATAAAAAATATGGGCCCGGATCTGCTGAAGGTTTTTATGGTGAAACACCTTCAGAAGAAAGACCAAAGATAATCGATCGATTTAGGGACCCTAATCATCACATAAGATTTTTAGTCGGACATCCTCGAACTGGAGGTTATGGACTGACTTTAAATATAGCCCATACTATGATATTTTATTCTAACGACTATGATCTCGAAATAAGAGAACAAGCTGAGGCTAGAAATCATAGAATTGGTACAGAGAAGAAAGTCACTTATGTCGATCTTATCTGTGAAGGAACGGTAGATGAAAACATTATTAAAAGTCTTCGTTCTAAAATTAACATCGCCTCTGAAATAATGGGTGAAGAATTTAAGGAGTGGTTGATATGATGCCAGAAATAATACTCGAAGACGATCAAACGATCGATCATCGAAAACTAAAAGATGCTTGTCAATGTTTTAACGCATTGATTGAGATGCAAGAAAAATTAGATAAATATGAAAAATGGGCTATGGCTAACATTATTCATGAAACTGCTATGGAATTAGCAAAGGATATAACAAAGAAAGTACAATGAGAAGTAGAAAAATATTTCCAATTAAAAAATATCAAACAAAACTTTTGAGTCTTTATGAAAGACAATTAAAAAAGTGGAGAAATGATATTGATAATTGGGATGATAGAAATATCAAAAGAACGGAAGCGAGATTGAAATCAATCGAGTATCTTATTAATAACAATAACAAATATTATGTGGGGTTTTAAATGAAATATCATGAAATACCTGGGTGGTTTAACGGACACGAAGAATATGACAAGGCTGTTGATTACTGTCCTCCAAATGGAAAAATTTTAGAGATTGGTTGTTTTTATGGAAGATCAACTAATTATATGTGTACAAATATTGTCAACACAAAGAGAAATGACATCAAAGTATATGCTTTAGACACGTTTAGAGGCTCTTCAGAGCATAGTTTCATTAAAGAAGCTGTTGGAACTGACGGAACATTTAAAGCCTACACAGAAGCTAATTTAAAGGAATTTATTGATTTAGGAATTGTTGAATTGATTGAAAGTCGTTCGGATAATCCAGAAACAATTAATAAATTTCAAGACGGATTTTTTGACGTGATTATTGTCGACGGAGCGCATGAATATGATGCAGTCTTAGATGATATTGAGAATTGGTGGAGTAAGCTAAAACAGGACGGAATTATGCTTTTTGATGATATGTACATGGAGTCCGTAGCGACAGCAGTGTCAAAAGGATTAAGTAATCGAGTTCCTCATTATTCAGTCATGCAAGGTCGTGAAGCTTATGGAATAGCTTATAAGAGCGAAGATCAGTCCAAAGCCAAGAAATACATGAAATTGGTCCCAGAGGATCACTTTAAGAATTGATGTTTTGAATGTTTGAAAATAAAATTCTAGGCATGAAAAAAGCTCTGGAGGACAAAGTAGAAATTGAATGGATTGATGCTTACGAAATGGAAAGTGGTTGGCATGACTTGAAAGACGCTGAAAAGATCACGCCTCTCACGGTCTTTAGTTTAGGCTACGTGGTTAAAGACACGAAAGAATTCATCATCATTTCTGCTGACATAGGTCGTAAGGGAGACTCTGATTGTGGTCGTGTCCAAGTTATTCCCAAACCGTGGGTTAAAAAAATAAAATTACTGTGAAAGAATTTCTAAACAAGAAACATATTTCTGGAACCGTTTCGGAATATTCAGCAATTAATAAACTTTTACAATTAGGTTTTTTAGTTTTTAAAAATGTAGCGCCTCATGGCATGATTGATTTAATTGCAATCTCTCCAGATGATGAAACTTTTCGCATTGATGTAAAGACTGCATCGAAAAGGTCCAATAAAACAAATTATAGAAAAGAGGGGGACCTAATTTCTAGGACCCCCTCTAGTGAGCAAAAAAAATATGATGTTGTGTTGATGATCGTGGACCGTGGAGAGTTTAAAATTTTACCCACTCACTCCAAATTATCCAAGTGGATTAAGTCGAAGTAAAGTTTTTTTTAGAACAAAAAGAAGTCGGATAAACATTTGTCATTTCTAACTGTAGTTTAGTTTTTAAAATGTTGCCCATATCTAAACATTCGTTAATTGTTTCAAAAGGCTCGGACATAGGAACAATTTTACACGTGTTCTCTAAACTTAATGTAGGATTATACAAACAGATAATCATAAATAAATAAACTTTAGCCATGGAACAATCGTAACATAAAAGTCAAATGATTTATTTATCAAAATTGAAAATAAATAAGTAGATATCTGATAATCAACTCTGGTATAGTGGTCGTTAACCCCTAAACAAAGGAGATAAAAATGACAGAAAATGAAGAAAATAAACTGATTATAGCCTATTTACAGGATGTAATCGCTCAAATGTCTGCCTATAAAGAATACAGGCCAGAAGACAGTCAAACAGAAGAGGGAATTAGAACTAATTAAGTTCTTCTTCTCTCTAAAATTTCCTTACCTTTTTCTACTAATTTTTTCCAAAAACTAAAATCATAAAGCTTTTCTGATCCGTCTGTAAATTGAACTAATACCTTATAAACAGAGCCTTCTTGCTCGTCTGGTACGTCCACGTATTCGACTTTATAAATAGTCTTTTCAAAGAAGTGTGGATTATCTTTTAATATCTCCAACATTCTTAAAAATTATCATAAATTATCAATAAAATATACTAAACTTTTGCTAGTTTATCGTAGTATTCCTTGACAATAATATGCAACTGAGTCGGTTTTGTTCTTAAAGTATCTTTACAAATTCTCTCTAATAAAGTTTGAGTCTCTTTCGACATTATTTGTGATACCCATTTCTGTTGTTCTTTTTTTGACATTGTTCTTACCTTTCATAAAATGATTTATTTATTTATATAATATTTAAAACGATATTAAAATAGCTAATAAGGGGATTTTCTCCCCTTATTAAGACTAAATTACATCCAACAATTTATTGATATTTAGTAACTCTTCTCGAAGTTTCTCTATTTGATATTCAAACTTCTCGTTAAGTATATCAATTTTTGATTGATTTCGTACTTTGATATATTTTTCTAACAGTGATAAAATCTCACGTTTTCTTTTCGCGTGTTTATCCTTCCAATATTCTTCACTCATACGTAATATCTCCTTCTCTTTTTTCTAGTTCTTGTTCCACTATCATTTTCAGTTCGACATCTAAATCACAATGCGCTGAATTTTTAATAATGTTTTTTATTTTCTCCAGTCGAGCCAATAAATCCTCAGTGGAATATTGGCTCAACGGATAGTCAACGAAGCCTCTAATATAGACGGACATCGCTAACCTTATTTTTTGCTATGCGAATGATCTCTTTTATTTGTGCGTTTTTGAGTTCTTTCACATCGTTGATATATTTCGGATCAACTCGAGGTATTTCTGTTTTAAATAAATACTCTCCATGACCATAAACATAGACATCTTTTTTATTCACCTGTACCAGATGAAAATCAAAAGGTCCTTCTATGTGAGTATAGTTGATGATCGAATTAAACGATAAGTCTTGTTCAGTCATTCTTTCTCCTTTCTTTTTTATTTATTTAATTCACGTAAAACGTTTTTTGCAAAATCAGAGTCGTCATTTTTTAACGGACCTAAAACATCATTAAGCGATCTTTTATTTTCTCTTTCCATTGCTCTAACGCCTTCGTCGTAAGCAGTGCCATAAACCATTCCAATATACCACCGAAGATCGTTAGTGGTTTTTTTATCTTTTGAAACAATTTTTTTCTTTTTAAGAAAATCAATTAAGGCGTCTGTTGCCTCTAATTGTTTTTTCTTAAATCTTATTAAGTCATACTTACTCATTCTTTTTCCTTTTCTAGTGCTATCTTTTGCACTCCTTCTAGTCGTCTTTCTTTCTCTTCGATTGGTAAAGTATCCCAGTCCTCTGGAAAATGTAATCCTTGAACGGTTTCAAAAAATCTTTTTTGAAATTTTACTTTACTTTCTCGATCGTCTCCAGACATGATACCAAACAAAGCTGATACCATGCCCACGGTTCTTAATTGATCAGTCATTCTTTCTCCTTTTCTAATTGTGACTCTAGAAACTTTTTGATTTCTAAAGTTCGGTTGCTTTTGTTAAAAATTCGAGCCATAAAATTATCGTTTGGACTCAAAAAATTTCTAACACGTTCTTTGTCCCAAGATATCGGACTCGATAAATAATCGAAAAGTGTGCCCTTATCTTTTTTATAAACGTTACGATGTTCCCCTGTATATAAAGCGATTGCCTCGTAACTTCTCTCTTTGTGTTTTACAAAGATTAGCGTATCAGCTATCGGAAGACCTTTAGGGTCTCCCAAATAGCCTTGGTGGATTGTCCACGTCATTTGGCCTCCTTATCCTTTGACCGTGCTTCGTGAATTAGCTTTAATTCTTCTTAAATAAAGCCTGTTATTTTTCTCCCATTCTTTTTGTCGAATGAGTTCTCTAATATGTCTTAGATCAATTTGATTACTCCAATATTTGTAGGAGTGATCAACATTATCTATCCAACCGTTTGAAAGTGCTTTCTTTTTTGCTTCCATTTTATTCTCCTTTCTGGTTAAGTTTTCGTTCGAACAGATAACGCTCATAAAAACGTCGATCCATTCCGTCGATTTTTACTCTTAGCGTTTCTTTGCCTAAATATTTATTATGGCTGAAATCTAAAAGTAGATAGCCCTGTTGCTCTCGTAAAGCTTCGAGCGTGACTCGTGGATCGTTGGTCTTGTATCTAAGCTTTCGACCAACAATCATTCTTCTTTTCTGTTGTACTCCAGACGTCATTCTGCCTCCTTTTCTAATTTATCTAATATTACTATATTATATCCCAGAAGTCTAATCCAAGATAATTCGTCTTCGTTCAATGTTAATTTTCTGGTTAACAATGCGAACGTTTCAGCCTTAGCGCACCAAGGATGAAATCTTTTTGGGTCGACTGCATTGCGTTTAACAGTCAGTTCCTGTTTTTCTTTTGACATATTTGCTCCTTTTCTTTTAATGAGAATTTTGTTTTTATTTAAAGTCGTAAAAAACTCTCAAAAAATCGACTGCGAGTTAAGTTTGCTTTTTTTTAAGTGGTTGAGATAAACTTAGAGGCTACCTCTGAAACCAATCCACAGCAATGTAGGGACCATAGACACGTCTATTGATCGAGTTGACGCTCTCAATCTCAATCGTGCTTAGTATTTATACATTGTCCAAGACCCCAAATCGGAGTCTTAGAAAATGTATATTAGAATGAATAATCGTGAAACTTGGATCGATGACCCAGAGTAATACGATGACCGTCTTTGTTAAAACGGTTGGTCTGAGGGTTGAGATAGCGAGGCTCTAAAATAAAACCTCTCTGTCCGTCCTCAGTCTCAATATCCAATATTTGGGCATAATGTTTTTTGCCTTCTGGATTGGCTGAGTATTTATAGGATTGGCTTTCGGACATTCCGTTGTTGTCCGTACGCTCAGCGTGGTCCTCTTGGACGACGATAAACTGCTTGCCATTCCTTTTAATGATGTCGACCAAAGTCGCACCATATCGATCGGACCAACTATAAACCGTCGCTCCGTTGCCTATGGTTAAAGCGTCATACTTAAACCATGTTTTAGAAGAGAGCCAATTAGACACACTTCCAAAGTTAGTACCAATTTTATTGGGTAATAACTTTTCATTTACTAAGACTCTAATTTGCATTAGAAACCTCCTTTGTTTTCTTTGTAGTACTCTAATAACTCTTCGTGCTCCACTGCCTCGTCCCAGAGATCACAAAAACGTGTGATATATTTTCTCTGTTCTTTTGTTAAAGAGTTCGTAAAAAGATCGTCATATAAGACATCATCTGCTGATCCCTTATCAACGTTCTTATTTTCTTCTCGCTCTAGCCAACGGATATAAATCTCCGTTAGCTTAGTTATATGATCTGCCATAATTACCCCCTGTTTAATACTCTTTGAAATTCTGAGTCGACAACCAACTCAAATTTAAAGCCTAAGTCTAAGATTTTACAAATGTGATGATCATTAAAAGTTTTGACACATAAAAGATCAGCGAACTTTTTTGCTTTATCACAGACTGGGTAAACGAGGTCTTTTCCGTAAACGACCTTATTTTGTACTTGTAGTATATTATTCATTTTTGCTCTCCTTTTGTTTGAGTTTCTCATCAGTAGGCTCTTTCAACTCGTGAGCCTAGACACGGACCGTTGATCGTGGACCGTGTTTCGTGGTTAATTTTTTACTTGTTTATCTTTTTCTAGTTCTTCTAATCGTCTAGCAACCTCAAAAAGACAATCTTGAATTGTCTGGATGCTTTTAACTATTGCTAAAAGATATTTTTTTTCTGTTTCTTTCATTTTATAAGCCTCCTATTGATATTAAATAAGCGATATAAATCGCTTTAAAAACAAATAGACCGATAATTAATCGGTCTACGACGATTTCTAGTTTTGTTTTTTTATACATTATAAGTCCTCTCGTATGCATTGTTGAAAAACTCTTTGTATAATTTGACAAATTGATCATGTGGAATTCTTGATTTTTTATCACCACCGTCGATTTGAGTTAAGTGTTTGCCAGTCGTTCTGGACCAAACGTTTTCGCTAACGAAAAGTTTTCCGTCTTGTCTGAAAGCCACTGGGGTCGCGTAAGAATAAAAGGTATCAATTAACCCATGCTCTAATCTTAAGCTTTTAGTCGTATTTAGATATTTTGTAGTCATTTTTTGCTCCTTTTGTTTGTTTATTCTTTTGGGTCTCATCAGTATGCCCCTAACCCTAGGCATAGACGCGCTCACCGTGGAACGCGTTTCGTGAATTATTTGTTTTCTAAGAACCACTGTTTTACTTTTTCAACAGTGTCGACATAGCCACCCTCTGGCTCGTCGTCTGTTCTTACTGGTGGATTGAAAGCGTAGAGATCATCCCACTCATCGTTTGGGTCCCAGAAAAGAATATTTTTCTTTACCAAAGAACCAAAGACGCCTTTTAGAGTCTCTATTTCAATATGCTTTAGTCTTTCATCCTCAACAATGTCACCAAATGAAATAAAATTTGGCTCCCATGCATTGTCTAAAGAAACTTGTAAAACAAGTTCTTCTTTTTCTGTAAATGTAATGTTTGTCATTTTTGCTCCTTTTGTTTTGAATACATAAGTATTCATGATTATTACTGTATAATCAAAAATACTTATCGAAGCGTGTACCTCTTACTCTTTGGCGTGATCACCTCTGCGTAATCAACTTAGTGGTCCTGTTATCCACCGAGGGCGTCTCTCGACTTGACTCTTTGATTTGTTCGCCAGTTGTCCGTCTGGTCTATCTTTATCAGATAAGTAAGACCTTAAAGATATTTATGATAAAGTCAAACATTTTTAGATATAAAAAGATAAAAAAGATAAAAAAAATGGTCATAAATTATTACAATCGAGAAAAAAATAAGGGGCATTTTTTTGCGTTTTTAGGGGTGTTGAAGAGATGCTCATGTATGATTTTATTAGATAATTTATTATATGCTCTATGGCTCTTAAAAGGGATTTAAAGGCTATTTTTATTTTTGATCTTTATGATATTTTATTGCAAATCGCGACATGGAACGCGAATAGTGAACAAAGTATGAACGAACAGAATATGAACGGTCCGAGGGACGCGCATCGTGGATCGTTGACACACAATCACAGTACTAGAGGTTTTTTGAAAAAATAAAAAATAAAAATAAAAAAAATTTAAAAAGAAGTGTGATAGTGTCCGCTTAAGCGTTTTAACCTTATTTAGGTGGGTTTTACCCATCACACTACTGATTTTAAGAAGTGTGACTAGTGTGATAGTGGGTCATTGATTTTACTGACTTTTTTACCCTCTAGGCAATTGGAGACTTTTTCTAAATTTATTATTTTAAAAAGAAGTTGCTGAAAATTCTCTAGTACCAATTTGTAAAATAATGGTTAATATGTAACGGTCTAATTTTAATGAGCGCTGAAAAGAATTTATATAAAATGGTTAAAGATAAACTATCTGAATTTCATCCAATTCGTATTGAAACTTCTACAATTAATGGTTTCCCAGATTTAATTTTGTTTAATAAACATGGACGTAGTTTGTTCGTTGAATGTAAGGCGTGCGAGCGTTCCAGATTGTTACAGAGTTTAAGACCACATCAAAAAGCTTTTCATCATAAATACAAACAGATCATGAACGGATTATTTATCTTGCAACGCTCTCTCAAAGAGAGAAGGATTTTTCTGTATAGGTCCACGGATATCGACTTTCTGGCAGAAAATGGCGAGTTTGCACCACTTTGCACGGTCCAAGTAGGGCAACCATGGTCCACGATCAGCGAAATATTGAATGAATACCACTAGATATAGGCCATGTAATCCACGAAACGCGAAAAACGTTGATAAATATAGCGTTGGGGGGCCTCATAATATAGATTATGCAACAATGGAGCCTAGGTACTTAGAGCCAACGGTCCGAGGTCCACGAAACGCGCGACCCCATCCCCAAAAAAAGCGCCCCGGTCCGAGGACAAGAGACCTAGCCCTGGCAACATATCCACACTATGGGAGTAAAAAATGCATATAGATTATTCAAAGCTTGATGCGAACCAATTAAAGGCGATGGTCTTACTTCGAAAGCGCATTGAACAAGAACATGCGCGTGGTAATTTCATGAGATTTGTCAAAGCAATGTGGCCTGAGTTCGTTCAAGGCCAACATCACATCAAGATTGCAGAACAATTCCAGAAATTTCTGACAGGGAAGAACCAAAGATTAATTGTGAACATGCCCCCACGTCACACAAAAAGTGAGTTTGCCTCATTTTTATTCCCGGCATGGATGATGGGGCAAAATCCTCGACTAAAAATCATTCAAGCAACTCACACTGGTGAATTGGCGATAAGATTTGGTCGAAAAATAAGAAACTTGATGAATACTAGGGAATACAAAGGAGTATTCCCTGATGTAACACTCAGAACAGATAACCAAGCGGCGGGACGATGGGAAACTAACCTTGGAGGTGAGTATTACGCAGCAGGTGTGGGTGGTGCAATTACTGGTCGTGGTGCTGATCTACTGATTATTGACGATCCTCACTCCGAACAAGACGCTTTGTCCGAAACAGCCATGGATAATGCTTACGAATGGTATACTTCTGGTCCTCGACAGCGTATGCAACCAGGGGGAAGTATTGTAATTGTAATGACTCGATGGTCTGATAAGGATCTCACTGGTCAGTTAATCAAAAAGATGGGTGATCTGAAAGCAGATAAGTGGGAGATCATAGAATTCCCGGCAATTTTAGAGGACGATGACGAAGAAAAGCGTACACCGATTTGGCCACAGTATTGGAAGCTGAATGAACTTGATAAAGTAAAAGCTTCTCTTGTTCCAAGTAAATGGAATGCTCAGTGGCAACAGAATCCAACGCACGACGGTACGAGTATTGTGAAACGTGAATGGTGGAATATATGGGAGAAGAGTGAACCACCTATTTGTGATTACATTATTCAAAGTTATGATACTGCTTTTTCCAAAAAAGAAACTGCTGATTACTCAGCGATTACAACTTGGGGTGTGTTTCGCCCTGATGAAGGAAAAGAAACTCATTTAATTTTATTACACTCTCGAAAAGGTCGATGGGACTTTCCTGAGTTGAAACAAGTCGCAAAAGAAGAACTTCGAGCTTACAATCCAGATAGTGTGATCATTGAAGCTAAAGCTTCAGGGACACCTTTGATACAAGAGCTTAGGCGATTTGGTGTATACGCAACAGCTTTCTCTCCGAACCGAGGTCAAGATAAACATGTTCGCTTAAATACTGTCTCTCCTATCTTTGAAGCTGGGCACGTTTGGCGACCAGATACCGAATGGGCTGAAGAAGTCCAAGAAGAGATCGCATCGTTCCCTTATGGAGAACATGATGATCTAGTTGACGCAACAACCTTAGCTTTGTTAAGATACAGGCAAGGTAGCTTTGTTCGTTTGTATGACGACGAAGAGGAAGAACCAATAGGAAAACGAAAATATGAGTATTACTAAAAAAAAGTTAATTAATCCTGAAGACAGGAGACTGAAACAAAAATTAACATCGAAGCAAATGATTTTTGTTTATGAATACGTTCACAAAGTTTTATTAGGAGAATGCTCCGCTGCCGAAGCTGCGCGACGCGCGGGCTATTCTCAAAATCGAGCACGTCAAACTGCTACTGATTTACTAAACCCTCACCTCAATCCTTTTGTCGTGGAGGCCATTCATGAGATGAAACAGGATTTGCATCAAATGTATGGTGTGTCCACTGCATCTCATTTAGCTTCCTTAAAACAGATTCGAGAAGAAGCACGAGAACATAAGCATTTTTCGGCGGCCGTGGCTGCTGAGGTCAACAGAGGAAAAGTCGCTGGATTTTACGATAACAAAGTTCAAAGTGATACACCTTTGGAAAATATGTCCAAGGATGAATTGATCAAAGTTCTAGAGAATTATGACAAGAATGGTATAACTCATGATACCAAACTAATAATTGATGACGATAAGGACGCCATGACCCGCGGCCCGTTGATCGTGGAAGGAGATTAATGTTACAACAGCTACTACTAAGAGCAAGTCCCTCGGTTCTCGGATCGTTGCTCGTGGGTGCTGTGGGATCTCAACAAGCGAGTCAGATTCAAAAAGATTTAGCTTTAGGTAATATATCCTTAGATGATGTAGCGAATTTTATTACAAATTTTACGACTTCACCTGCGGTGAGCTATTTACAAGATAAGGAAAAAGAAAATCAATTAACTCCTCAAGACGAGGACGACAAGAAACCGAAAGCTCCAGAACCAGATCCGACGGACTTGTTAAATTTATTAAAGGATGATAATAATGAACGAGATGAAAAAGACCTTACTACAATACGCCAAGGAACAGAAAAAGAAGGATCAGTTATTGGCACGCAAGAAGAAACCACAAAAGGAGAACAAGAACTTCTCCAAGGAAGACTTCCAAGCGATCAGGGAACAAATGTATTAAGAACAGAAGAAGGCGAAAAGTTAGCCTCTGATGCTCTTCGAAATTTCTTTTCTAAAGTTTTAACAAAACAAACTGGAGAACCTAAATCTCTTTACAAAAATATTTTAGATATTAGTAGCATAGGACAAACTAGTGATATCTTTGATACTAAAAGAATTGGTAATTTTGAAAACCACATTTTTACCAGTATCCCTACTTTTAAAGAAGCACAAATAGTTACTGCTGATGCAGTAGCCAAGTCTTTACCTAAGAACGCTTCTATTTTAGATATTGGTGGTACGGAAGGTGGTTTTGTAAACACAGTTGCTGAACTACGACCTGACATCGAAGGGATTGTTTTAGATCCAAATCCTATTGCTGAGAAAATTTTTGAAGCACAAAAACTTCCTAATACAGATTATATTCGTCAAGCTTTTACTACAGACAAATCTAAGTATGGAAAATATGCGTTTGATATTGAAGATGAGAACGAAGAAGGTGTTCCAGCTAATTATTGGAATGCAGATGATTACGAAGATAATTCTTTAGACGCTGTTATTGAAAAAATGACTTTTCAATTCCTTGATAAAGGAAGAAATAATAAGATAAAATTAATTAGTGAAAAACTGAAGCCTAATGGTTTCGCTTTGTTTGAAGAAAAGTTTTTTACATCAAAAGATGATCCTGAGTGGTTATCTAACGAAGCCAAGAAAAATGAGTTTAAATTACAGTACTATGATCAAAAAGATTTGACTAAGAAACAAAAAGAAGTTTTAGAAGGAATGGATGAGTTACAAGTTCCTTCAGAAGATTTTGAAAATATATTAATGAAACATTTCAATAATGTAGCTCAATATTGGGATGCAGGTAATTTTAAAGGATATATCGCATCCGATAGTGCAGATACCATAAATAACTTTTTAGGAAACATGACGAATTTAGACAGTGAATTTTCAAACGTACAAACCCCTAGATTTGTTACACAACCAATTAACAAAAAGAAAAGAGGAGGACCTATATCGCTACCAAAAATAGACATATTGTAAATGGTCGATTAGGTGATATAAATTAAATTATGGCAGATAATATTGATAAAGGACTCTATCAAACAGGAGCTCCTGAACTAGAGATTCTTAAATCCGAAACAGAAGTCGAAATTGACGGTCAACGAATACCGACTCCTGAAGGATTAGAAATTGAAATGAACGAAGATGGAGGGGCAACTCTTGACTTTGATCCTATGTCCAATATTCCTGAAGAAGTTGAGTTTTATTCAAACTTAGCTGAAGTCATGGATGAAAGAGAATTAGATCGCTTAAGTGATGAATTACTTTCTGAATTAGAAAACGATCGATCTTCTCGTAAGGATTGGGAAGACGGATACATCAAAGGTTTAGATTTATTAGGATTTAAATATGAAGAGAGAACCAGACCTTTCCAAGGTGCGAGTGGTGTCACACATCCTTTGTTAGCTGAAAGTGCAACACAGTTTCAAGCAACAGCTTTTAAAGAACTTTTACCCGCAGGGGGACCAGTTAGAACTGTTGTTATGGGAGAAGACACTCCAGAAAAATATTCTCAGTCACAACGTGTGCAAGAGTTTATGAATTATCAATTGATGAACAAAATGGAAGACTACACTCCTGAGTATGATCAAATGTTATTTTATTTACCTCTCGCAGGTTCGACGTTTAAAAAAGTTTATTACGATGAGTTAATGGATCGACCAGTATCGAAGTTCGTTCCTGCGGAAGACTTAGTTGTCAACTATGGAGCTAGTGATTTAGATTCTTGTGAAAGAGTTACTCACATCATCAACATGAGTTATAATGACTTTAGAAAAAAACAAGTTTCAGGTTTTTATAAAGATATCGAAATCATTCCTTCAGAAGTAAATCGCTCGGAAGTACAAAAGAAGTATGATGATATTGAAGGTGTAAAACCTTCCTACATTGACAAAGAAGTAAGATTATATGAGTTTCATACATCTTTAGATTTAGAAGGTTTTGAAGACATAGGTATGGATGATGAGCCCACAGGAATTAAAATACCCTACATTGTAACAATTGAAGATAGTTCAAGTAAGGTTGTTGGTATTCGTCGAAACTATGAAAAGGATGATGAGAAAAAATTAAAGAAAAGATATTTTGTTCATTACAAGTTTTTACCAGGTTTAGGTTTTTATGGTTTTGGTTTAATTCATTTAATTGGATCTTTATCAAGAACAGCTACAAAAATTTTACGACAATTGATTGACGCGGGTACATTATCAAATTTACCAGCAGGATTTAAGTCACGAGGACTTAAAATTAGAAACGATGCAGAGCCTATCCAACCAGGAGAATTTAGAGACATTGATGCACCGAATGGTGACTTACGAAATGCTCTTATGCCTTTACCTTACAAAGAACCCTCTCAGACCTTATACAGCCTATTAGGATTTGTTGTTCAAGCAGGTCAGAGATTTGCTGCGATCACTGACATGCAAGTGGGAGATGCTAATCAAAATGCACCAGTTGGAACAACCCTAGCATTATTAGAGAGGGGCTCAAAAGTGATGAGTGGTATCCACAAAAGATGTCACTATTCTCAGAAAAAAGAATTCAAACTATTGTTTGATGTTTTTGCTGATTATCTACCTGAAACCTATCCTTATTCTGTGGAAGGTGCAGAGCGAACAGTTAAAGCAGAAGACTTTAGTGATCGTGTGGATGTTTTACCAGTTTCTGATCCTAACATTTTCTCAACTACACAAAGAGTCACTTTAGCTCAAACGGAATTACAATTAGCACAAAGCGCACCTGATATTCATAATATCAAAGAAGCTTATAGAAGAATGTATGAAGCATTAGGAGTCAAAGATATTGATCAGATTTTAAGAAAAGACACTCCGACTGCTCCTAAAGATCCAGCCACGGAGCACGCTGATTTACTCGATGGTAATTTAATGAGAGCGTATGAAGGACAAGATCACGATGCTCATATTCAAAACCATTTAATCTTTGGAACGAATCAAATGATTTTAGGTAATCCTCCGATGGCCATGAAATTACAAAAACACGTTTTAGAACATGTTTCTTTAAAAGCAAAAGAACAAGCAATGTTCTTAGCTCAACAACAACAAGTTCCTCAAGAACAATTAGATTCTGTGATCGCGAAGCTCGAAGCACAGTTCATGGCAGAGATTAAACAGCTCTCAGGACAACTGAGTGGTCAAGGTCAACCTGATCCTGTAATACAATTAAAACAACAAGAGTTACAACAAGGTGCACAAAAAGATCAAATGGATGCACAAGTAGATCAAGCTAAACTACAATTGGATGCAGAAAAGCTTCGACAGAAGACTGCGATTGATCAAGCCAGAATACAAAAGGATTATGATATTGCAGATAAACGTGCTGAAGTGCAGTACGACAAGATGACAACACAGACTTTAAATCAGGAGAGAAGAGATGCCATTAACCGAAAAGGGTAAAAAGATTATGAAGTCAATGAAGAAAGAATATGGTAAGAAAAAAGGAGAACAAGTATTTTACGCTTCTAAGAACAAAGGTACAATAAAGAAAGTAGAAAAGAAAAATGGAAAATAAAGACAAAACATCTTATCATCTAAGGATGATTGATGATGTTACTAAAAAAAGAGTTCAAAAAATTATCAATAACACAAGAGATTTTGTTCAAGAACAAGCTGAACAAGGTGTTGATTTAATTGAACTAGCTCAGGTATTGTTGACCATGAGTAGAGACACCTTAGTTGATGCTTATGGTGAATACGTAGCAGATAACTATATTGCTCAGCAAATTAGTTATTTGAAAACTCAAGAAAATAGTTTAACATTACACTAATGAAAAAAAAGTTAACAAAAACAATCCCTCCCAAAAAGGGCCCTGTTTCTCAGGGAGAATCTATTCCACCAGGTAAGATCATGAAAGTTGGATCTGTACCTGAGGATAAAAAACACAAACGTGGTTATGGAATAGCATCTAAAGGTCTTAAATTTGAAGGAGTATTTTAATGAAAAAAATACTGTTAAAAGTTAAAAGCTTTACTTCTAATGTCAAGAAACGTGATGCAATTATAGCTATCGTATTCTTTGCGTTAGGGGTATATTTTGGTTCTTAGTAAAATATTAGGTGGATCTTTAGTCGACACGGTCGGTAAGGTTATCGACTCTGTACATACTTCCGAAGAAGAAAAAGGTCAAATTAGAATAAAACTTCAAGAATTAGAAAATGAAATTAATTCTAAACAAATGGATATTAATTTAGCCGATGCTCAATCTACAGCTACCGATATTTCAGGTTTATTGCAACGTTCTTGGAGACCCCTCATTGGATTTAGTGCAGCATTGGCCATTTTTTTCGAATTTGTTCTTAAACCTTTTATCGTGTTCTTTTTAGGAGTATTTCAAATTGAAGTAGGTCCACTACCTCAAATGAACATGGAACAATTAATGCCTTTAGTCATGGCTTTGCTTGGAATGGCTAGCTTGAGAACTTTTGAGAAGCATAAGAAAATTACAAAATAATGCAAGAGAGTTTCGACTACCACGTTAAAAAGCTTATTCAAGAACGAATCAACGATAAGAAAGATGATTTGTTGAGTAGGAGTCTTAGTTCATTTGATCAATATCAATATGAGTTAGGAAAGTTACACGCTTTACAACAGTTATTAATGGACTATCAAGAAATATACAAGAAGGTGTTTAAAGATGAGTAGATTAATTTTACCAGAAGGTTTTAATAAAAAACCTTTGACTAAAAAAGAAGAGAAGAAAGACAAAGAAGAAGGTCCTGCGTTAGAAAGAATACCACAAGCAACAGGATGGCGAATGATTGTTTTACCTTACAGAGGAACAGAAAAAACTAAAGGTGGTTTATATCTCACCGACAAAGCTGTGGAAGAACAACAACTTACAACGAACGTTGGAATGATCTTAAGTATGGGATCAGATGCTTATGCTGATAAAGATAAGTTCCCTAATGGTCCGTGGTGTAAGAAAGGCGATTGGGTTGTCTTTGCAAGATACGCTGGATCAAGAGTTAAAATTGAAGGTGGAGAAATTCGTATTCTCAATGATGATGAAATTTTAGCTAAATTGAAAGACCCAAAAGACGTACTAACAATTTATTAAGGAGATAAATATGGCTGACGAAAAAATGAGATCGGAAGAGCGTCGTGTAGGGAAAGAGTGTAGGATAGGGTGTAG
>ERZ890604.141-NODE-141-length-26766-cov-5.188574_pt1 | contig 26766 bp, 18 predicted proteins | sample MGYA00521097_ERZ890604 | MGnify/ENA primary metagenome ERZ890604 (study PRJEB32303, sample SAMEA104408625) | aquatic metagenome | biome: Brackish water; feature: Chemocline; material: water | place: Baltic Sea | collected 2014-10-26T21:54:00 | depth 120 m ... | reverse complement strand
ATATTGTCAGATGTATTTCAACCAAATGATTGCGATTATAATGGTATTATCACTGCAAGTCAGGCAAGTCAGTATTTCTGTGGATCAGGTTTGTGGCAAGGTAATTTGACAGAAATCAATCTGTTGAACAGCTATTGGATTAAAATGAATAATCCTGTGACTTTGGAAATTGCCGGTTTAATGCCCGAAGCATATCCCACATACAATCTAGATGCAGGAAGTAATTTCGTATCATATCCGTTCTTTGAACAAGGTTCATTCTTCGATGTCTTACCAGGTGATGTGCTCGCTAATAGTACTGGCATCATTGGTGAAGGTGTTGCCGCTTTCTATTATAATGATCAATGGGTGGGATCACTAACTACTGGTGGATTTGTTCCAACAATGGGATATATCTTCCAGATGAATGCTGGGATATCATTCTCTTATAATGAACCCGGTATGTCACGATCAAGTGAGGTTTCTACAATTCCGTCTTTATCAGATGTTCCTTCTGAATTCCAATATAACCAATCTTCAATGCAGGCATTTTATTTCATTGAAAATATAACAAATGAAGGTCTTCCCATTTCTACCGATGACTGGATTGTTGCCTATCATAATGGCGTGGTTGTTGGCGCACGTCAATGGCTGGGAACCATATCAGATATCCCGGTTATGGGATATGACGGAACAGAAAACACGATGGACTATTTGACTGATGGTTGGGTACCAGAATTCAAATTATACGATGCATCGCACCATAAAATTATTGACGTTGACGTTGATGCACCTGTGTGGCAGAATCTAGGGCTATTTGTTTTGGGTGAACTATCTACGCATGTAGAATTACCAACGCAAGTTAGTTTACTCCCTGCTTATCCAAATCCGTTCAATCCAAGAACTACCATAAGATACCAGCTCTCGGAACAAACGAATGTGAGCCTTGTTGTAGTGAACATGATCGGTCAGGAAGTAACAAGCTTAGTGAATACGCAACAGCAACCGGGTGAATACGCTATTTCATGGGATGCTTCTGATCTTGCAAGTGGAATCTATTTTATTAAACTTGTAACCGAAAATCAAACATCATTACAAAAACTGATGTTAATAAAATAAAGGCTAGGTGGGCTTGGATAATTCCAAGCCCACTCCTTTCATTAAATTATAAACCAACTAAAATAAGGAAATACATGAGAGATAAAATGCCATTAAAAGCATTTGCAACTCTATTTTTGGTTCTACCACTAATGATGTGTAGTGATCCGAAAGCGATGAATGAGCAAAGTGCAAAATTGAGCAATACGATTGAAAAGCAAAATCTTTTGGCTTCAAAAATCGAAGCGCTTGAGAAAAGTCAAAATGAAATTTCAGGTAATATTGCCAGTATTCAGGCTTCAATAACCCAAATCAATAACCAGGTGAAAGCTCTCGCGCAACAACCTACACAACCAGCGAATACACCACCAACGCCTGAACCGGGAAAACCCTTGAACATCGATATTGGGGATTCTTTCGTTTTTGGTCCTGCGGACGCTAAAGTGACAATCACTGAATGGATGGATTTTCAATGACCTTACTGTTCTAGATCTATCAGTTTGATAGACGAAATTCTAGCAAAATATCCGAACGATGTTAAACTCGTGATAAAAAATTTCCCTCTCAGTTCTCATAAACAAGCGAATAAAGCTGCACTCTATGCTCTCGCAGCTGAACGACAGGGAAAATATATTGAAATGTATAAAAAAATATTTGAGAATTATCTGCAACTGAAGAATGACGAAGATCTCCCATTGCAGTACGCAGTGGAGCTTGGCCTGGATATTGAACAAATGAAAAGAGACATTACGGATCCTTCGCTTCAAGATCGAATCCAGAGAGAAGCTGCACAATTAAAATCAACTGGGCTAAGAATGGCTGTTCCTAAATTCCTTATCAACGGCGTTGAGCCACCAAAGCGTGATCTTGATACCTATACTGGAATCATAGACGGAATACTCAAAAATTAGAATAAGTAGTAAATATTTATAGAATGAAAAAGACCCTGCGTGGGTCTTTTTCATTTGCAGGTGAATTAATGAAAATAAATTATAAATTAATCAGTATATTGATATTTAATCTTTTTTTTGCATTTGATCAGCCTCAGTCATTTCAATTTAATCAATCGTCATTGCAGGCATTTTATTTCATCATCTCCGCTGATGTGGACACTAATCCTATCGAAGGAGAGGATTGGATTGCTGCCTTCAAAGGGGAGACCTGCGTAGGCTCGGTGCAATGGGAGGGTCCGTATACAACGGTGCCTGCAATGGGAGATGATGGCAATGAATGGTCCGATGGGTATATGCTCACAGGGGACATTCCTGAATTCTACATCTGGGATGCATCCGATGATCGAATTATTCACGTTGTTTCATCAGAAAATTACCCCTGGGCAAACAACGGGTTTTTTAACATTCAAACACTTCCTCTTGATGAACAGATCAATTTACCAATAGGATTCAGTATAAAAACCTACCCTAATCCGTTCAATGGAAAAGTAAGCATCTTGATTGATAGCGATGCACGCTCAAAAATCGAAGTACTAGCTTTTGATTTAAGCGGAAACCTTGTGGACATTTTGTATACAGGAAGTGTTTTCAGCGGGACAACAAACCTGGTATGGGATGGAGGGCATTTACCTTCAGGGACATATTATATCCAGGTTGTTTCATCCGATAATTCGTTCGATAAACCCATCAAAAAAATGAGCCAGAAGCTTCTTTTACTTAAATAAAATTATTCAATAACCCAATAATTATTAATAAATTCTTATCAGATAATGCGGATAATCCGATTCGCCGTTGTGATATTCACTAAATCCGTCCTGAAAAACTGAAAAATCGTTGTAATTTTCTTTCCAAACTTGTAATATTTCATCCTCAATCTTCCCTTAAATAGAGTTTGTGTAATAAAATAATTTTAATTGGGACAGGAAATATCATGAAAAGGACATTTTCAATAATATGTCTAGTTGTCGTACTGTTCGGAGGTAATACCGGCAAAATAACTGGCAAGATCACTGACAAAGGCACTGGAGACCCTCTCATCGGTGTGAATATTATGTTGGTGGGGACTGCAATCGGTACTGCGTCTGACATTGATGGCAACTATCTAATCTTAAATATTCCTCCAGATGTCTATACTGTCGATGCAATGATGATCGGTTATGCTACTTTGGTGAATAAAGAAGTCAAAGTGATAGCCGATCTGACAACGACTATTGATATCGAAATGACAACTGCAGCATTGCCAGGTGAAGTGGTAGTAGTAATTGCACCAAAACCTGCAGTCAAGATGGATCAAACATCCAGTACTCAGACTTACTCAGGCGATGAGATGTTTAATCTTCCCGTCGAAAGTGTAGAAGGCGCCGTAACATTTGCAGCAGGAGCTGTCGAAGAGAATGGTGTACTTCACTTAAGAGGTGGGCGTGCTCAGGAAACAGTATACCTATTTGATGGCATTGCCTTGAAGGATCCACTAACAGGGAATGCAAATGACTCGAACGTTCCAATGCTTGGTGTAGGTGAAATGAGCATTATCACGGGTGGTTTTTCTGCAGAGTATGGTGATGCTCAATCCGGTGTGATAAACTTATCATCAACCGAAGGCAGAAATACGTTTCAGGCGAATACCAGACTATCTACTTCTCACTTTATTAATGATAGCTTTAATGGATCAGATCCGGAAGGTCAAAATAAGTACGAATTCTCATTATCTGGACCCATTGTTAAGGATATGATGTTTTTCTCATTCTCAGGTGAATTGAATGAGGATAATGGCCGATTCAGAAACCAGTTTGAAGATCTGGTAAATTTCTCCGGAAAGCTGACGTTCAACCCGGTACAAAACCTAAAACTGTCATTATCAGGTTTATATTCAAAATCAAACTTTCAGGACGGATATGCGCACCTCTGGAATAAAATCGTTTCGGAAGACGAGCTTTGGGATTTTTCACCAGATAACCCCTCAAATGATCCCACATTTCATCCATGGTATATGAATGGACAGTTGGACACTGAAGATTTGAATTTGAATGGGATGCTTGATCTTGGCGAAGATAGCAATAATGACGGCTTATTACAATCTGAAGATGTTGATCATAATGCAAGTCTTACGACTTATTCCATGTTCGATCGACAACCCTGGTATCAAACAAAAAGTGATTTGATCAATGCAGGATTGACCTACACATTTTCTCCCAGTACTTACTTGACAATCAAATTCGCTACATATACTACTAATAACACCATGAATATTATTGAGCGATTAAATGAAGATGTGAATTTTAATGGAATTCTTGATGATGGTGAAGATTTAAATGGTAACGGTAACCTTGATGCCTATAATCCCGGACTTACCATCAATGGGTATGATGATTCACAGGATATGTTCCATGACAGTAATAATAATGATTTTGTGGATGAATCCGAAGGAACTTTTGATAATAATGGCGATGGTAATATTGACGAAGATGATTGGCTATCATGGAAAGACATCCCCAGTGAAGGTCAGATCATCAATGATTACTACACAGTCAGTCCAGGGCATCCTTATACATTTAATAGAGATCACTGGCACTACGACAATAAAATCACTAATACATTCAAAATGGAGTTCGTCTCACAGGTTGATCTTCATAACAAAATTAATACGGGTGTTGAAGTAAAATACTACAAACTGACAAATCATGATGCCCCAGACAGATATGGATACGCTGAAAACTACACCGTTGAACCTACGGATTGGGGAGTATTTATCAACAATAAAATGGAATATAAAGGAATCATCGTCAACGCGGGACTGAGAGCAGAATATTTTGATCCAACAGAAGCCACACCTTCTGATGAAACAGATCCATTATGGGATGAAAATGATGAAGACGACTGGGATGGCGATGGCGATATTGAACCCTTTAATACTGCACATTTCGAATCTGGTCTTTATATTCATCAACCTGGAGATATTAAAGATCCGCTTGCTGCTGAAGCGAAATTCGTATTTTCGCCCCGACTCGGAATATCACATCCTATTACCGATCATTCAAAATTATATTTCAATTATGGTAGGTACTACCAACGTCCACGACTAGATTATCTGTTTAGAAATCTGGGATATAATCTGGGTGGTGGATTCCCAATAATTGGGAATCCTGCACTAAATCCAGAACTCACTGTATCTTACGAAGTTGGTGTCCAAAATGAGATCCGTAGAAATGTTCTTGTTGAGCTTAAAGGTTTTTTCAAAGATATCTATGGTCTCACGGATACACGTCCTGTCTATTGGACGGTTTCTGATTGGTACACCAGTTATGAAAATCGCGATTATGGAAATGTGCGAGGGGTAGAGATGATCTTTTCTGTCAGACCTCCCGGGCTAGTCTTTGGTTCTGTCAACTATACTTATTCAATCGCAAAAGGTAAAAGTTCATCAGTCGGTCAGGGGTATTTAACTGAGTGGGCTGGTGGAATCGTGCCCACATTCGAATCTTATCTGGATTGGGATCAAACACATACGTTTAATGCCGACCTGAATGTTGCATATAATGGGTTTATGGCGACCTGGATTATCGGTGGGGGAAGTGGCACTCGATATACAAAACCAGGACAGGGCAGACTACAGGTTGAAAATACTGGAAAACTACCCAATACTCTCGAATCAGACCTTAAATTGAACTACGGAATGAGATTAGGTAAAATAAACACGAGTATTTATATAACAATTAAGAATCTATTCGATCGAAAAAATATCCGTTATGTAGATGATGTTGAATGGTATCACCAATATCGCAACATTAATAATAAATATGAAAATGGAACGCTGACTTATGAAGAGTACATGATGGCCGTTGATATGGACCAAGATGGAGTCGTTGACGCTAACAAAAAATATCCTGAAATGGGGAAAAATCTAAATCCCGGCGTGTACGGTGACAGTAGAAGATTCAGAATAGGAGTTACCTTTGATTTCTAAAATTAGTAAATGTATCATTATTGCTGTCTTCTTAATTGCTGGGCTGTTTCCAAAAGAATTCGCTCCCCAACAGATTGATGGCTACACAACGTTGCCTCGTGCAACGCGTCCGGAGAAAGCGTTTCTTATCCATCAGACGAATAATATGTGGTCTGCGGTTACCAATTATGGCAGTGTGGGAGATCCAAACTCACCGTCAACTGGTCGCCCATCTTCTCAATGGCCATCAGGGTCAGGAAATAATTACCTGTACGACTCCGGTTTCTGGATTGGTACCCTGATTGCTGGTGAGCCTACAGTGACCACCTATTTCTACAATCCGGATGTTGAATATCTCCCTTCACAGGGTTCTCCAGGTGAAATTGGTGCTTTCGTCAATGGGGAAAAAGCAAAATCTCTCGAGGATAGTTATGTCCTCTATGATGATCTGGAAGCCCATTCAGACAGCGAACATGAACCTTTGGGTGTAAAGATACAGCAACGAGGGATGACTTGGAGCTTACCAGACTATGATGATTTTATTGCTTTTGAATATAGTATTACGAACACAGGAATTCATGGTGATCTGGAAGATATGTACTTTGCTTACTGGTATGATATTGACGTCTCCTCTTCTGATGCGGATTCCCCTCATATTGATGACCTGGTCGATTATGACGGTTGGGATGGTTTAGATACGGATACTGATATCGCAGACATTGTTGATCCGAATGACTTTGATCTTGACGGACTTACCGGTTATGATGAATGGGGAATTCCATACGGTAAGGATTATCCACAAAATCCCAATTACGATCTTTCACTGATCGAACCAGATGGATTTTACGATGAATGGGCGCTGATCTTGGACTCGAAGGGATATATCATTAATTGGCAGACGGATGCATTGGGTGGAATTCCTGGTACACCCGCAATTGTCGATGGTGATACACTGAAAGGGTATCTCTTCCCACGGACGATGTCATATATCTATGATGGTGACAACTCTACTTCATCAGCAAATGACTTCGGTGAAAGAGAAAACCCAAACCCAAATAACGGATTCCTAGGTGGAGCGATACTTTATTCAGAATCTGACCCGTTTATTGCAGAAGATGGTAATCCATATCTTGGTGCTTATACTCACCAATGGTGGAACTGGGAAAGTGACCCGGGTTCAGATGAGGAAAGATACCAGTTTATGACGGGGACCAATACTGCTAGTCTGGGAAAACGATTTTTGGACAATCCTCTTGAACTCGGATTTCCAGAATTTGATTACCGGTTCTTGCTCACCGTTGGACCAATTGACATGGCCGAAAACGATCATACCAATATCGTCTTTGTACTTGCTTGCGGAAATGGTTTGCAGGGCTTAAGACAAAATATCGACAATGCGTATGTAGCATACTATTCCGGGAATGAAGAAAGTGATCCTTTACATCCTTCAGCATTTGATGAAGGCATACATTGGAGTCTTCCAATTCCGCCACCGGTTCCATCTTTGTCTTACAGTCCTTTGCCAAGCGGAATGAGGCTGGCATGGGATAATCGTGCCGAGGTTGAAATAGACAATATGTTGGGGTGGAGCGATTTTGAAGGATATCAGGTTTACCGAGCAATGTACAATCCACAAGGGTGGGAATTGATTGCTGCATTCGATAACGTGGACGAACCAGTACTCATTGTCAATTCTGTTGGTGACACTTTGAATCAGGTGGATGAATTTGATAACTGGATACTGGTTGACCTACCAAGTATAAAAAATTCCTGTGATGACTCCTATGATACTCTGGATGAGGATCGCTGTTATGAAGCGGGTGGACAAACAGCTTGGGAAACACATGTAGAACACCCCATTGATGGACTCCCATACTATTATGCGATTGTCGCCTACGATAGTTATAAATCTAAAGAAGAGGCAGGCCAGGAATTATTTCCTGCATATTCTCCTTTAACCAATTATAAGAAATCTCCTGGTGGCGCTCCCGTTCCTGTGCTTCCCGGGAAATTATATGAAGAAGAAGATGGTATCGGCTCTTTAAGTAAAATTACTGTAGTTCCCAATCCTTATCTGGGTAGTGCGGTTTGGGAAGTTCAATATGAAGATAAATTGGAATTTAAAAATCTGCCTCCTTTGTGTAAAATCTCTATCTTTACTTTGGCAGGTGACCTGATTATGGAAATACAACATGACGATGCGACTGACTTTGAATTCTGGAATTTAGTTACCCTCAATCAGCAATCTATTGTGAGTGGAGTGTATATTTATGTTGTGGAGGCTCCTGATATTCAAACTGTGGGACAGACATCAGATAAAATAAATAAACATATTGGAAAGTTTGTGGTATTCAGATGATGAAAACACGCTTGTTAATCTCAATTCTAATTGTATTTACATCAGTGATGCTTGCTGACGGTGGAAGCTCCGGTACTGAAATCGTGCCTAAATCAGGGACGTCCGGATCACATTTTCTGCTCATCAGTCCGGATGCAGGGTTTGCGGGAATGGGTAATGCATATGCAGCCTATAAAAACACTTCCGCTTCTTCCGCATTTTATAATCCTGCAACGTTGGTGTATTTGGATAATAAAGACCTGTTTTTTGGAATGGTAAATTGGGCAGCCGACATCCAATTCACATCTGCTGCCTATGCCATGCAGATGGGGAATGGCCGGGCAATTGCTTTTCATTATCGTGCACTGAATACCGGAAAAATAAATGAAACAACAATCTTTGAGCCCAATGGTACTGGAAATACTTTTGCATGGAAAAGCCTTGCAGTAGGGGTATCAACCGCCACCCAATTAACAGAGCGATTCTCATTTGGTGTCAATCTCTTCTATATCAAAGAAGGTGTTGCAAAATATGATATGGAAGCCTCTGCATGGGGAGTTGATCTCAGTACATTTTACATTACCGGGTTCAATACTCTAAATATGGGAATGACCATTCGGAATTTTGGTCCTGAACTTGATTTTGACAAAACATTTGTTGATTATGCAAATGGAGATACTGCTACCGTAGATGAATCATACCGCCCCTATCATATTCCTCTACAATTCCAAATCGGTCTTAATTATGAATTCTTCGAAAACGATCCCGATCAGCAGTTATTTGTTTCTGTTGATGGAGTTCACCCGAATGATGCACTGGAAAGATTACAGATCGGGATGGAATACAATTATATGAACCTGTTATCAATTCGTGGCGGATTATATTCCAATCATGATTCTGTCAGTTGGATGGGTGGATTTGGAGTTAATGGAAAATCGTTCATTCAGCAAGATATTACCTTCAATTACTCAGTCTCAAACTATGGTCTTTTGGGCTTTTTACATCAATTTAGTATAGGATATGGACTATGAGAAAATATATTTCAATCATTTTCATTTTAGTCGGATTACATTTTGCATTTGGTTTTAGTCCAACCGGATGTACGTATGATGTTTCCGAAAATGTATTAACTATTCAATTTGCAGAAACCGTGAAAACGGATAATGTCCTGATTGGATTGTTAAGCATATCAGATAATAATTCCACCATTCAATTTACGGGCGGCGATATATTAAATCCGAACCAGTTGGCAGATCATGTTGAAATAAACATGGTGTATGGTACTGTCGTGGATACGAGAAGTGACTTAATGTATTGGGGTAATACAAACCAGCAAGCAGTTAACATAGAAGGGCTGGATATTAATAATTTAACACTAAATGTGAGCGAAGGGGCATTCCTAGATGGTTTGTATCAACCTAATTCTCAAGATTCGTCAATACCGATCACGATCACCAATGACATTAACGCATACCCGGAAATATTAGATGTAGTTTATGATGCTGGACTGAATTTGCTACATTTCTATTTTGATCGTTCTGTTCAGTTTGATCAAATCGCTGAGGATCAATCGTGCGGTGGTGGCATTGGTAATTGCCCCGGTAATGGTTCATTAGATGGGGGAGATTTTCCAGAAGATGCAAATGGAAATGGTGTATTGGAAATGGAGAGTAATATCAATCCATTTAAAATACAATTTTTCAGTGGTGAGAATGAAATGACTTTGGAAGGGTATCGAAGCGTTGTTGACACGACTGATTCAAATGTAATCAGTCTATACCCCACTATCGGTGATGCTAAAAAATTGGAATTAAATATTATTGAACCTGCAATTTCACCAGTGAATGTGATTATCAACAAATCAGCATTTGTTGATCTGCATTACAATCCCAATGAGACAGATACTTTGGCGCTAAATATCATAATTGATGCAATGCCATTGATACTGACAAACACAACGTACGATTTAGGATTGAATGAATTTTTATTTTATTTTGATAATTCACGAAATATCGAGAAGTTGAATCCCTTTCCTGTATATTCGAAGATCAAAATTGTCGATGGAGATGAAGCGGTAGCGCTGAATGGTGTTGATATGATGTCACCTGCTATAACAAATAACCTAAAACTATCAGAATTATTGTTCTCCGATCAAAAAGCGGTAGAAAATCTAATTATGAATTCGAATTCTTCCGATACAATTTACGTTATATTAGAACCATATGCGATATATGATGTGATGGGAAATGGGAACCCGGCTGATACACTCATACTCAATATCCTTGGTCAGTACAATGATCCGGTACTGTCTTCTGTTTCGTACGATTCTGAATCGAATCGAATCGTTCTCAACTGGACTCCTACAAAGGTTGTTTATTATGAAACGACCCGACTTTATGAAACAGTTGAAAATGTTGAAATTTCGGGTATTACCGTAACGAATATAAATACTGGGGAAGAATTAGCCATTACATCTGCAGACGTTAGCAGAAATGGTAACATGCAATTGACTTATCTTGAGATTTCAGAGGAAAATTCTAGATGGTTTGAATTAGCAGGAGTAGCTGGTGACACCTTGACTATATCAGCAGATCCCTACCTATTTTACTCATCCGGTAGTACAAACAATAATGGCAACTTCGCCATTATTGATAGCGAAATCAACTACATGATGGACGCGCGAGGTCCTTCAATCAGTTCTTCCCAATTGGACTTTGAAAATGAGCAATTAATATTTATGTTTGATAAAAACATTGATACAAACCAGTCAAATTTCGATTCCGTCACACTTGAAATCAATGGAAGTGAGCTGTTAATATCCGGCCTACAATTAACTAATACTGAAGTAACCACTGATAATCTTATCTATCAGATCTCTGAAGATCAATTTGCCAATATCTCTGCTTCTATTCCTTCAAATGAAATTTTTGAAATCAATGTGATACTTCAGAACGGTGCATTTAGCAACATTGATAGTACTACTGGATTAGGCTGCCAAGATCTGGATAATGACGGAACATGCGATACGACACCAGAGCCTTTTGATGATTACGGTGTTGATAACATTCCGGATACCAATGAATCCGGGTATCCTGGAAGTTGTAATATGAGTGGTGGATGCTCGGACCCGACGCTCCTGACACAGGAAGAATGTGAAGTCGCCGTTTGTTCAAACCCGCAGTATACTACTGAAGATGACTGTCTCGCGGACGGTAGTTGTTTCCCAAGGTTTTATGGGAATACTCTTGAAGCTTGTGAAGGGCACAGTCCTCCGGGTGTATGGAGTTCCGACAACGATTGGGTTGCAGCCGGAGCATGGACACTATATGATACAGAAACTCTATGCAATAATGGTGGAGCCAATTGGACCCCTAACCTTGATCCCGCAGGAGACAATTACGACAGCGCAACCAATCCCACAGGTACTGAAGGGAACGACACTTACGATTTTGGTGAATCATTTACAGAATTGTATGTGAATGGGATTTGGGATCCTTTCGAACCCACAACAAAAAAACTCAACTATGGTAAGACGATGTGGAACATGAGCCACCGGGCATTCCCCGATCTCGCAGCAGAAATGTTCTTCGTACTTCCATATCAAAGTACTGATTTTGATGTATATGTAGAAGAATCCGTTTGGGAAGGTCGTTGTCACAAAGGCGATGAAGATGCAGTAATTGGTCCCAGTCGCTGCACAGAAAGTGGTGTAGAATATATCAATGGACGATGTGTATTTACTGATGTTAAAGATGAAGCCTCCTGTTTGGCAATCCCCAGTGTACCAAATTGGGCACCCGTCTGGACCGTAGTTACCCCGCAGGATGTCATTGATGTCGCAGAATTCTATCAGAATCACAAAGATGGACTGATGGCCACGTATGGTTCTGTTGATGGAAAAATGTCTGTTGTTCTCTACGATATTTCCGATGAGTTTGGGAAGGGGTCAAATGATACTAATTCCAGCCTGTTTACTCATGGGTATTTCAGTATCGATGAAACGGCTGATACGGGTGTGAATGCAGGTGATATCCTTTATCTTGATGTTTCTCCCCAATTAGTATACAATGGGATGTCCAGTATCCCTGATGAAGAAACCATGTACAATGCGCTTGTACATGAGCTTACTAAAATGTTGATTACGATAAATGAACCGGAAGAGGAAGTCTGGCTAAAAGAGGGATTGGCGTATTTTGAACAAAAGCGATTATTGGGGGAAACCAAATTCTTTGGTAATGGGACAGACCCGGGAAGTCCGGCAGCAAATCAGTTGACGTATATCAGTTTTTCCAAGAAGAATCGCACAGACCACCACAATGTTTATTTATTTTTAAATTATCTATTTGAAAAATATTCCGGAAGTACAGGTTGGGAGATAATCGATGAGATTGCCACAAACGGATACCAAGGGATAGAAGCCGTTGGTCAAGCACTTATTGCCATGGATCCGGGATACCCTGATACTAAGGAAGTATTCATTCAATATGCTACTGCATGTTTTTTGGATATGACACATGAGCAAGGCGTTTACGATGGTATGTACAATATGGAAAATGTGGATCTCTATGGTCCACCATCCTCAAAAAATGCGGCGGCAATAAAGTTTAATGATAATAGGCCACCTCCATACAGCATTCGCGAAATTCCACCGTGGTCATTTGGGTTTCATCTGATTGAAGGATTTTCAGTCAGTCTGTTGGATAACAGTGTATCATTCAAAAGTCCGCTGCTCAATCCACTGGACGACTTGGTGTTTGATGGTTATGATGGTATTAACTTCCGCGCCAATAAGATCATGTTGAAAAGTGGGTTCACCGAAGATATGAATCCCATGTACGAGGTTGTTGGCTTTGAAATAGACTCTGCATCAAGCAGGGGTATTTTGCCCGTTTCCACAAGTACGATCCCTGGTGAAAACTTTGAATTCCAATATGTGACAGGAAGTTGCGCTGACCAAGTATCAGAAACTCAACAGGAGTGCTGTACTGCAAATAGCGGTATCTGGTCTGGTAGTGCATGTGATGGTTCTACTTCTGCATGGATATGGTCAGGGAATATGAATCTAATTCTAATTGCTGCAAAAGTGGATGATACACAGCCACCTGCATCATTTGATTTTGTTGTGACAAACATTACATCACCGCAGGATTTCAGTGACTTTTATGTAATGCAAAATCCAGGTATTCACAACTTTCTCGATTTATACGTAGCTAGCCAGCGCACAATTTTCGACGAATTTGGAATTGAAGGACCAAGAATTCAGGTTGCTTCCGAGTTTGACACTACTTATGTTCTACTCAATTCTATCCCTTCACCAAATGCGGATCTGGTTATGTATTACAGCCCTTTCATTCTTGGCGAATGGGATGAATATACGCTCACCTATTCGGGAATGGATCAAAGTGGTAATCAGGTTAATACTGATATAGTACAGGTTTCCATCAATTATACAACCACTCCGATGGGGAGAATCATTAGTTCAGGCGATGATGAAGTAGGATTAATGATTTATGATACCGATTTCAATTCTCAATCATTTATTTATATTGAAAATTCTGCGTTAATTAATAGTGAAGGATTTGTTTTCGATGCAAACGACGTTACTCCAGAAACAAATATTTCCTATTTCGGCCCGGAGGATTATATACCTGCACGTCCCGTAAAGGTATCGTTTGATTTGAAAGGTTTGGACGAAAATACTTCAAAAATCTATCACCTAACCCCTGAAGGCTGGATTAATATTGGTGGGACAGTGGAAAATGGTAAAATCCGTGCCTATTCTGAACAGCTTGGATACTTTCTCCTCGCAACAAGTGAAAATCACCTTCAGGATCGAACAATTTATATTATTCCGGATCAGTATGCTCTGAATCAGAATTATCCGAACCCGTTTAATCCGGTGACGAATATTGGATTTTCATTACCGCAAGACCAGAATGTGGTGCTGAACATTTATAACATGAATGGGCAGCATATCCGGACTCTCACAGATGGATTCTACACTGCCGGCGAGTATTCTGTCATATGGGATGGTTCGATACAGGGAGGGATTACGGCGCCAACCGGTGTATATTTCGCACGTCTGTCTACAGAGAATTATAATCAAACGATTAAAATGGTATTAATGAAATGAGAAAAATTCTATTTATTATGTTAATCCTGTTGTTTGTTTTCAGTTGCACTGAAAAATATAGCGACGATACTTTTCTATCACAACGCCCGCATACATATAATTGGCTGATGGAAAAAGCTTGGATCAGTTTTCAAGAAACTGACTTCGATCGGGCGATTGAATATTTCCAAACCGCAGCGAATCGGGATGCTACAAAAGCAGAACCCTATTTGGGATTGGGATGGTCATATGCCAGAAGTTCTGATTTGGATCTTGAAAATGCGGTTTCCAACTTTGGTAGGGCAACCCAATTTTCATTTTTTGAACCTGAACTTGAATCTTTATACACCAATGAGGCAAACGCTGGCCTCGCCATTGTTTCTTTTGCAAATGGTGATTATGAAAGTACCGTCAGCTATATTGATCTGGTTTTAAATGCTGACCCTGGCTTTGTTTTCAGATATGATAATGCGATTACTAACTTTTCTCTTGAACAATTAAAATACTATTCTCAATTTTACATGCAGAATATTTCTGATTTGTATGAAGAATTAATAAATTCAGGATATGTTTTTACAACTGTTCAACAAATGACAGCTCAAGCCGGAGTGACTAAAATGGACGAAACTGATTTAGATGGAATCCACATTGGGACAATTCAGGAACCGTACACTGATTTGAACTCCGACTGCACATATAATCCTGCTGAACCTTATTCAGACTTTGGACTTGATGGATGTTCGAATGCTTTTGAAGATGGATCGGGTGGATGTTATACAGAGGTCGATACAAACTATGTATCAGGCAACGATCCCAATAGTGATAATTTTGACGAAAATTCAAATCCAAATGGTGCTGATGGAAATGGAACGTACGATGTGGGAGAGCTATTTACAGATACCAACGTCAATTCAATTCGAGATGTTGCCGAAGAATATACAGATGTAAATGAGAACGGGAGTTGGGATGGTAATAATACTAACTTTAAACTGTTATACACATTACCTTCACTTCAGTCCTGTGGGCTGGATCTTGACTATACAGTGCTGGATGTGAACGAAGGTTTAAATACATTCACTTTTCAGGGTAACCCGGTTATGAATAATGGTGAAACCATAATTCTAACTTATACATACACAACAAACTATGGCTCATTTATCAATGAGTTATTAGGATTATTAGCTAATCAATAAGTAATACAAGGAGAAAAACACGTGAAACACAAAATGGTATATTTACTGGTCGTTCTGTTTAGTTTCAGCCTTATGTGGGCAGTGAAACAAGAAACTTCCAGTCGGTTGACTTCAAATAAAGAGCAGGTTCTGATCGGTGGAACAAATCAAGTTCTGTCAGTGAACCCTGCAGATGTTATCAGTTTTCCAAATAATGCAAACCAAAACACAGAAGATGGTCTGGTTCGGATAAAAAACTATCCGAATGATCATTCAGAGGGCGGCACACGCTCTTGTCCCGATGGTGATTTTGAATGCTGGAATCTGTCTTATATGAACGAAGAGGATTCATACTACTACCTCAGTAGCGGTGATGCCGGTGATACGTTTGCAGTGGTAATGACCCCTGCGGCACCCTGTATTGTACAGGAAGTATATCATCAGTGGTTCAGCGCAGGTAATGCAATTGCTTTTGGCGCTGATTATGGTACAGCCAGTGAGCTTAGCTCAAACGGTGACTGCTATGATATCGATGGAGGATCTACCAATCTTTCACCTATAGGTACATTGCGAACCAACCCCACACCCAATACTATCACAGAATATATCTCTGACTGGTCAGCAGGTGCATTGTTGGATATCGGTGGTACTTTCCAGGTGGGAGATGAGACTGATTTGTCCAACGTCCCTCCCTTCGTTATTGCATTTGTAAAAGGCGGAACAACTCCTCAACCTTTGGCAATGAACAATGGGGTAACTGGTCGCACTGAATGCTTCACATGGTTTGGTGGTCCATGGAATGCTGATGATCCGGGACTTTGGGGACCTTACAATCGAATCATTGAAAACATGGTATTGGTCAAAGTCACATACCCATGGGGCGCTCCTATAGCTGCGATTCCAGGTAATCTTTCGAACACATATGCCACTTCCGATACACGTACGGTTGAAGTCGATTTATTCGATGATGTGGATGATTTTGGTGCTGGTATTAGTGATGATGATGACATTCATCTTCACGTTGCAGTTAATGGTATTGAGATTCAAGATCTTACCGTTGCCCTTAATGCGTTCAGTATTAATACTGATGCATCCGGTAATGGCCTATATGGAATAGACATCACATATTCTGGTGTTGAAGGGGATGAAGTTTCCTGGTGGGTTACATCCGTTGATAATGATGGATTAATTGCCAATGGTTCTTCCAAAACCTTTACCATCAAAGCACCGGTTAACCCAGATGCTGACCTACTCCTCATCGATGATGGTTCCAGTGACTATTATCTAGGTGGTTATGAACTGGCAGCAGCAGCAGATGGATATGTCTTTGAATTATGGGTTGCAAATGACAATGGTGGTATTGACTGGTCCGTAATCAATCATGGATGGTCAAACATAGTCGTGTTTGGTTGGGGCAACTCAACTCTACCAGTTGTTTCAACAGAAGTTGATCCAGGTTATGGTGACTTTATTGCTGGTGGTGGCAACCTGATGTTGGTTGACCATGACTGGTTTTATGGTCATGCGTTGGATGCCTACCCCATTGATTTAACCTTCGTTCCTGGTGACCCCGCCTACGATTGGTTTGGTATCAGTGGTGGAAGCAATGACCCGGACTATGATGACAATGCAGATAATGGCGGCGCTGGTGATACTAACCTCGTTTCATTAGTAGCTGGTCTCACTGATCTGGCAACTCGTCCCGCCATTTATACAACCACAAACTGGACTGATTTCATGACCCCGGACGTTGCCGAAGCTGTTTATGAGGGTTTGGACACACAAGAAATTGTGGGTGTTCGATATGACAATGGTGCCAATAAAACCGCATTATTCAGCTTCATGGCTGACGCTGCTGTAGATTCTCTCGAAGATGGTACCATTTATTACAAACAGGAATTCTACGATTTCGTGTCCTACTTCCTGGCATGGTTTGCACCAGCAAGTCCTCCACTTTGCGAAATCACAACTGGTCCTTCAGGTACCGTTTATGGTAGTACTGACCAAACGGTTACTGCAAACTGCTCTGATGTCAATGGCGATGCATTTGCTGTTGATCTGGAATGGTCAATTGATGGTGGCGGTTCATGGAGTGCTGTTGGAATGACAGACGATGGCGGTGGTGCATATAGCGGAATGGTAGCCGGTCAAGCCGGTGGGACTGACGTTGAATACCGCGTCTCTGCTACAGATGTTGATGGTACATTCAGTACCCCTTCGGGCACATACTTCGTTTATGCACCTTCAAGCGATATTTTGTTTGTACTAAACAACGAATTCGATCCCGCTGATTATCCCGGTATGTACTATTTCTATGATGCATATGATACAGGTGGACTTTGGGAATGGCCTGACTTCTGGACCGGCGGGGTAAACGCTGATCTTCTGTCTTTCTACACCACTGTTTTTGAAGTCACAACCACCAATACCTGGGAAGACTTCACTGATCATTATGATATTATTCATGCTTGGTTGAATGAAGGTGACAAGAATTATTTCCTTGCCGGTGACGAAACCTTTGGGTTGATCAACGGCACTTGGGGAGATGAAGACTTCGCAGCCGGTTCATTCTTCAACGACATGGGTGTTGCTCATAGTTACAATGATCTTGCAGGTGGTGGAGTATCTGTGATCGATGCCGTTGACGGTGACTTCATGTCAGGCATTCTGTATGATGGCGTTATGGGACTCGGCGATGGCAGTACTGTGACGTACGATCCAGATTATGAAATAGGAACCACCAATTATCTGGATGGCTTTGAAATTACAGATGATGCTTCTGCATACTTGTTTGACAATGCATCTGGTTTCGCTGTCGGTGTCTGGAAAGCATGGGCAAATGGAAACAAAACCGTTTATCTCGGTTTAGACCCATTGTCTCTCAATTCAGATCCTACTTATGTATGGTGGGGTGCCACCCTTGAAGGACCCAGCAAAAGAGCGTTGGACTGGATGTACTACGAGTCAATTGAACCATGCTTACTTGAAAATGGTGATGCAAATGGTGATGGCAGCGTTAATGTAGGGGACATTGTTGTGCAGGTTGGAGTTATTCTGGGTACAGCCGAAATTACTGACCCATGCCAATTATCAGCAGCCGATGCTAACGACGACGGTGGCATTGACGTTCTTGATGTTGTTTGGACTGTTAATAAGATCTTATATGGTCGAATTGCAGAATTAGCGACTTCAGCAATAATTGATGTCATTGACAACTCTGCTACATTCACAGCTGATGGTTATGTTGGTGCATTCCAATTAACTATTAGTCATGATGCTGGTGCAACGATTACACTCACTGAAAATGCATTTGTTGCTGACTATGCAACCAATGGAACATCTACTACGATGATCATCGTTGCTCCTGAAAGCAATGAATTGTTCACAGTATCTGGTGAATTTGTGATTGAAGATTACTTAGCTGCATCTAATGATGGCTACATCAATGTTTCATTGAGTGTACCCAGTGTATATGCATTAAAAGCTGCGTATCCAAATCCATTCAACCCGACGACAACTATCGGTTATGCCGTACCAAAGACTTCTGATGTAAAAGTCGTTGTGTATGACATGCTGGGTCGTGAGGCTGCCGTATTAGTGAATAGTTCAGTTGAAGTTGGTAACTACAGCGTAAACTGGAATGCTTCTGACCTATCAAGCGGAATGTATCTCATTCGCATGACAGCCGGAGACTTCACAAGTACACAGAAGATAATGTTAGTTAAATAACAACTATCTCATTTTAATTCTAAAAAGCCCGTCACCTGACGGGCTTTTTTGTTTGTATTAATTTAATCCGACAAATACTGTCGGATTTGTGTTGGAAGACATTTAAAACACCTGATAAATTTGCCTGTCAGATTATGCTAAAACTAACCAAAAAAGTGGAATATGCCCTAATGGCCATCAGATATATCTATCATCAAGGAGATGATCAGGTGGTCAGCACTAAAGAGATTGCTAAAAATTTACATATCTCAAATGAACTATTAGCAAAAGTACTCCAACAGCTTACTCGTCTGGATATACTTTTTGCAGTTCAGGGTCCTAAAGGGGGATATGGGCTTAATAAACCGCTTTCTTCGATTAATCTGACAGAGTTCATGGAAGCTGTGGAGGGACCAATTGGTGTCACTGATTGTAGCATCAATGCAATTTGTGATCAGTTGGAGCAGTGTAATATACGGTTTCCGTTAAATAAAATTAACAAAGACATACGTTCAATGTTTAGCAATATAACATTAAAGGAGTTAGCATGCTAGAAAATAATATCACCACGACCATTTCTGCACACGAACAAATCTCAATGACTGAAACCGCAGCAAATTATTTCAGTGAAGAATTCACCGAAAAAAATCTTAATGGATTCGGTGTGCGGATGAGAGTCGTTCAGGGGGATTGCAATTGCAATGATTATTCATATCAGATGGAATATACCAATGAAGCTGAAGAATCTGACATGATTTTTTCCAGCCAGGGGTTGTCCATTATTTGTGACCCTAAAAGCTATCCCTTTCTAAAAGGACTAGTTCTTGATTATTCAGACGACGAGAATTCTGCGGGACTTCGCTTGATCAATCCCAATGCCAGTAAATCATGTGGATGCGGGAGCAGTTTTTCCGTATAAAGCCAATCGATCATGACTGACAATCTTAAAATCATCGAACGGATCACACAGCAGGAATACAAATTCGGTTTTGTAACAGACATCGAGCAGGATACTTTTCCGCCTGGTCTGGACGAAGATGTTATTCGGCGTTTGTCCCAAATCAAACAGGAACCAGATTGGTTGCTCCTGTGGCGGTTAAAAGCATACCGTCATTGGAAATCCTTGACCGAGCCTGATTGGGCAAAGGTGATGTACTCGCCCATCGATTATCAGTCCATCAGTTATTACTCAGCTCCCAAAAAGAAAAAGGAGTTGGAAAGCCTCGATGAAGTTGATCCCGAATTGCTGGACACCTACAATAAATTGGGTATTCCACTTGAAGAGCAGAAACTCTTATCTGGTGTGGCAGTAGATGCTATTTTTGATAGTGTATCCGTTGCCACCACATTTAAGGACGAATTAGCGAAAGCCGGCATCATTTTCTGTTCTTTCTCCGAAGCGGTAAGAGTTCATCCCGAATTGATAAAGAAATATTTGGGTTCGGTGGTACCGATAACCGATAATTACTTTGCAGCCCTTAATTCCGCTGTTTTCAGCGACGGATCTTTCTGCTATATCCCGAAAGGGGTAAGGAGTCCAATGGAATTGTCAACCTACTTCCGGATAAACGCATCCAATACGGGCCAGTTTGAAAGAACACTCATTGTTGCAGATGAAGGGTCGTATGTGAGCTATCTTGAGGGATGTACTGCGCCCATGAGAGATGAAAATCAACTTCATGCAGCAGTGGTAGAATTGGTTGCCTTGGATGATGCAGAGATTAAGTATTCCACTGTTCAGAACTGGTATCCCGGTGACAAAGAAGGTAAAGGGGGGATTTACAATTTTGTCACTAAACGAGGAGCATGCCGAGGTATAAATTCAAAAATTTCATGGACTCAGGTGGAAACCGGATCAGCCATCACATGGAAATACCCCAGTGTTCTTTTACAGGGAGATCATTCCATTGGTGAATTTTATTCAGTAGCCCTTACCAATAATTATCAACAGGCAGACACCGGTACAAAAATGATCCATATTGGGAACGACACCAAAAGTACTATCATTTCGAAAGGGATATCCGCCGGGAAGGGACAACAGACCTACCGCGGTGCTGTAAAAGTAATGAAAAACGCAGCTCGCGCCCGGAATTACTCACAATGTGATTCAATACTCATCGGAGACAAATGTGGCGCTCATACATTCCCGTACATTGACGTAAGAAATCCGTCAGCACAGGTGGAGCACGAGGCTACCACATCCAGCATTGGCGAAGACCAGTTATTTTATTGCAATCAGCGTGGAATCTCCGCCGAGAATGCCGTATCCATGATCGTCAACGGATTCTGTAAGGATGTATTCAACGAACTTCCGATGGAATTTGCTGTAGAAGCTCAAAAATTAATGGAAGTGAGCCTTGAGGGAAGCGTTGGGTGATTATCCATCATCAACCTTATTAATGTGCAAACAATCAATTAGAAAACAAAACCAAGAATCCATGATTATAATTAACAATCTACATGCAAAAATAGACGGAAAATCCATTCTCAATGGCATTAATCTAACTGTGAAACCTGGCGAACTCCACGTAATTATGGGCCCCAATGGTGCAGGAAAAAGTACTTTTGCAAACGTGCTCTCCGGTAAGCCGGGCTATGAAATTACCGAGGGTAGTGTGCAGTATTTGGGAAAAGATCTGTTGGCAATGTCGCCTGAAGTGAGAGCTTGCGAAGGATTATTCCTGTCATTTCAATACCCAATAGCGATTCCTGGCGTGAATAATATGTACTTTCTCAAAGCAGCAATGAACGCTATCCGGAAATATCGAGGTGATTCTGAATTAGATGCAATGGATTTCCTAAAGGTGATCCGCGAAAAACTGAAGGAAGTAAATCTGGACGATAGCTTTATTAAACGTCCGGTAAATGAAGGATTTTCAGGCGGAGAAAAGAAACGGAATGAAATCCTCCAAATGATTGTTCTTCAACCCACGCTCAGTATTTTAGATGAAACAGATTCCGGCCTTGATATCGATGCATTACGAACGGTAGCAGAAGGAATCAATAATTTCCGAAATTCTGATCGTTCTTTCATTTTAATCACTCACTATCAACGAATGCTGGATTATCTCAAACCAGATTTTATCCATATTTTACTCGACGGAAAAATTGTCAAATCCGGAGATAAAAGTCTTGCTCTGGATTTGGAAGAACGAGGGTATTCTTGGGTGAAAGACCAATCATCGCAATTACCGAAGGCTTGATTTGCAGAATATTCAGAAACCTATTTCGTATGTGAAAGGGATTCCAACGGATCATCCCACGATGGCGTCATTCAACGCTTCCCGTCAACAGTCGAGAGAGTTCCTACTTGACAATGGATTTCCAACCAATAAAGATGAAGGATGGCGGTTTACGAATATCCAACCGATTGTCAATCAAGAGTACGATTATGGTTTCCACCCACCGTCAAATCCTTTTAAGAAAAATCTATTACTGTCAGACGCCTATCAGATTAATATTAACAGTGGAGGGTATAATAATCTGGATCAATTTTCAGAGTTTACCCTAACTTCCGGTTGTACAATTGAACGATTAGTATCATCTGAAAATAACAGCACAGTTAAAGCGTTATTCTCTACCATTGTCCCGGCGCATCAGAATGCTTTCACAGCACTGAATACGGCTTTATTCCAGGATGGACTTATATTTATTGTACCGGATAATATTCGATTGGACAAACCAGTACATTTCCACCTCGAAAATGAAATTGCAAATCATCCAACAAATATAAATTTCCGATTTTTAATTATTTTAGGGAAAAACTCTAAATGCACGATTGTTCTTTCCAATGAGGGCGTGGGCGAATCTTCTTTTTCAAATTTTGTGACAGAAATCAAGTTAAGCGATAATAGCCAACTCGATTATCATGTTATCCAATTTGGTGGTGAGAATGACCATCAAATCACCAATACCGGGATTTCTTTGGAGGATAATGCTCGCGTTCATGCACAATATTTCTCAACTGGCGGAAAAACAATTCGGAATGATCTGACGGTTAATTTATCAGGTCAAGGTGCGGAATGTGATATACGGGGTTTGATTTTGGGGAAAAATAATGGGTTGATTGATAATCATTCACTTATTAATCACATAGCTCCTAATTGCACCAGCAATGAAATATTTAAAGGAGTACTTACCGATACATCACATGGAGTATTTGATGGTCTGGTGACTGTATTTCCTAATGCACAGCTTACTTCAGCGAATCAAAAAAATCAGACATTATTACTTTCAAAAGACGCTACTACGAACAGCAATCCACGATTACAGATAAATGCAGATAATGTGAAGTGCTCACACGGATCGACCACCGGGGAATTGGATATGGACGCTGTATTTTATCTTCAGTCTCGGGGAATTAGCGAAGAAATGGCAAAATTCATGCTCATCCAGGGATTTGCATTGGAAATATTAGATTCCATCTCGAATGAATCTGTAAAGAAAATTTTACAACAGGCGATCGAAAAGTACCTGATTGACATCAAGAGAACGGGATCATAAACCATGGATAATTTAAGAGAATTGTACCAACAGGTGATTCTGGATCATAACAAAAATCCCAGAAATTTCCGATTTATGGAAGATCTTACTGTAAAGGCAGATGGACATAATCCACTGTGTGGCGATAAACTTCAACTATTTATCAAAATTGATGGAGATTACATATCGGATATCAGTTTTATGGGCTCTGGTTGTGCCATTTCGAAGGCTTCTGCATCCATCATGACGGAAGAGTTAAAAGGAAAATCCATTGCCGATGCAGAGAAATTGTTTAAGAATTTTAGAAATATGATCACATCAGGTGAAAACACTTCTGATGATATCGGCAAACTTGAAGTACTGACCGGAGTACATAAATATCCGTCACGGGTAAAATGTGCGCTTCTTGCATGGCACACTTTGAAAAATATTTTAGACCAAAACGACACAACAACAACGACAGAATAAAAAATTATGTTCAACGATGATATCATAACACTGAGTAGAGATTGTAAGGCAGTCCTGATACCGGCAGGTGAGCAGGTGACGCTGCTAAAGGGTGCCAGAGTAAGAATTACACAAGCGCTGGGGGGCGATTATACATTATCAGTAAACGGTAGCCTTGTACGAATATCCGGGGAAGATGCTGATGCCATTGGGATAGAAACTGAAATTCTCGCTAAGCAGAATAATCTACCCCTACAAGATTTTGACGAGTCTATCATCTGGGATCAGCTCAAAACATGTTATGATCCGGAGATACCTATAAATATCGTTGACTTAGGACTTGTATATGATCTGGAAATTGATGAACCTGTTGAAGGCAAACGGAATGTGATCATCAGTATGACTTTGACTGCACCTGGGTGTGGGATGGGTCCGTTTATCGCACGTGATGTAGAAACAAAAGTTCAAACTGTGTCCGGCGTAGAGAATGTGATGGTCAAACTGGTCTGGGATCCCATGTGGAACAAAGATATGATGACCGATGAAGCCAAACTTCAATTGGGTATGCTTTGATTTATAGGAATGAATAACATGTTTGATCCGTACAACATCCGGTTGAATTTCCCCATTTTTAATCAGCCAGACTTACCTCCCCTAGTATTTCTGGACAATGCGTCCACTACTCAAAAACCAACACAGGTGCTTGAAGCTGTCAATCAATTTTATTGCCGATATAACGCGAATGTCCACCGGGGGATCTACAAAATCGCAGAACAAGCAACAGAAGCATATGAATCGGTCCGGGATAAAGTAGCAGAGTTTATCGGGGCTGCAGACAGACGGAATATCGTTTTTACTAAAAGTACGACTGAATCCATCAATCTGGTCGCATACAGCTGGGCGCGAAAGTTTTTGAAGCCCGAGGATGAAATACTCGTGACGGAAATGGAACATCACAGCAATCTAGTTCCATGGCAACTGGCAGCACAACATACCGGTGCAACACTAAAATATATTCCCTTGAACAAATCAGGTTCACTGGACATGTCCTCACCGGAAAGATATTTCACAAAAAACACAAAATTAGTTGCCATCAGTCACCAGTCAAATGTTTTAGGAACAATCAATCCGGTAAAGGAAATTATTGGATATGCCAGAGACGTGGGTGCAAAAACGCTCATTGATGGCGCACAGTTTGTTCCTCACTCAAAACTAAACGTTCAAAATTTAGATTGTGATTTTTATGTATTTTCCGGTCATAAAATGATGGGTCCTACCGGAGTTGGTATCCTCTATGGGAAAGCAGATATGCTCGAAACGATGGATCCCTTTCTTGGCGGAGGTGATATGATCCTTTCCGTTACCATGGAAAAGGCCATCTGGAACGATATCCCATATAAGTTTGAAGCCGGTACTCCCAACATCGCACAAGTAATTGGACTGGGTGCGGCGATTGATTTTATGAAAAACATGAATATTGATTCAATTGATTCCCAAGTCAAAATGTTGACATCAACCGCAGTATCACGGTTACGAGAAATCAAAGGAGTGACTGTTTTGGGTCATGAGAAAGGGATTGACTCAACCTCAGTGATCAGTTTCTTCCATAAAGATATACACCCGCATGATATCGCTCATTTATTAGACACATTCGGAATCTCTGTTAGAGCAGGTCACCATTGTGCGCAACCGGTGATGGATAAATATGATTTATCCGCATCAGTAAGAGTTAGTTTTTATGTGTACAACACAATTGATGAGATTGAACAATTGATTAGTGGTCTCCAGAAGACAATGACGTATTTTAGATAATTATTATTTAATATTCCATGATATAACATAAATATAACTATGCACATCTTCCTCAAGCCAATATTGACCCTTAAATCGATTTTTATATTACGCGTTACAGATATAAATTTCACAGTTCGTATTTGAATGTATTCATGTTAATTCTTGAACAAAGCATTGACAGTACATGATAAATTAAAATTATTCTTTAAAGGTTGATAGACCGAAAATATGAATCACAACAGCACTCGAACAAAAAAGAAAAGAAAATCATCGGGATACTCACTTTTTAGAGAGTACCGCTTTGAATTAACCGTCGTCTCCATATTCGCATTAGGCGTTTTTCTCCTTGTTGAGAAAATGAAAATCAAATCGTACGTCTATCGACTAATCATCGCAATCAATTCTGCAATTAAATCAATTTTCTTCTACATAATGACTACAGTTTTGAAAATTGTCAGTGTTATTGAAACCTCTGATATTGTGGGAATCATACTCATACTCATTGCAGCGTACATGGTATTTATTAGAACGAGGTTTAGAATATTTAGGCGTTATGCATCATTAAGTACTTGTCCTACTTGTGATGGGGACTTAAAGAGAACTCATCGTACACCTCTACAAAAATTGATCGAAATCGCACTATTCGCCAAAGTAAAGCATTATTCATGTAAAAAATGCGATTATACTGGGATCGCGATTGGGTACCGATCGAAATAATGACGAACAGAAACTAACTAATT
>ERZ890604.140-NODE-140-length-26877-cov-6.675267_pt1 | contig 26877 bp, 25 predicted proteins | sample MGYA00521097_ERZ890604 | MGnify/ENA primary metagenome ERZ890604 (study PRJEB32303, sample SAMEA104408625) | aquatic metagenome | biome: Brackish water; feature: Chemocline; material: water | place: Baltic Sea | collected 2014-10-26T21:54:00 | depth 120 m ... | reverse complement strand
TGGGGCGGTGGTGAAATTGGTATACACAACAGACTTAAAATCTGTCACCGAAAGGTATGGGGGTTCGAATCCCTCCCGCCTCATAATGGTCGTTGTTCACGTTTATCGTGTATAACGTGTGTTTTGGTGCGGAATCGTATTAATTTGATACGCTCTAGCACACCATGTAGATAGGTACCCTGCTTATCTACACTTAATTGTATGAAAGGAAAAGAATTGATTGAACTACCAACAGATTACCAGACGTTTATCGCAACGAGTCGTTATGCGCGTTGGCTTGACGAGGAGAATCGTCGAGAGTACTGGGGAGAAACCGTTTCCCGGTATGTAGAGTTTATGGAGGCTAACCTCCTACGGACACACAAGTATAAGATGCCTAAGGTTCTTAAGGCAGAGTTGCTTGACGCTATCATTAACCTTGATGTGATGCCTAGTATGCGTGGTCTTATGACTGCGGGTCCTGCGCTTGCTAGGGAGAACGTGGCTGGGTATAACTGTTCGTATACTCCGGTTAATCATCCTCGTTGCTTTGATGAGATCCTATATATCCTTATGAATGGTGTGGGTGTAGGCTTCTCCGTTGAGCGTGATGATGTAAACCAGTTGCCAGTCGTGAACGAGCACTTCGAAGAGTCCACCACCATGATTACTGTGGATGATTCTAAGAGTGGTTGGGCGCGTAGCCTACGAGAACTCATCGCCATGCTATATGCTGGACAGAAGCCGCGATGGGATACCAGTAAGATTCGACCTAAGGGTGCTCGGCTTAAGACGTTTGGTGGTCGTGCGTCTGGACCAGAACCCCTAGAAGACTTGTTCTTGTTCACTACCCGCTTGTTTGAGGGTGCTGCTGGACGTAAACTCTACCCGTTGGAGTGTCATGATCTTGTATGTAAGATTGCTGAAGTTGTCGTGGTTGGTGGAGTTAGGCGTTCAGCCCTCATTTCCCTATCTAACCTTTCGGATGGGCGTATGCGGAACGCCAAGAGTGGTCAATGGTGGGAAGAGAATCAGCAACGTGCGCTTGCAAATAATAGTGTTGCTTACACAGAGAAGCCGGGAATGGACGCTTTTATGGAAGAGTGGTTGAGTCTGTACCAGTCTAAGAGTGGTGAGCGTGGTATCTTTAATCGTCAGGCTAGTGTCATTCAAGCCGCTAAGAATGGTCGCCGGGATTATGATCACAAGTTTGGTACTAATCCTTGTTCTGAGATCATTCTACGACCACAACAATTCTGTAACTTGACTGAGGTAGTAGTCCGACACGACGACAATGCGGCTAGTCTCAAGCGTAAAGTACGTCTTGCTACGATCCTAGGTACCTTCCAGTCTACGCTGACTGACTTTAAGTATCTTCGTAAGGTATGGAAGCACAATACAGAGGAAGAACGCTTGCTTGGTGTCAGTCTTACAGGTATCATGGATAGTAAGTTGATGAGTGGCAAGGGTAAGATTCCACTAAGTAAACTACTCCCTGCCCTTCGAGCACAAGCAGTAAGCGTCAATGCTGATTATGCTAAGCAGATTGGTATCGAACAGTCCACAGCGATCACATGCGTCAAACCTAGTGGCACCGTGTCACAACTCGTTAATAGTGCCTCTGGCATCCACGCACGTTATGCACCCTACTATATTAGGCGTGTACGCGGTGGCCTCACAGACCCCTTAACGCGCTTCCTGAGCGATGCTGGCGTACCAAACGAGGTTGACGTAACGAATCCTGATATTGTAGTGTTCGACTTCCCACAAGAAGCACCCACAGACGCTACTGTAACAGACGATATGACAGCCCTAGACCAGTTAGAATTATGGTTAGCATACCAAGAGTTCTGGTGTGAGCATAAGCCTAGCGTGACTGTTAGTGTGGCTGAGGATGAGTGGATGAGTGTAGGAGCATGGGTATACGATCACTTCGATCAAGTATCCGGTATTAGTTTCCTACCTAAGAGTGATCATACTTATCGTCAGGCACCGTATGAGCGCATTACTAGTAAGGAGTATACTAAGTTGACTAGTAATAGTCCCACCAGCATTGATTGGAGTAGGCTTAGCGAGTACGAACTAGAAGACAACACGGACTCTAGCCAGACACTAGCCTGTAGCGCAGACTCTTGCGAAGTTGTCGATATTGGAATAAAATAATTTTAACCCCCGATACGTTAATAAAAGGATACTATGATAATCGCAAAAATGCTAATACTATTCGCCTTATTCTCTCCGATAGATAGGCATAAACCAATCAAACCAGTCTACCCACCACACTACATGGAGTTCATAAAGATAGCCAAGTGTGAGCAACCCAGTCGTAACGGTAAAGGTTGGCATGGCATAGCGTGGCACCAGAATTATAATTATAGTTTTAGTGGCGGAATGGGAATGACCACACAGAATTGGAGTGACTTTAAACGAAAAGGGCAGCCCACTCAAATGAGTAGAGCCACCCCAGTCGAACAATTATGGTCAGCCTATAGGCTGTATATGTGGGCAGAAAAAACTTATCCCGGTAATGGGGAGTCTGCTTGGGTCTGTAGTAAGATGGTAGGCTTTACGGGTTTACCTAAGCACTAAGTAATCGAGGGTGGTAGGCGAGGCTTATTTAGCGACCCCGGATAAGACCCCATGCTTTTACCTCTAAGGAAACGAGAATCAGACATTTTTGCTTGTCTCGACGCACGACCAGCCGCAACATACTCTGCTAAAAGATCCGCCGCATTAGTAATTACAGGACCCCTTACCTTCCCAAGTTTACTACCCACCCGCGCAATAGTAGCAACCTTTGGATTACTAGCCAACTTAGCCCTTGCATTATTAATATTAGTAGTGATACGCGCAGCACGAGCACGTTTCGCCGCAAGTTCTTCTGCCGCAAGTTTAGCCCGAGTTTTGTTTTCAGCGATAATAGCCGCCCGTCTTGCCCTATCAGCGGGAGTCTGTTCCGTGCGGCGCAATGCTACTTGGCGTTGTCGCTCCGCAGAAGATGGAGAAACATCCCCAACAGTAGTTGGACCCGTAGTTGGAACAGGAGAAGGCATAGGAGGATAGCGATACTTTGTCCTACCACTCGAAGCAGCAGCCGACTTTTCAGCATCAATCTTAATCTGCTCATTAGACTTCCGGACCACAGGCCGCCGAACCGGAGCGGGTTTAGGAACCTCAACGGGTACAGGCGTTCCTGAACGAACAAGTTGACGCACCCGCGCTTCCCTAAGCCGCGTAGCACGATCCTCAAAAGCCTTCCGCCGAGCCTTCTCAGCGTTTATATCAATAGCGGTTTGGCTTGGTTCAGTCGTCGGTACTCCAGCCCTGTCTCGCCAAACAAAACCCGGAGAAACCGGAACCGGCCTAGTATAACTAGCCACCTTAGCCACCGCAGCCTTAGTTCTAGCAGACTTTTCCGCTTTAGTCTCCGGCTTAACCTCGCCAGACCATTGCGTTTCCAAAGAACGCCGATCAAACGAAACCGTTGGGGGGTTTAATGTTTTTTCAACACGAGCATTAAACGCCTTTTGCTTTTGAATAATTTCAAGCCTTTCCGGGGACGGTTCCGGAAAAACACCAGCACGAGTACCCTTACCAGCACCATGCTCTAATTCGCGCGCAGCATCAACCTTCTCCTTAAGAGGATAAACCTCTTTAACTGCTTCACTAGTAATAGGGTACTCCCTAGGACGCTCACTATTATATTCCCTAACAAAATCTTCCCGCGAAGCGGTTTCAAACTCAAAATTATTAGGCGTAGTACGCGCGGCCCGAGTACCCGGAGGGAATTGCCTAGGCCCAAACACAATAGACTTCTTAACAGGCGTAGCAGCACTACGAGCATCCCTTATGGCAACTTTTTTTTCGTGCTCCAACCTTGTAATACGCCGTTTGTACGCCATTTTATCTCTAAGACGCTGAGCCTTAGCCTTGCTTTCGTTCTGTTCTTGCGTATCAGGGCCATAAACAAGGAGACTGGGTTTACGAGAACGAGAACTAGCATGAGAACCTAGCGTTGTCCTAGCCTTCCACATATCACCCATTACACACCCCCGTTCTTCGTCTGATTAAAAAACACGATTAAAGACCGATTGGCCCAATACCATACGCCGCAGCAGTCTGCGTATTCTGGCCCCGAATAATCTGAGCCTTCTTCTTAGCCAACGCCGCTCGCTTCGTAGCCATAACAGGAGCAGTCATACCCTGCGAGGCACCATAACCAGTACCCTGTCCCTGACTAGGATCATACGCACGAGGATTAACCATCGGCTGCGGGATTCCTTTACCCATACCATTCATAATTACACACTCTCTTTCTTAACCATCTGATTAACAACATTATAAACAAACGACAACAACGCTGCAACAGCAGCCACACCAGCAGGCTTCAACGAATCCCACGAATTAAGATTCTCCACACCAGTCACCACGAGCACAGCAAGACCAGCCTGAAGAAACGTAAGTACAGCACGAGTAAAAATATTCTTCCAATCCACAACAAACCCCCTAATTAATCGAATTAGTAAAAAACCACACAACACCAGCAAGCACACAACCACTAGCAACAGTCGTAAGAATCATACGAAACATACGACGAGACTCCACACCACCCTGCCACTTAGCGTCACTCATCTCCAACTCAGTCACACGTTTATTAGTACGCTTAACCTCATCATGTATACTAACAAGCATATCCTTTAAGTGTTGCAACTTAACCATAATAACATCTACCTCAGAAGTAGTCACATCACCAACCCCCCAAACCCATAGAATTAAAACCCAGCAACATCATTATACGCAACATCCAACATAGGCATCCCAGTATTAGGATCAAAAATAATCTCACCCCGCGCATTAACCAGATACTTAACACGCCTACCAGTAGCCTCATCAATATACGGCTTACCATTAACACTAACAAAACCATTACCATCAATAGTCATACGAGTCTCAGTATTAGGCTCACCAGCAATAATACTCTCACCCGCACTAGGCGCATACTGATTAGCCGACACAAGCGTAGCAGGATCAGAAGGACCAGTAACACTATCATACTTAACCGCAGCCCTACGAGCAGACGGATCATACACAACAACCTCACTAGCCGCATCAGGAATCGTCAAAGAACCATCCAAAACCCTCTGAACAAAACCAGCCGGGAAAGTACTAGGAATATCAGGAAACTCTAATTGTAACTGCTTAAGAACACGACTAGCCATCTCAGGATTAGACGCACCAAACTCTGGAAGCCACACACTATTAATACGATCACGCTTCTCTTTCCACTTAGACAAAGCATTAATAGTACGCCAAGCACCCTTACGAGTATTCTGAACCTGCTCAGCATGCTGCATACCCCGCATAGTATACTCGCGCTGAATCGACTTACCCATCTGCTCAGGATCCAAACTATACCCCTTCACAGGAGAAAAAACATTAAACAATCCAGCCGAAGTAAGCGTAGGAAACTTAGTATTAAGTTTATCCTGAGGAGTATTCTTCAACTTAGAATTAGGATCAAACGGGTCTTGAAAAATATCTTCAGGATTCTCATTACCCCGCAGAGCATTAAGTTCAGCGTAACTCTTATAAGTATTACCCACAATAGTAAACGCAGGCAAGCCACTCACCAGTCCGGTAAAACTATCGCCCAAGCCACGCTTCTCAACAGGAAGACCAGTAAGAGTACTCCTACCAGTAGCCTGCTCAACAGCCAAGTTAATATAAGGACTAGTAAAATCAAAGAGATTATTATCACCAAGATGAGGATCACCAGTAAGCGCATCAGCCGCGAGAATAGCAACATTACCGCTAACACCAAACGGATTAATACTACCAGCACCAAGCCGGTTAATCTTAGCCGGATCTAAACCAAGCACCTCCTCAACAAAACTAGGCATAGGGATAGATTCAAGCAACCAATCCGGCACACCACCCCGCCTAAAGATCTCTTCGTAACCATAATTACCCGTATTATAAACACCAAGAGCAGTAGCAGGACGCTCCTGAACAAGACGCTTAGTGAACAAAGCAGAATGCCTAGTCCAACCATAAAAAGGAATAAGATAGTTTCTAATCCTTCGTTCAGTACCAGTAAAGTCACGATAATTACCACTAACCATATCCGCAGTATGCCTAATCTCATTCAAAAAACCCGACTTATAAACAGGACTAGTAGGATTAGCAGTCAACTCCATAGCCGCAGCAAACCTACTAATCGTATTATACCCCGCCTCAGGCATACCCTGAGCAGCACGAAGCGTAACTAAATCACTATTATCCATAAAATCTTTAAAGCCCGGATACTCAAGAGCGGCCTTACGAGCAACCGCCACACGAATATTCTTCTCAAAAGCAAACGCAATCGTATACCCCACATGCGCCGCCTCTACAGCAGCCTGACCAGCCTTACCCTTACCACTCTTATTAATAAAACTAGTATTAGCATCCTGCATATAAATATTATCTTCAAAATCTCGAATAAAATAATTCATAATAATATCATAATCATCACCATGATTAATAAAATCATTATTAATAGTACGCCCACTCTTCTTCTTAACCGTCTTCGACATATTATTAAACGAGTACTCCATAAACTTAGCCATAATAATACCAGCATTCATTGGTTGCGTAAGCATAAGCATAACGGTCCCGCCAAAAATCTGCTGTGAAACAAACCTAGGATTAAGAGACAAAGCAAACAACTTAAACATATCACTAGCACCACTAGCAATTTGAGCAGCAAGCCTACTACTACGCTTATAAGACGACGCAACACGCTCAACAAAATGCTTAGGAACAACCATGATATACGCCTCTTGTCCACCCTCAAGAAGTTTCTGTTGAAAAACCTCGTCACTCATAAGAACATCTTCACTAAAATTCTCGAAGTCTATAAACCGTTTTTCTTGCGCTTCCTTAAGGACATAACGACTACTATCAATGAACTTAAGTTTAGTAACAAAAACATCCTTACCACCAATGAACGCAGGAACAACTTCGCCCGCTGTACTTGCACCATTTAACTTAAGATCCTGGGCGTACTTAGCAGCAGCCTCATATGTATCATGAATAACCATAGTCTTAAGAGGAACAAAACCAGCGCTAGGATCAAGCGCCTGAAACTGCTCAACCGTCATAGGAATAGCGGCATCCTCAAGTTGCCTCTGAATACCCTCATAGAAACGCCTATTAATAGCCGCACTATGCGCCCTAAATTGTGTATCCAACTTCCAATCAGCAAAACCACTAGTCATAATAATATTATTATTCTGCTCCTGAGCAAACATCTCCCTACCCGCCAGCGTTTGAGTAGACACCTTATCAGTAAAGTCTCTCGCATCAGGATACTCTTTTATAAGACGATTAAGAACAGCACGATTAAGCAACTCTGCTCCACCATTACCATCCGTATCATTAAAGTCAGCCTGTTTATACAAACCCGGTTCGCGTCCACGCCCACGATTAGCGGGTTTAATATCAAACACATCCAAAGGAAGCGTAATCTCATCACTCAAAATACGCTCATCAAAACGAATAGGATTATCTTCAGACTTACTCATACGAAGATTCGCACGAACAACCCGCCCAACAACACCCTTACTACCCATAGGACCATCTACAACCCTATCAAAAATAAAGATAGGCTCATTATTAGGGCCCAACAAAGTTTCAGGCTTAGCAATCTCGTCCTGTGCTGCAACCAGCGCGTCACGCCAAGCCTCTAACGCCTGCTTAGAATTTGGATTAGCAGCAACTAGATCAGACAACTTAACTAAATCTTTACCCCCATTAACAGACAAAGGGAGATCCCACTCACGACTACCGATAGGACTAAACACATGGTAATCTGCAACAAACCTAGCAATACTAGGAAACTTCTTACTTCTAGTTGCTTTTTTAATTCTATTTAGAATACTAATCTCATCCAAACCGTACGCAGCAATAACTGGAGCGTAAATACGCAGCAAATCACTCAGTTCTTTCTGATTAATATCATAGCCTACCTCATTCCGAGCAGCATCATGCTTAACTCGAAGGCGCTGTTGAGCATCAATTAGTTGAGAACCGCGCTCAGTAGGAACTTTACTACGCATAGACTCCATAGCCGTAGTATACTCCGCAAAAAACTCTGGGCTTTCCAACTCTGCAATACTACGCTCTAATTGCTCCAACTGAAGGGGAGTAGCGCCGCCCTTTTCTTTCTCTACTGCTAAACGATTCTTAGCAATACTAGTCCGTTGCCCAAGAGTACCCATACCACCCATAGACTCAGAGCCAACAGCCATTTCCTCCGCACTAGTTAACTTATAATCAGTAATTATTTGTTCCAACGCTTTTTGTTGAAAAAGTTCTTTCTGAATAACATTAGAAACAGAAGACGCATCCAATCTTTGCGCGTTAGCATACCGATAATTATAACCAAGAAGAGGTAGATTAAAAATAACTCCAGCCGTTTTACTACCAGCAATAGCCTTCTTACCAACCGCCTTCTGCCCAGAAAAGAACGCTTTTTGTACACCACGAGCAAGAGGACTACCAGCAAAACGAATAGGCGCAGGCTTAGCCAAACCCTCAGGAGTATCACTACCAGTTAGTTCGCGCGTAGTATCTACAAGGTCTGGAGTCTTATCTTTTCCTACACCCTCTGGGAGAAGTTCCGCTAAACTAAAGGTATTATAACGAGGCTCAAAGAAAGCAGCAGCCTTATCTAAAGGACCCGCAGTATACGCAATATTTATTCCACCAACGGGACCTTCAGCGTCAACAAGCGCCTTTCGTTGTTCTTTAGCAAACTTTAATGCGCTCTTACCTTCGCGGCTTACTCGTCCAGAAGGTGTTGTTACAACCCTATTTTTTTCTTTAGCATCAAAACTTCTATTAACTTCTTGTTCCGAAAAGTCTGCTGGATCCTTAGGAGTTTTATTCCTAACACCCGCAGCCGCATCATAAGCCTCCGCCATAGCAATACGCTCAGCAGTCTGTAACTCAAGAGCAGAACCAAGACGCGCAGGCCTAGCCCCCTTAGACGTAACCGCCAAAACCTTACCCAACTGAGCGCCCTTAGCCGCAAGACCAACACCCGGAACAACACCAAGCGCATCAAGCATAGGGAGAGTAGGATCCTCCAAAGTAGACTCAATAAAATTAGAATCAGGATCACCCCACAACGCACCATACCGCTTACCATAATCCTTAAGAATAGCCGTACCAACCCCAGCAGGATCATCAATAATAGCAGCAACACCCATAGGGAAACCCAACCCAGCACGAGCCATACCCTTCAAAGCATTACCCAAGAAAGACAAAGGAGTAACTTCACTAGCAGGAGTAGCCCCTAACGGACCATCAGGATTAGAAACCAGATCCTTAATAACCGCATTCTCAGAAATAGCCCGTAAAAGAGAAGACGTAGGCATCACAGCAGAACCAATATTTCGATTAGTACTAGAACCAGTAACAGGAGCAGTCCTACCACTACCAACATAATTATCATCCGCCGCAGTACCCGCAATACCAGCCGGAAGCACATACTTAGAACCAATATCATAAGGAATAGTACTAGCACCAGCCCTAGTTAAACCAAAATCTCTAAGAACCTGCCGCACATTAGCCCGATCAGCAGGACTCCAATCAATACCAGTAGAAGACGGACCACTCTTACCACCACTAGCAAGTGCTTGAATATTAGGATCGCCAGTCTCCTGCCCTAAACGCCAAAGAGTATGCCAATTATCATAATTCTCCCTGACCTGATACTGCTCAACAACCTTAGTTCGAATATCTTCAAGAGCAGGACCAGAAACCTCACCCGGCTTATAATACTGATAGTAAACACTATCCTCACTAGGAGGATGCCCATACTGCTCAATATAAGAAGCAAGATCATAATTTTCCGCTCGCTTATTCCAAGCCAACAACTCCATAGGACTAGGATTAGGGAGAGTCTCTACAGGAACAAGGTTACTACCAGCAAAATTATCTGGCAAAATAAACTTGGGTGGAGCGAAGCCTTTACGGATCTGTCCTAAAGCGTATTTAGTTGCGTACGCGGGAGCCTTAACTCCTAGGATACCATTACCGTAAGATGCTACATAACCAGAGGAGGCGAGTTTTGTGAACTCTTGTGGCGTATACTTATATGATAGATACTTTTTTGAGAACTCGTTGATTGGGAGGGAGAAGTTATAGTTTCTTTGTGGGCGTGTTTTTGTAGACCCTTCGTCTTCATACTTTTTTGTTTTCGGATTGTATACAGCCATTTAACTCCTTAACTTGGTACTTATTATAAATCTTAATACTAGTTAATTACTTTCTTTTATACAGTTTATACTCGTCGTATTCTTGTTTCGTGCCGAAATGTCCGGGGACGATAATTCCTAGTCCTCGATCATACGGTGGAATCCATAAGTCTCGACCACCCGGCGTACCTGCACCTTGTTGACCTCCGGGAACATTATAAATATCGGGACGAGAGTTAGGCGGAGTTGTAGTTGTAGGTGTTTGCGTTGTAGGAGTTGTAGGAGTTGTAGTGCTTGCAGGCTGCGAGGTTGACGTAGAGCCACCTACAAAACCGCCCCGAGAACCAGCATTAGCACCAGCACTAGTACCATAACCAGTACCAGCCCCACCACTAGGATCATACTTACTAATTGTAGCAGCATCAACATTGCTCATTGGATCTTGCTCTTGCTGACCACCACCACCGCCACTACGACCAGAACCGCCGCCAGAACCACCACCACGACCAGCACCCGCATTAGCAAGCCTCTGAGCCTCAGTCTGCAACTTAGCCAACGCAAGATTCTCACGAGTAGCACGAATACCAAGAAGATTATTAAGTTGCTTCAAATAATCATTACTAATAGTATCACCCTGCATCCGATAACCACGCTGCTCCTTACGAAGATCCGCATCCTGAGCATCCCTACGACCCTTAGCCCCAAAAATACCCTTAGCCGCCGCAGTACCAACATCAATACCAGCACTCTTAGAAAAGAAGCCAGCAAGAAGAGCATTAGACTTAGCCTCATCAGTAGCACCAGCAACCATACTAGTCACACCATAATCCGTAGTACCACCCGGAAGAGTATTAGCAACACCACTAATAAGACTACCAATGTTACCAGAACTAGCAGCCAACGCTGGAGCGTACCCCGCAGCAGAACCACCAGCAATAGTATACCCAGTACCATAAATCTTATCAATCTCACTATTAGTCATACTACGATCAATCTGAGTCTGAACCTCATCAGAAGCCGTATAATACGGTTGAGCCTCAGCCTTAGCAAGCCCCCGAGCCGTCTTACGATCCCGCTCATTAGCCGTTAAACCACCCTTACCCGCAGCCTTAATCTCTTTAGCAGTCGCTTTCCCAGTACGCTTACCGTCTGAGTCGTGCTTATAACCACCCCAAATACGAAGTTTATCCGCAGCCATTTACAGCCCCCTTAAAAAATAACATTACTTATGATACCAACCCCGACCCTTAGGTCCCTTGCTTCTATACACAAACGTTACGCCACCATTACCCTTAAACGCCATTCCCGGCTTAGGATTCTTAGGAACATTACTACCTTGCGGAGTGCCCTTCTTTGTATAATTTCCGCGATTACTTGTAGCAACAGGTTTACCAACAGAATTAGGCAGAAAAGCAGTAGGGGCAACAGTCGTAGGATCAACTTCAGGATTAGTGACACTACCGATAGCAGCAGCCTCATCAGCAGCCTTAACTTGCTCATCAGTAATACGTTGAGTCTCATTAGCATAAGCCTGATTAACATTACCATACTGCTCACCAAGACCCGTAAGAAGCGCTTGAGTAACATTAGCCGCACCACCCTGAGTCTGCATAAGAGCCAACTCTTGTCGTTGACTAGCAAGCCCACCCTTACCAAGACCCCGACTACGCGACTGCATAGCCTGATCAGCAGCAACATTAGCGCCAGCCTGATAAGCCTCACTATACGCACCCTCAGCACCATACGACGTACCAGCAGTCATACTAGCAATCTGCTCAGGAGTAAGAGTCTCACCCGCTACAAGATTAGCAGGATCAAATGCTCCACCCACACCACCAGCACTAGTACCATCAGGACGAATCACACCAGCCTGACGAAGAAGCGAATTAACATTATTCTGACCGTTTTTAAGAGCCGCAAGCCATTGTGCGCCTCCTGTCTGAAGATTAGTCCCAAGAGTACTCATACTAGTTCTTCTTAATCCAAATATAACCAGTAACAGCCATAGAAGCCTGCAACCCAGTAATCGTACTATCAAAATCAGTCCAACCAGCAGGAGGAGTAGCCCCCGGATAAAGCACAATCATATCAGCAACAAACGTATCATCTTCTAAGTTAGTATCAATACTTGTAATCAACTCGTTAATACCAGCATACCCAGCCCTATCACCATCATCAAGGGTCTTAAAACCATAATTCGTAGTAACCGTACCTGTAGCATCACTCATAAGTAATCAGCCCCTTTCTAGGAGAGTAAGCCCGGACCAGACTGCATAACAATCCAATCGGTTCCATCGCTGACAAGAGTACACCAAGTACCAGCGGTAGCGGGAAGAATAGCAGTACCAGCCGTATCAGTACCAATAGGCTTAACGTTAGACGAAGCGCTCACCACAGTAAACGCAGCAATATTCTTAATCCAAATAGTACGATTAGTAGCAGCACTAGGGAGCGTAACAACACAAGACGAACCCTTATTAGTAATAAGCCAATTCTCACTAGCACCAACCGTAAAATCAGCCGTCTTAGTAATAGGAAAGCCAAGACCAATACTACCAGTAACAGTACCAGTAAGATCAGCAGTAATCATACCAGCAGTAAAATTACCACTAGCGTCACGAGCAACAATAGCAGACGCAGTATTAGCATCCGTAGCCGTAGTCGCACTATTAGAAACCTTAAGTGCAGTACTAATAGTAGCAAGTTTAGTATCAACAATACCCGCAGCAGCAGCAATATCAGCATTAACAATACTAGTAGCAAGACTCAATTTAGAATAAGCAATACTACCAGCAAGATCAGCATTAAGAATAGCACCAGTAAGATCAAGTTTAGAATACGCAATAGCAGCACTAGCATTAACATCAGCATTCACAATACTAGTAGCAAGATCCAACTTACTATAAGTAATAGCAGCAGACGAGTTAATATCAGCATTAAGGATAGTACCATCAAGAAGCATAGTAGACGTAACAGTACCAGTATCAGCAACCGTAACAGCCGTACCACTAACCTTAGTCTTATCAATAGCAGCAGACGCATTAATATCCGCATTAACAATCGTACCATCAACAATATCAGCACTAGTAATACTAGAAGCCAGATTCAACTTAGAATAAGCAATAGCAGCAGCACTATTAATCTTAACATTAGTAAGACTATCATCAGGAACCGCGCCAGTAACATACGAATCCACATAAGCCGTCGTAGCAATCTTCGTAGAACCATCCGACTGAGCCTGAGTAGTCGTAGTAGGACTACCAGCAAGAGCAACACTAGAACCAATCTTACCACTAGTAACAGCAGCAGAACCAATCTTAGCCTCAGTAACAGCCGCATCAAGAATCTTAACCGTCGTAACAGCATCATCATCAAGAGTCAACGCATCATAAGTACCAGCAAGAATACCACCAAACACAGTATCCGTACGCAACACATTAGCCCCATCACCCACAATAGGAACATTAGCATCATTCAGAATAGTATCAATCTGCTCTGCAAGATCCTGCATATTCTGATACCCTAAACTAACCTTATCCGTACTAGCCGGGTAAGGCAAATCATAATAAGTAGTATCCGCCATACTTATCAACCCCCCTTCAAAACAATAGATTCTAACTGTCTTATTCGATCAATGTCACTAAGAGTATCAGGCTTAATATAATTAGAATTCTTATTATTAGACTGCTTAGCATAAGAGTTAATCTCATTACGAATCAACTCAATAATATAACGCTGAAACGCCTGACGATCACTAGCATTAGAAAAATCATAATCCTGCATCTCAGCCATTACAACCTACCCTCACGCATCGGCTTAAAACCAACATTCCAAGACGAAACAATAAGATCATTAGGAAGATTAATAGTACCATCAGGAGTATTAGGAGCCTCATAATCATTCAACTGATACAAACGAATACCAGCACTATTACTACGCCAACTAAAACGCTTCTTAAAACGCTCAAACGCAGGATCAAGCAAATCAACCCACGACTCCTCCTGATCATACACATCACCCCAATTAGTACTATTAGAAGCAACATACTTAGGAAAGATAGTACTCTCAACATACGACCAATTATAACCCTTAGGAGTAAACACTTCCCAATTACGATGCGACTTCAAAGTAATATTAACATCATCATTATCTTCATCATCAACAATGTCAAAGCGTACAGCACCATCATTCAACTTCATGTTAATTAGTAATCGTTGGAACCACTTCTTAAGAACCGGATCACCAACAGTATACGCTTTAGTTTGCATATAAAAATCTGGGCCCTTACGATACAAGGCGGCTGTCTTAACATTATTATAAATAAGGATTGGATCCTGACCAACAGTATTAGTATCAATAACAGGATCAAGATCAATAATCCTAGCGCGAATAAGTCCAGCACCATCCGCTGTAACCGTACCACCAGACACATATGTGCCACCTAACAATAGAGTATAACTAATTGTTGTAGCCGCTACCGCCGTAATAGTATAAGTACCATTATAATTATCAGGATCAATCCCACTAACAGTAACAATAGTACCAACAGGAAGACTATGCGTACCAATAGTTATTGTAGCCGTAGTACTTAAAAGACTAGCGTTTGTAACAATATAACTAGTTGTATCAGCAGTAACACCAAGCAAACAATTAGTACCATTAGTGGTCTCAAGAATAGCAGCACCACGAAAATCCATATTACTAAACGTAGTAATACTATCAGTAGGCAAGTACAATGCGAACACCATACCATCCGTAAGGTTCAAAGGACCAAACTTGTACACACCTGTCGCATCCAAACCAAACACAGTACCATTAGTATCAAACGTAGCAGCAATACCCTGCGCCTCAGCACCAATAGTTTCAAACATCTTCTGAGAATCCCAATACACAGGAGTCTTACTATCATTCTTAAAATCGTCCCACTCAAACGCATCATCCAAAGCAGACCATTGCAGATCATCAATACCACTAGTAGTAGTCCAACCAGTAACATACAAAGGCTCATAACGCTGAGGAGTAAACGGAGTTTGAAAGATAGTAAAATATACAAACAAATAATTCTTATAAAAGAAGGAGTAGACGCGATCAACGCTCGCATCAAAATTCTTAATACTATCAGTATAGAATACACCAAGATTATCCTTAGTAAGCAAACGTACACTACCACCATCATAAAGAAGGAAGCCACTCTTACCCACCCAGAACACACCACCACCATACTCAACAATACTAGATGTGCATAAGCAACCCTCAGGATACAACTCTTCCAAAGAAAAATTGTTACGCTCATTACCGCGAATAATATAAGCCTTATCAGCAGTAAACACTAACAGTCCAGCACTACTAGTAGCAATGCCTCGAATCTCTTTAGTGCCGGGAAGTTCAATACTATCAGCCGCATCCTTAGACAAATCGACACTCTCAGGATTACTAGAAGCACTAAACACAATACGATTACCCTTACCACCTACACCACAATTAGCGTACCATTGATAACCCTGATACGTCGCCGCAAACACGCCACCAAACTTTTGTGTAGAACGCTGATCAACACCAGCCTGAGCATTAGTATTCATCGTGTAAGACACGGGATAAGCAACATACTCCTCGTTAGCAAACGCCGTAAGCGCACTATTAAAATGTGTAGCACTCAACGTACCACTAGCATTATTAGTAATCGTAGCAACATTACCAACCCAAGTATGATCACTATTCTTATACAAAGCCCAAGTAGCGTCTAAGCCAGCACTCTTCCAATGCCCCTCACCACTACCACCCTCATTACCACTCGTAATAGCACTACCATTAGCGGGAATAGGGGAAGTCAATAAGCCCCGACCATGATTATGAATATACGGACGAGTGTTAGTAAACCTAACAGTACGACTAGTCGTATTAGCACTAGCATCGTCTGTAGCACCAAGCGCAGTACGCAGCGCCTTCTTCTCCAGCGTAATAGCACTAGTAGAATCCACACTCTTCACCATGCCAAGATAATAATCTTCACCACCAACAACATCAAAAGCAAACATACCACTAGTAATATCACCAAACAAAGCACTACTAGTAATCTGATCAGTATAAGTAGAAGGATCCCCACTACCAGTAACACCAATAGTACAACTCAAACCAGCCGTAGCCTCCTTACCAACACCACCACGCCAATACACAAGCGTCTGAGCATTAGAAGAAGAAGCCGGAATATAATCATCAAGAATACTAATCCACGCACCACCCCCAAGAGCAGGAGTAGAATAAAAAATAGCAGTAGAATCACAAGTAAAATCAGCATCAGTCGCAGCAAACGTTCTAACAGTACTCGTGCTCTTAGTACGATACGAAGAATCATACGCATACACTTTAATAGCCTCGGCAATAGTAGCGCGACTAGAAGGATCAACAGCATCAACAGCATTATTATGCACAAACAAAGCAAGCACCTGCACACCAAGAGGATTCTTAGTACCAACAGTACCAAGCACACGCTCAGCAGTAGTACTCGTAACAGGAGTAGGCTGCGAAGCATTAGCCCCAGTAGAATCAGTAAGACTAATTAAACCAAACGGACCACGCCTACGAATCGTACCAACCCGATCAAACAAAGCGTCCTGCGCCCAACGCACATAAGACTCAGGAAGCGTAGTCGCAGGGATAGCCTGATTCAGACCTTCTGGAGCACTAATCTGATTAACATACGTCAACGCCATAACTAGTACGCCCAATCATGCGAATCAGTAATAATATGAATACGCTCAGGACGATCATACTGACGCATCCAAACATCATTACGCATCTGCATATAACGCGACTCAAACATATTCTGAAACACAGCAGCCTGAGGATCATCATTAACAAGAAACGACTTAACAAGCGCACCATACACAATGATACTATGATGACGAACAGGAATAAGAATATCAGCAGGAACACTACTAGCCGTCAACGTAGAAGGAGCCTTAATGTAATACAAACGATACGTTGTACCAGTATTATCAGCAGGATACAAATAGAGAGTCTCACCAACAAAATAATACTTATTAGGAGCACCACTATCCGCATTTAAACGAATATTCTTCTCAATCACATCGTTACGCTCAGGCTCCAACACAATATTATTATCCGTATCAACAAGACTCAACACAGCCTGAAAATCTGTAGGAACATTAAGAGTATCATCAGCAGAAGGCTGGGCAATAGTTGCAAGTCCCTCCATAAAAGGCCAAGCCTCACGAGTCGCAATGTCAAAGTAAGCCTCGTTAATAAGAATAAGTTTAGAATCATCATCAAAATCTTCGAACCCGTACAAGTCCATCTCAGCAAACATCTGATCAATTGTCACTAGTAACCACCCCCTTCTTATCATTAGGAAACACTTTAACAACAGGACTATGCCCCTTGCCTCGCAAAAACTTTTCAACACGCTCAGCCGAATCACTAGACGCTTGATCCGCAGCATAACGCTTAGCCTTCTTAAACTCTTCCTGCGACTTAAGAATATCATTAAGAATCTTATCACCATGAATCATAGTATCCGACTCCCACAACTTCTTACAAGCAGCATCAGGATGAGGAACGTCAGGACCAAACCCGAGAATAGGAAGATCAGGCTCAGGACGCGGCATACGCATAAAAATACAATAATCACCAGTATCCTCATTCAACTTAAAACTAAGCCGCTCATTATACTGATTAACAGCCTTATCAACCTTATACACATCAGAATCAACACTACCACGACCAGGAATATAAATCTTCACCTTAACAATCCCACTTCCTTAAACTTTTATTAATACGACTATTCGGATCGTTCGCAGTCTTAGCACTAGTCAACTTAGACTTCGTACCTTTCATGCGAGCACAAAAACTCTTACGCCTACCAGCAGCAGTAGGACTCTTCTTAGCCTGCTTAGCAGACACAGGCGGCCTCAAAGTACCCTTAGTATACGAAGCGCGTCCTTTAGCGTTTAAACCACCACTAGGATTCTTACCAGCCTTACGAGTCCACGCAGGAGTACTCATTGTCCTCGACGACGCTTCCAACGCTGCATAGCATAACGATTATACGCAGTAACACTCATCATATCCACCTCACTATAGAAGAATGGGAGAGGGGCAAAGCCCCTCTCCCAAACAATCACTTACACACCAGCATCCGCAGCACCATTAACATTAATATCATTAATGACTACGTTCTTGTTACGATTCGTAGCGCCCATATTCATGTAACGAACCATGACAGCCTCATACGCATCATAACCAGCGACCTGACGAAGCGTCTGACCATCACCATCAAGGAAGTGCCAATCCTGATCCGAGAACACCTTAAGTGTAGACTCGTCCAGAATAAACATCTTACCATACGGAGCATCCAGATCAGCAATGACCGGCATACCATTATACGTCAGCGTACTAAAGCCCGACGCATAATCCGTGGCACCCGGAGCAACGAATTGCTGATTAGCCTGAAGCAGGCGATAAAACTCACGCTGCACACCAAGCGACGTAATAATAGCAGAAGGCATAGCACCCTTCTGACGACCAAGGTTAATAGCCTGTTGCACACGCATGATCGTAAGAGCCTCAGCAGTACCCGGTGTAGCACCGAATGCACGCTGATTGTCCCAATACGTTGCCGAATATGCATCAATCTTACCAAGCGAACCAGACTTACCATTCGCAGTAGCAAGAGTAGCACTAGCAATAGTACCATTAGTCGCAGCAGCAGCAGCAGGAGTAAACACATTAACCACACGAGTAAGACCATCAATCTCATTCGAACGAGTCGTGTTATTGAACCGATTAAGAGCCTGTGCAGCAGTAACGCTACCAGAACGAGTAATCGCAACCCGCACAGCAGTCATAGCAACACTAGCACTAGTAATCGTAAGAGTCGAGGATGCGGCAGCGACAATACTAACAGCCGAAATCGTAAACTCTGTAAGCGTACCAGCAGTAGCGACACCCGTAGACTCAACAAAACAATTAACCAACTGACCAACATAGAACTGGCCCTTCTTCAACGGCTCCCAATCCGCAAGCGTAATCGTATGCGTAGTAGCAGTCGTAGCATCAGGAGTACCAACACCAATAACACCGTCACCCGTACCATAAATCTGACGAGCAAGATCCTTCGTCAAGTCGGCACGAACGCCGTCCAATTCGCCCTTAAGAACCTGCAAGAACGAACCAGCATCACTCTTAGTCTTAGCCATCGACGGACCCGTAACTTGAATTCGACCATACAAGTACTTCAGGTCGTACTCAGCACGAGCATACGTCTGATTACCAGCCGACGGCAACGCAGCCGACTCAGCAACAGCACCAATACCAGACGAACGCCCAGTATGCAGCGGCACAAATGCTGCCTTACCAACAAGATCCTCCGAACGCGCTTCAATACGCGACAGAAGAAGCACCTCATTATTCAACTGCTCCTGCACCGGCCCAAGGTAATACTCCTTGAGAATGCTATCAACAGTAGTTAATGTTCCACCAGCCATAAAAATCACACTCCTTATAAATTATAAAGAGTTACGAACCGCTTCCATAGCCGCCTTATGAGCATCATCCAACGACGAGAATTGTCGCGGAGGAATACTAGACGGACCTGTAGGAATAGGCTGAACACCCATAGGAGCCTGCTTAGATTGAAGATAACCACTCATAACGCGCTGCTGAATAGAATGATACGCATCAGCCGCAGCCGACAAATCACCATCAGTAGAATAAGCCAAATCATAAATACTTGACAAATCGTCATCCGTATAATGCGGATTAGAAAGACGAATCTCCTGCTCCACATACTCTAAACCGGCAATAGTCTCAGCCTGCTCCTGTTGAAACAACATATCACTACGGAATTCACGCATCTCCGCAAGTTCTTGCTGCAACACAGGAGGAAGAGAATCATAACCCTCACCATTATCACCATTATAAGGTGTGTCACCAATACTCTGCTGTTCATCACCAACATTACCTAGATTACGCTGAATGTTATCAACAACTTGTTTAGCAAAAGTCGGATCTGTATCCAGTTTCTTATAGAAATCGGCGGCTTGTAGCGCATAATTAGGATCAACACCACTCTCAGAGAACGCATCATACTGTTCATAAGTACGACGCAACTCTGCAATCTCCTGAGTCTTACGAGTATAATCGCCCTGCATAGAACGATACACCGACTGCAAATCCTCGGGAAGATCACTAGGATTAAAGCCAGTAAAAGATTCCACATCACCTGCGGGTTGATCCTCAACAATACTCTCATCCAAGTTTGTCGGAGCATCCGTACTATCAGGAAGTTCCGACTCTAGTGCTTCAATAGCACTATTCATATCAACATCACTCATAACAAAACTCAGCCTTTCAACTGTAAGAGTCCAGACGATTCTGGTTGCTCAAGTTCTACCTCTCCCTCAACTACTACCGCAGAACGATCCTCTGCACTAGTAATTAAAGTATCCACAAAAGAACCCATAAGTTCTTTCATCTCAGCCTTACTAGGAAGCACATACGTGTTTTCTGTACGCCTTGTCGCAAGCCCACTAGCAAGCCTAATCTTATCATCCATAATACCCACAACCGTAGCAATAGCACTAAGTTGCTTAGTCTCAGCATGAGGAATAAGTTCCTCTAACTTATTCATAGCACTCTCACGAACCTTGTTAGCATGAACCACAAACTCGTAACTAGTACTAGAAATCTTACTCTCCATTGCCTCTGGAGGACCCTTCTCCTCCCACTCCTTAACCCAATAACGCAGAGTACCATGCGGAATATTACAGTCCTCCGCAGTCCTACGCACATTCTTCTTATTAACAATCCACTGCACATAAGCAGTAGCACGATCCTCCTCAGACCACTCAACCCTAGGCATTAATATTCTCCGTCATACGATTCATATAATCGTTTTGTCGTTTTTGTTCATTAAGGGCCTCATTACCAGCCAACTTAGACATAATATCCTGCTGATACTTATTAACAGCAGGATACTGTGTATCCTCAGCATTAGGCTTATCCTTATTATCAATAACAACCGTATCAAGTGGCGGCTCCAACAGTTCTTGCGGAGTAACATCCTTAATACCCGACTCAGTAAGAATCTTAGAACCAGTCGTCGGACCAACAGCACCACGCAACTGAAGACTAACCTTAGGTGCATCCCCAATAGGACCAGCCTCAGTACGCAACTTCTCTTGCGTTAACTCAAAATGCCTATAGAAACGAGCCTGAACATCCATAGGATACTGATCAAACTCCTCAGACTTCATAAACATACTATGATTCTCCAAATGAGTAGCACTATTCTCAAACACTAACGGCTTCAAACCAGCATCAATAGTATTCTGAAGAAGTTCAGGAGACAAAGCAACCGCCTCACCCGTATCCGGATCAATCTGCGGATTAGCCATACTATTAATAAGAGCAGCCTGAGCCTTATTAGACTCATTCATATTAATAGGAAGCCCATCACGCAACTTATCATGCTCCCGATCAGCCTGCTCCTCATCAGCCTCAAACTGTGCCTGAAGCGTTTTAAAGTCAGCCATATCCATATACTTATACGCCTTAGTAGGACTAAGCATCCCCATCTGAAGCAACTGCATAACACGAGCCTGCTTACCCGCACGAGTACGAGGCAAACCAGAACCAGTCTCCACACGCACACCAACACCAGCAATAATATCAGCAGACTCAAAACGCTTAACCTTAGGACGCGAACCAATCCCATTAATAACCAGCATACGAGGCTCAGTATAATACTTCTGCGCCAACTCCAACATCATATTACCAGCACGCTCAAGAGACTTCTCCAACATAAGAATCTGAGGAGCATGACGATCCGTAGCCGCCTCCTGAAGAAGATCAATAGCAATACCAGCCTCAACATTAGGAGGCACATCACCCTGAAGAATCTCATTCAAACCAAACGTATCACGAATACGCTGCCCAAGATCCTGAACATGCTCAAACACATATGCAGGCAACCCCGGAAGAGGAATAGCCTCAGGCACCTTACCAGCCACCGGATTATACTCAAAGATAGCACCCGGCTCATCAGTCATACGCTGACGCAAAGAACCAACCGGAGCAAGCATCTGCGGCTTCAACGTAAGATTCTTATACTCAATCATCTGACTAAGCGTACGATTCAATTCCTTCTGAAGCGGAATAGCCTGCTCCACCACGCTCGAATCATACAACTGACCCGGCACACGCATACCCGGAAACTTAACAAGCGGCAACTTCTTAAACGGATAAGGCCAAGGACCATCATACAACACAATATCAGGACCCTTAACAAACACCACATACCTACCTTCAGGCTTATCAGCCGTAGGTAAGAAGTAACCATAATAAACAACACGCACATTCTCTTTAGTCTTACCCGCACTCATATTATACGAACCCGGAAGAGTCTCATCAGGATACTCATTAACAGCATTAGGCTTCAACCGCGCACCATAACGAGAATAAATCTCATCACTACTCATCGGATGCATACAAATAGCGTACTGACAATCCTCAAACACCTGAGCAGTATCATCAAGAAGCACATCAAAAGGAGCAAGAACATCAACACGAATATCTCCCTCAAACACTTCCTTCTCAAACATCTTAGGATCTAAGCCGTCCTTCTCTAACTCAGTACGAAAATAGTGTTCAATCACAGGACTAAGGATAGGTTGACCAGTAGGATCCATCATTAACTTAATACTAGAACCCACCGTTGTATCCCAACTAATTTTCCAGAAACCATTACCACAAATGATACCCCACATAATTGCTTCTTCGCGCTTCTCAGCAAGATTAAACTTATCCCACCAGAAATCAAGCAGAGTCTCAGCAACCTCAGTAGCCTTAAGGGACTCGTAAGAAGCCTGACCCGGAGTAGCAAAAAACGTAGGCTTAGTCTTAGTTAACCGACTAAGCAGACTCATAGTATGCGGAGCGATCTGATTAGCAACCAGACGCACACGATAACGAGGCTTATCACCATCATCAGTAGGCATACTCTCAATACGACGACTACGCCGATTATAAAAGACGTACTGCTTACCCTTAAAGAAGGCTAAGTTTAGTTTCCATTGGCGCTCTAACAATTCTCGCTGGCGTACCAACTCATCGACGCGCTTAACTAGCCCCGAAGCGGGAGCGAACTCATCACCATTCTCAATCATCAATGCTTCATCCAAAACAGTACGGATCACGCTCCCCTCTAATATTTATAGAAACTCTACCTCGTCAGGCGAAAGTCCCGCCTTTGATAATAATTCTTTGTATTCTGATGGACTAATTAGTCCTGTGTTTAATGCCCAGTCTGCGTCTTGTTCGTCTTCATTGACGCGGAGTTGTCCCATTGGAACATCACTTAACGGGCGACTTCCCTCTAGACGGAGTGTCTCTAACCGGAGTTTCTCCTCCTCCAACAATAACATCTTCTCCACCCAAGTCTTCTGTGTCGCTAGGATCTCCCGCATCACTTCGAGTAAGAGTGTATCCTGCCGACTCTGCCAACCAAACAATTGTAGACTCCTTAACGAATCGTGTAAGAGTGTCCGTCATATAAGGCGTGACACTATTATTAATATTAGTATCTAGTACGCTTTCGCCGGGAAAGATACGCTCTCCTGTGATAGCATCAGCACCACTACTATAAATACTAAACTCTGTAAGATTACTCACCATAAACTCCCTAAAACTTCGTCGATGTAACGATCTTCTTTTTTACCAACTCCGGGTCTATCGTCTAGTACCCAGCGGGGTAAACCAAACGTTTCTTCTGGAGGGGTTTCGAATAAGGATTCTCCTAGAAGAGCACCAGCCGTACGCAACGCTATCTCCATACTATCAAGACAGTCATCCTTAGAGTTACTTACACTAGCGTCATAATTAATCCACTCGTCAATGAAGTCTCGGTGTTCTCGTTTGATACGAATCTTACCGATACGAAACAATGGACTCATTGCGAGGATACGCTCGTACTTCTTGCCGCGAGCAAGCATAGGAATAACCGGAGGCATCGAAGATAATCGTTCAACCTGCTGAACAAGCGCGGCCTGATATGCGTTCGACTCAATGCCGATGATTTCAGGCTTCCATTTAATATAATACTCTTCAATACGCTCTAACTGATCCACAAAAGGTATACGAGCCGCTAATTGTTCTAACAAGAAGACCTCGTTAGAGTCAGCAACCCCAATAACAGTAAGAACAAACCTGTCAGCACGAATACTTGTACTAATAGCAGGGTCTACTCCGATGTATACGCGGAGTTTCTTCTTAGATCCGTCCTCATTGCGAGGTAGATCATCGTCTTCATAGTATTTGAGCCATTCGCCAGACAAGTCGCGGCCTGCCATAGAATCAAACGACGCACAATACTCTTGATTGAACAATAATGGGTGGTAACGTGCCTTAACGTATTCCCACTCACTACGCGCAAAGTAAGGATTATCAATACTACGATACTCTACCCTACTATTAGTAAGATCCGCCTTAGAATCCTTCGAAAAGAACTCTTCGTAGAACCAATTCTTCTGATTAGGCGTGGTTGTTGTAATTAGTAGTCCCATCTTGTCGGATAGGGATGGTCTAACTACGTTCCAAGCCTCTTCGTCCCTGATAAACGCTGCTTCGTCCATCCAGAGGATGTCTAGTCCAGCGCCGCGTAGGGCTTGAGGGTCTTCAGCCGACTTAAATTCGACCATACTACCATTATCAAACTCGAAACGCAAGCCACCCTTGTTCTCTTTAACGTCTTTACCAATGATTAACCCAGCATCAATACAAATATTACGAAAAGTAATGTATGATGGTCGTCCAACCTTGTAGGATGAGGATAATGCCCATACCCATAGTGGCGTATCCTTCTCTTTACCATGAGCATCAAGGTGAAACTGGGCTGGAAAGAGGCAGTAGAAGAGTACTTCCCACGCAGCAGACAAGGTTTTACCTCCACGCCTACCCGCGATAAGATGCCTGAATCGTGTAACCTTCTCATCGTTAGAATCACAATGAAACAAGGCTTGATAATAATGAGGCAAGTAACCCTTAGAGATAAACCAACCCATCTTCTCCGGGAAACCAAGCATAATCTCTTGCAAACCCGTAGAATCTAACTTATCATCCGACCACTTATAATTAGCCATCACGCCTTTCACCGCAAGAAGAACACTTAACCATATAACGCTTATTCTCTGTGCTACACTTCATGCAACTCCAAGACTGTTTAGGGGATTCCCTAATAATCTTTTTTGGTTGTACGTTACTTCCAAACATGGTTCTTCTTCCTAACAATAAAAATATTTATGTTTTAATGATATAGTTTGTAATAATTGTTGGTGGCATATTTTGACTAGAGCCTGTCCCGGCATTTTGATTTGTAGCAGTACCATTATTTGTCCCGGAAACGTTTACAATTCCGTTGGCTGCGCCATTACCAAACCTAGGAGCCCAGAAACTTCCCCCGTAAGATACCGCATCAGCCGCCCAACCACTATTAGAACCAGCAAGGTTATATGGAAAGCCGTGCGCGTGCGCGTTCTGTGTATGCGTGTGCGTATGCAACGCCTCAGTACCACCAACAGCGCCAAGAGTAGTACCAGTAATAACAGAAACACCAGACGTAACCCTACTAGCAGGAGTACCACCCATATCATCCTTACCAAAAACAGCACGACCACGAAGATCAGGAACCCTAAAATTACCAGCGCCAGGAGAAGTAACATCGTAAGTCGAAGTAATAATTGCATATAAGTCTGCATAAGTAGTTTGGCTAACAGCAGAACCGTCACATAACAACCAACCAGTAGGCGCAGTAGCACCAGCATAAGCACTAAGTGCCGCAACAGGTACGCGAGCAAGATTCAAATCAATCACACTATTAGCAAGAATATTATAATCAGCCGCCGTAGTAGCATCACCAACACTCCGAACAGTAGGAACAACATAAGTCATAATAATCTCCTTTCTTAAGAATAATTTTTAAATGTAAAACGGTTGCGACTCGACACGCGCCCCGGAGCGCTTGGGTTAGGCGGGTGAGTTTATCTGAGTCCGTAGACCTTAAAGGTTCCGGTCAGGAATCTAGTTACTTGTGATATGTCGGCTGTGAACTTGATGCCGTCATACGACGTAGCCAGCGAGTGTGCAGAACCCGTTTTATCAAAGCGACCAGACATAACGGTGGAGCCCTCAAAGACTGTTTGGGATGCTAAGAAGGGACCATAAATATATATTGACGCAGATGATATTCCCGTATTGATAGCACCAATAGTCGCCGATGTAGCCACGGGTACGTTAGCGGATACCGATGCGCCGACACCCACGATCGCCTGATTAGTGTAGTTGCCCGAAATAAGGGTTGCCCCACTCATTAATTGACAGTCTATATTAGTCGTTGCGGTTGGACAGATTCCACGAAACGTAACAAAATAGTTTTCATACGTTGCGCTAAAGACGGAAGTAAAAGTCTGATGAGCGTTGGAAACGGTGGCGGTTGAAAGCAAGACCATGCCTCCCAAGTTGATCCGACTCTCGTGATCAATCACATCATTCGCAACAATATTATAATCAGCAGCCGTAGTAGCATCCCCAATACTTCTAACGGTAGGCGCAACATAAGCCATAAAAACCTCCAAAAAGAATT